>Ga0206960_1123_pt2 | contig 18834 bp, 31 predicted proteins | sample Alteio_BWOrgHeat_29_FD_153255 | JGI IMG/M metagenome (GOLD analysis project Ga0206960, IMG submission 153255) | Enriched cells from forest soil in Barre Woods Harvard Forest LTER site, Petersham, Massachusetts, United States -... | ecosystem: Environmental > Terrestrial > Soil > Temperate forest >... | reverse complement strand
AGCAGGGAACGTAGCGGCCGTAATACGGCCTTGAAAGGGGGTAAATATAGGATATAGATGACCACAAAACGGGAGAAACGTTGACTTTCTTGCCACTGGTGTCCATGATCGTCTCCACCCTGCTATGGACAAAACAGGACACTAGGCCATGCCGCGCAAAGCCAAAGCCCATGTCACTCTAGCCGCTGCCAAGGATCGTCTCACTCTCCCGGTCGCCAAGAAGCCGGTCTTTTTCAAGCTTCAACCGGGCCTTGCCCTTGGCTACCGACGCAACCAAACGGCTGGCACGTGGGTTGTTCGCAAATCGGATGGCGAAGGCGGTCACTGGACCAAGGCGATTGGGTATGCCGACGATTTTGCGGTGGCCGATGGCGAGAACATCCTGACCTTTTGGCAAGCCCAGCAAGCGGCACACAAGGCCGCAGAGGATGGCAAGGCCAAGGAAGCACCAATCACCGTAGCCGACGCTCTCACCGCCTACGAAGCCGATTTGCAGAAGCGTGGGGGCGCGATAAAGCCCGTTAGAATGCGGCTACCGCCATCGTTGCTGGCCAAACCCGTGTCGGAGCTTGAGCCGGATCAACTGCGCAAATGGCGTGACAGCCTCACCGATATAACGCCAGCAACGGTCAACAGGCTCATGACCGCGCTGAAGGCGGCGCTCAATTACATCGCCGACTTGAACCCCCGGCTCCTGCCAGAACGCAACGCATGGCGTGTTGGGCTTAGATCACTCGCGGATGCGACGGAAACCAACAACGTCATTCTCTCAGACGAGGAAGTGAACCGGATCGTCAAAGCTGCCTACGAGTATTCCAGGGAGTTTGGGCTGTACGTAGAGATTGCCGCCATGACCGGGGCAAGAACGTCGCAAATCCGCAAGCTCAAGGTGCGTGACCTCAAGGATGGCGCTGCCCCCTATCTGATGATGCCGGTTTCAGCCAAAGGGCGAGGTCAGAAGAAAATCCTCTTCCGGCAAAATCCGATCAGCCGGGAGCTAGCCGAAAAGCTCAAGACCAACCGCGAACCAACCGAACCGCTATTGGTAAAGCGGAGCGGCCAGGGATGGCAGTTGCGCGATCACTCCGCACCGTTCAAGCGGGTGGTCGTGCTGGCTGGCCTGGCCCCCGACGTAGTGACCATGTATGCGCTACGCCATAGCTTCGTGGTGCGCGCCACGCTCAAGGGCGTCCCGTTGCGGCTCATTGCGGCGGCGCTTGATACCAGCGTGACCATGCTAGAGCGCACTTACTCGCAGCAAATCGACCAACACGGTGACGCAATGCTGCGGGGTGCCATGTTGGCGTAAAACGAGTAATGAGCGTTTAAACACATTGGCCAGGGGCGTTTAAACAGTAGTCAACATATACTCGTGGATCGAAGTGCATGATCCCACGGAGCTTTTACAAGAAATAGATGCTGGGGGACTTGCAATTGAGGACAAAATGCCTATAATACGCTCGCAGGCGGGGTGTAAAGGACGCTCTGCCCGGCAGTATGACGCTCTGTTTGGTTGCCCACGTTCGATACCTAAACGTGGTGGAGTGAGACGCACCTGACGCGGTGAAGCTCAGGAAGCCAAGGGCTAGCACCCCAAGGACACGTCCTCTCTGTTGATGGCGCACTGCGCCAAACGAGGACGTATGATTAAGCCACTCGACATTACCCCAGCACTGTTAAGCGTGAGAGCAGCAGGCGCTTACCTGAGCCTGAGCCGTGCTCGTATCTATGAATTGATTAGCGACGGCACCCTGGCCGCTTATCGCATCGGCGGCAAGGTGGTGTTTAAACGCGGCGAGCTTGAGACATTCATTGCCAACCTCCCGGAAGCCCCAATTAAGCACAGGGAGGATGCGTGATGAGCGACGCACCTCGGGTCGTGTTTGAATGGCCGTTAGCCGTAGGCTTAGCCGAACCAGCACCGCCCGCCATCGGGCACAATCACCCGCCGCCTGATGAACGCGATCTGGAGATTGCGCGTCTCAAACAGAAGATCGAGGAACTAGGCATCAGGGGTTATATCGCCCTCAGCAACCAGCGGCAAAAGTTGATGGCCCCACGCCGAACCGCGCTGAGGAAATATCGGCAGACACATAAGGCAGAATTGGCGCAGCGGCAGCGAGAATATCGCTACTACCATGCCGCAGCGCGACTGGAACAGGAAGCACCCTATCTGTCTTATGAGGCAAAACAGCAGCGCGAAAAGAAACTGCGACAACAATATGAACGCATGATCATTGGAGATCATGTCTCATTCAAGCAATCTGCGTGATACTCTTGCGACAAAATCCCCCGAAGTGACATAAATACGACAGTCAAGCGCATTCTCTAAGTAAATGTTTGCTCACCATGTTCATCATACCTAAGTAAAAGAATTGGCCCTCGACTGTGAAGCCAAGGGCCAAGTTTTTGGAAGCGGAACCATCATTGGGCTGTGCAGGCCCGCAGAGGAAAGGAACTAGGTATATTGTGAATAATGGTGATCTTGCCGGCGATTTCAATGCTGGTGCTGCTGAAAATTCCGCAGTTTCTAGGCGTGCAGCCGCGCAATCCTATCTCAATGGCATTCCGAAGCCTCGACCACCAATGGGCCGAAGTATGCGGGAAGCTCACTGCCACACCCGAGCCAGAGAACTAGCCGGATACCGCTTTGGCCTTGACGAGCAAACTACCTGCGAACTGCTAGAGAAGTGGGCCGCTGACTTCCCTCCGGGTGAGGTGAAATACTTTGTCCACCAAGCCTATCTGCCTATCGACTTTGAAGAGGATGACGAGGAAGAGGCTGAACCATCCGCCAGCCAAGCAACCGCTACCGTCATTCAACTGAGGCCGCAGCAGCAAGCGCAGCCACAACCGTTAGATCGTGTTGCCCTCTGGAAAACCCAACGTAGGACGCCAGCAGAAGGCGCTACAGGAACCAAACCAGATTACCTAGATCAGCGCCGGCCAGAGGGTCAACGCATCCTGCCCCGCTCCCCTAGTGGCTGCATCGCCGAATGGATCGGACATTGGGGCCACCATAAGACCGGTGCCGCCATTGCTGAAGCTTGTGAGGCCGTCGCGTTAAGCCGTCGCGTCTTGATTATTGCTCTAGAGGATGGCGATGGCGTCGAGACACTGCGACTTCCGCCTGCCGCTGCTCACCGAGGCATGACGCTTGAGGATTTGGCCGGCAAATTGGAAGTATGGCGCGAACCGTTCGATATCACCCGTGAGCAAGATCGCAATGACCTGATCGCTACGTTTGATGATTTCGACCCCGACCTGATCTTTATCGACGTGGCCACCTTGGCTATCGGGGATAGATCGCCTAGCGCGGATGTCACCGGTATCGCGATGACCCTTGGCCTCAATCACCTTGCTTCGGCGTTCAAGGCTACTGTGGTGGCCCTGAAGCATCCGCCCGATAGTTTGACCGGGACCGACATGCGGGCGCTGGGTTCGACCCTGCAAGGTGGTCTGATCTATTCGACCGTCCTATGGATGTATGACGAGAAATCGGCCACGCTGCGCGGTCATGTTGCTAAGGCTAAGAACGGCCCGGCAGGATTTGACGTATTCATGCGTAACCAGCCGGCAGCAGACGGCACTCCGGTGATCGTGGACGTGCCGCCAGAAGAATGGGGCAAACTCACCCGTAAGCCGGTAGTCACCGAGACCGCCGATCAACCTGTTGATGATCTGCGCGAGAAAGTGGTTGCCGCACTCAAGGCGATCTATGCAGCCGGTAATCATAAGCCGATCAGCGTACCCGAACTTGTTAAGCAGATTGCCGGGTGTAGCGAACAAACCCAGGCTGGCAAAACTCTCGGCAACAAAATTCGCCGTGCCACAAAGCGCAGCCGACGCCGCAAGGGCAGTCTCGCCGATCTTACTTGGCCGGGCGGCGAATACCTGTTCAAACCGTATGACGCCAAAGAATAAATCCTCACTTATCCTCCCCCCTTACGGGTATCTGGTCATCCTCATCCCGCTTCTTTCCCCTACGGGGAAAAGAGAAGCTGGGGATTTGAGGATTGATGCACCTATCCCCCATCGTTTTCAGTCACTTAACTGAAATCCTTACTTTGCGGATAATCCTCACTTTTGGGTATTTTTGAGGATCGGTAAAAAGCCCATATTTTGGCCCTATGCAGGTTGGCCCCAGCAGCACCACGCAAGCGCCAAAGGATTAGGTCTACATAAAGGGAAAAATGCGGGAGCGGTTAAACCCCCAAAAGAGTGACATGGCTCGTGTAAGGTTTTGATCGCCGGGCGGCAGAGTGCATTGTCACCGCATTACGAAATGCGCGGCGAAAAACTGCGAAAAGAATGGCAGCCAAGTGTTCCGCTAAGGACGCGCTTTGGGTTGACCACCGCAGTTGAGTGGCTATAATTATTGTACTCACCGGACCCACATGCTCAACGCAACTGAACCCTATAACCTGATAAATCCTGCTGGCCGGAAATCCTTGAGCTTGAGGTATGGCGCGCTTGGTCGATCACCTCAACAACATATTGATAGTACCGCAGAACCCCTCTAAAGGCGACCATAAACGGCTGTTTTATTGGGATTTTGACGATAGTGTCTAGTTTTGGTGTCCTGCAATCACCCCAAAATCTCATGTTAACTATCTGACAAACCTAAACATATAAACGATTTTGGCAGTACGGCACGATGGCTGGCTCGCTGCTCTCCCAGGCCGGGCTTATCGGATATACGGCCACACCAAATGCGATCAGTCCAAGTGACGGTAGCTCGTGCCTAATATCCTCAAGTAATGAACCGACAGTATAGCCATTTTCTCTTGAGAGATCAAAGAGTTAGTGGTATTATTTGCTCTGTAAATTATGGTGCGATGGTACAATGGGCCTGGAATGACTTAGAGACCGGGATGGGGGTCTATAGGGGTAAGACCACCCCATGGAGACCCGGCACACGAGCGAAGCGAGCTATTCCTATTCAGGCGCGGCTAGTTTTGCGGGAGGTGTACCCATACGACCGGGCACCCACCGCCCAGGGACCGTCCCAACAGTCCGTATAAACAAATACAGACAAGAATAGACGCTTGCGGTTACTAACAAATGGCAAGAAATAATACACATCGTCATCTTGTATTACTTTTAATCGACATTATCTATCCAAGGGTAAGAACGTAATTCATATCATGAGAGGCATTTCGTTGGCGGATAGTGTGGATGTTCCAGAGTACATGAGTGCGAGACGGGCAAGTTTCATTAGCGGTCGCAGCCCCAAGACCATCGCGCTACTCCCCAAGCATGGGCCCTTCCGGCAAGTCGCTCGCGCTGATCTTGAAGCCTTGATAGGCCACAGGGTCACGGTGGCGATGTGGGATCAGGCGACTATTGAAATCAATCACGCTGGCCTCTCCAAGCGGGAACACGCCTAATGCCGCGTATCCGTGACGCTCTCAATAAGTTCGTTTCTGCCGCCGTCAGTGAGATTGAAGAGGCCAATGACCGGCTAGCTGACCTAGACCGCCAGATTTATGAGCATGAGGGACTGTTAGCCGAAGTTTCCCTACACGCGGTCAAGGCTGGTCTTGGCGAAGAGGAAGTCGCGATCTACCGGACCAGCAACGCCAAGCTACAGGAATTGATTGGCTTACGTGGTGCCTGCTTACGGTGGATCAGCGAGCTTAATGCCGCCGAACGTGACCGCCAGAGGGAAGTTGATATCAGGGCCAAGAAGTCCCGGCATTCAGCTTTCATCCAACATGCCCGTGCCTTCGATAAGCTAGAGGCTGCATTCGCGAAAAACTTGGCGGCGGTCATTGACGACTGGAAGGAATTGCACGCGCAGGGCCAGAAAGTATTGAAGCTGGTCAATCCGATGGATCAGTACAACGAAGGGGCTTACCGGCGCTTTCAGCATGTCGGTATCCGTCACAACGTTTCCCGTGAGCTATGCCGCCAGGGTCTCATGGGGCAGAACCTCACCGACTACACCGGCCCGCAAAGCTTTCCCGGCGTACAAGAACTCAGGTCCACCGCTTTAGGCGCGATGGGGATAGAAGATTTAACATATGAAATGCGCGGAATTACTGTTGAGGGTAAGGAACAATCTGATTGGGCTATCCGGCAATTCGCTGTCAGCCTTGGCCTTGGCACTTCTGACACTGATGATACCCCCGATAGCAGCCGCGTCATTCCCATTGCCCGGCCTCTAAGCACCCCCGAAGCGCCGCCCCCGGTGATCTTGGTTGGCGATAGGGATGGCAGCTACGAACGCCCCCTGGCCGATGCCCCGCCGCCGCAGCAGCTTTCCCCCTCGCGGCCACAAGAAGTGCCCCGAAGTGAAGGCTTTGTATTCTCAAAGGGCCAGTCGCAGGTAGCCCCGGATCGTCCGCCTGTCAGCGACGCCAAGCTAGAGGCCAACGCCAACAAAACCCTGCATTCTCTGGTATCTGCCAGTATCCCTGTCAGCACTCCTACCGCCCAAGAGATTGCCGCCGAAGAGACCGCGAAGGCAACCAAGGGCGCGCCAATCAATCCTCACCCTCCTGGCACTGGAGGTTGGGAAGAAACCGAGCGGGTCCTAGCACGTATGAGTAATCCGGCGCGTAAAGCTTTTGATGACGCCGCCAAGCGGGCGAGTGAGGAAATTCCAAATCCAGAGGAAGATGAGGCAAGCGAATGATTGACACCAAATTGGGTGTGACCCGTACCCGCGATGAAGCCATGCGCCTACGCAACAGGTGTACGAACGATGAGGAATTCCGGAAGAAAATTGTAGCTGGTGATTACGACGCCAGAAAGTTCATTGAGGAACTGACCGTGCAGATTGTAGGCACACCGGAAGCGTGGAAACCAGCACCGCCCGGTTTCGGTCGCCATCGCGATGAAAAGCAAGAGAGCATGGTCGAGTACGATTAGATGGCACTCGACTTTACTACCGCGAAGATCGTGGATTTCACAACCAGTGTCGAAGGCAAGCTGGCTATTTTGACCAGCGCCGGCATCATCTACAGCCGAGACCTACCGAATTCGTTTGAGTGGCAGCACTTACCAGAGAGTGCCCGGCCTGAGTTTGTATGGAATGAGATACCCGGTCCCGGTGGCAGGGTCACAAGAATAATCGCCGGAAGTCAATTTGACCTTCATGCCATTGCGGACGGCAAGCTCTGGCGTCGTGTGCGTGACCTGAATTCCATGATCGGGGAACGCTTTAGGTGGGTTGAAGTCAATGGCTAAGTCATTGGTTCACTCATGGGCCAGGGTAGGCGTTCTCGATCCTAACCACCACAAAACCTACGACCCTGGCATCGGGCCGACCTTCCCGCTCCCTGTCGGTCGCTACCGGATCGAAAGCGAACCGTATTTTGAACTATACGAATTTGAGCAAGTAGCGCCGGGCAGAGGTGACGCCACCACGCTCGTCAAAACCACCACCAAGGGCATTTTTACCGTCGCCCAACCAACAACTTACCAAATCCGTTACCCCAAAGGTGGCAGGGGTAGCACTTCTCTCTTTCATATCACCCCCGACGAATAGGAGAACCAAATGCCTTCAGGAAATGTTGCCCCGCACGGTATCGGCACCGGAGTAAGCCAATCAAACTTTGGTGGGACTTTTAGCCCTGCCCTCGATGTCGGCCAATATATGCTCAGTTGTGAGCTAGACGACAATGCGTTGGCTTCTCCTAGTGCCGCACCTGGGCTTCAAGTAACCGATGTAAATGGCAACGTCATCATGACAATCGACCGGCCCGGCCAGTATCCCTTGACGCAACCCATTCGGCCCTACAGCGCAATGACGGTGACTAATACCGGCAATACAATCTGGCGGCGTGTCAGCATCAATTTGGTGCAGCTTGAAAGCCGCTCGGCGCTGACTGGCGCTTAATGCCCAAGTTCAAAGACCTGTCACAAGAGCTTCAAGCGGAGGGCTTGGCCATCGTCGAGGCTACTGGTCCTCAACTGGCCGGTAGCGGGCCACATGGATAATAGGTTCGCTGGCGCAGCAGACCTGCCTTGGTTCAGTGAAAAGGCGTTCAAGAACCGGTTGGGGCGATTAGCCGTCACTGACGATGACGAAACGCACTTTCCGAAAGTGCTGCTGCGGAACAAGGCCCGTGTCGTTTGCCGTGCTGCCCGCGTGAAGTTCACTAAACCTAGTTGCCGTGGGGCAGCACATAAAAACCCCCGTGTCAGGAAGCGGGCTGATGTACCGTCCGACCGAGCGGCAGCTTAGTACCCTGGCTTACCTCACCAAGCATGGTAAGTCGCTGGCTGAAGCGATGCGGCTCACCGGCTACCGTTCCGCTGCCGAATACCGACGTTTCCTAGGTCGCCCCGGTGGACGGTTCCGGCAGTGGTGTCGCCGGTTCTATGAGGATCTACCGCCGCGCGCCAAGGCCGCACTGGATCGTCATGAGTGAAGTTCCGCACTTAGTGCCGCCCGGCGTCCTGCGGTTCATAGAACGCACTGAGAAGCGACGGAAAGAGAAAGCCGAGAAGCAAGCCGCGAAGGCCGTCAAAGCATTAGCAGCCGGCAAGATTGACCAAGCCATTGAAGCACTCACCGGACGGCCTGCCCCGATCACCCCCAGGATACAACGATACCTTGATAGGAACCCCGTGCCAGAACCGAAACCCGTAACTCAGGATCGTTCCGCCGCTGCAACCGCAGTTCGACAGTTCAAGGTGGTGGAAATCCTGACCAGTGGCCAACGTTGCAGCCTCAACCGTGCCTGGAAGCTCGCTGGCTACGGGAACCATCGGCAGTCTCTAGATCAACTCCTATCCTCCCCAACGGTCCTAGATCTGTTCCAACGCGCCGTGGACCAAGGGAAGCCTCTCCCGCCCAAGTATGAGGCACGGATCAGGACAGCGTTGGAAGATCGCCAGCTGGGGATCGCGTGAGCAGCTATGACGCTGGCGGAAGCCCGGACGCTTCTCGATAGGCTGAGGCTCGAACGCTCCCACCTTTTACTGCTTATAGATTTGCAAAAGGTAACTGCTTGTACATTTGTAAAAGGCGGCAAACACCTCTGCAAAAATACAAGACGAACACAACAGATGCCAACCAAACAACCAACAGAACGGTGGAATAATAATTTGGTATAGTAAATCCCACTATCGGAAGAGGCTCAACACCCAAGATCGACCAAATATTCAAAACGTATTTTGAAAATCCAACCCCTGTTCTCGTCGCGAACGTATATATTGCCCCCCAAATAAGAAGAAAAACTACCGGAGCAAAAGCCCATATCCACACGATACAATGGTCAATGAGTGATCGACACTCGCTAACGAGCCAGGGGCCAGTCACGCTGTGCGCATGCGCGGTCAACGCTCTGATACGCCGTTGAAGCTGATAACTGCACACCAATGCCACCCATGGTGCGATCACAAGCCAGTAGCTAAACGTAGCTTCAAGCCCACCAACGGACGCCCCGGCTTCGCGCATTTGTAACACCCCGTCTATTGCCGGCTCTACTCGATCCCAAGACCATTGATGTCCCGACACGGACGAAGAGAAATAAATTATAGAATTCACTACTGACTGGTTATCTATATCAATGTATGAGCGATTTTCCGTTGGCGGCTTCCAAAACTGGGATAACTCCAGCGCGGCATCTTTTAATTCTACTATGAAATTTATTTTTTCCAGCAGATTATCCATAGGTGCTTCGAAGTAACGCATTCTAACAGGACTTGCAGTGGGTATGATTTTTCTGAATGTCTTCAAGGGTATGAATATCAGCCAATCATGCGGAGGTTCCGGGTTCTTCATCATTAGAACCACTCGATTTTCAGTGTCTGTGCAATTCAATGAGTAAATAATAACGTAGAGTTCAGACAAGGATACTTCTCGGCTGTTAATCAGCTTTCCCTTGTCAATACGGGCTGGCAAGGTTAACTTGCTTGAGGCTGGGCCGTGCGCGGCAATCGCGCTGCACAACCCGCCAAATGTGAAATGTGTTGGTATCTGAGGAATGTAATACATGTCATCATAGGGCGTATCAAAAGCAAATATCGCGCGGATCTTTTTGGTAACATTTAGATCAAAACCAAATTGCCTTGCTATGTAATCAAGAGAACGAAGAAACGCAGAAATTACAACGTATGAAGGAATTCGTCGGACCTCTTTAATAGAAAATATCAATAACCCTAAGTCTTCTCCATATATAACGGTAAATAAGTCGCCTGGAAGAGCAGCGTGGTCGGGGAACTCAGTGGAACCCATTGTCTGATACGTTCCATGTACCAGATCCAATTGTTTAATTCGATGAATGTCATTCCCCCGAATATATTGCTGAACGAATAAAAATACGAGTATCGCGGTCAATACCACGAGCAATATATAGGTTTTGTGTAGGGACGTTATGTGGCGATCCGCGTCCACGGAGATATTTGGCTTACTAGTGCAACGGGTCGGAGCGAGGCGTCGCGAGTATCCGCGCCGTGCGTATAAGCGACGCGGATAGCCGATCGGCCACAACCGCAATCCGCTTGACGTAGGCGCTGACGATCTTCGGCACGCGTGGCGTGTTCGACATGGCATGCCCTCGCCAATTCTCTTGTCGCTGCGAGTATAGCGAATTTGGGTTGTCGTCTACGCGGCTAAATGTAAGAGCCAGCAAGCTCATTCAGCGACGGATCATGAAATGATGTTGGCCACTGCGACGCGCGCGGCATGGAGCGTTGCCCCCGGATTTTGCTTCCACCATTCCACAATGGCCGCTTGAAACGCCTCTTCCTTTTGTGCCGCAGAATAGGCTTGGCGCACCGCGTCAATACAATCGGCGTCACCGAGAAAGAATATTTTATGGACGTTCAGCCGCGCCCGTTCCATTGCGTTGCGTTGCGCGATTTAAGTTTGCAAGAGAGACACCCCAGGCGTCAGGTCGTTCCAAATCCTCGAAATTTTGGCTGGCATTTTGCTAAACGGCGCTCAGCCGCTTCTCGGTGGCGGAACCTTCACCTTTCTAGACCTGTTGGCATTTTGGTCATGCACAGCAGGGGAGAGGGGATGGACAACATACCCATTCTAGTCTTGGCGAGCTTTGTCGGCGGTGCCGGGCTTTTTCTCTTCGGTTGCCTGCGGCACCTGTTCTACGCCGATGAGCGAAAGCACCACCATCAAGTTAGGGTCCAAGCCCGGTCACGATCCCCACTTGATTGAGAGCACAGCCCGGCTTTCGAGCGGCGCTCCCGATATATTTGAGCCAGACTGTGCCTAGTTAATCCGCCTGGCTACGCGGCCTTCTACCTTCGTCCCAGGCCAATCGACTTCGCCAATTCGGAACGCCGCGCGGTGTAGTTTGGTGCAGACATCGGGTAATCACTCTTCAGCCCCCAGCGCTTGCGGTACTCGTCCGGGGTTAGTTGGTGCGCGGTCGTCAGGTGCCGCTTGAGCATCTTCTGAGGACGCCCGCAATCGAGACAGGTGATGGTATCAGGCTGGACTGAGCGCCTAATCGGCACCGCAGGCTCAGGTCCTATCGCTGGCTCAGGCTGTCCTCCGCCCTCGACGCTGGCAAGCGCCGCATGAACGGTGGCTATCAGGGCAGGTAGCTGATCAGGTGGGAGTTGGTTTCGCTTCGCATAGGCGCTAACGATCTTTGCGACGTGTTCCATCTCGGCCATGGCTTGCCCCCAATTCCTTTGTCGTCTCACCTACACCGAATTGGGCGCACCCTAAAGCCCCCTATGGCGACGCAGAGCGATGTTGCTGGGGACGCCCAACCATTCGCGACGCCACCGCGCGGGTTTAGGGTACGATCAACCCTATGGGGAGGATTGATGATGGCTACCTGTCTGCTATGCCATTCCGAGGCTGAGAGGGTCGCTATTGGCCTTGACCTGTTCCGCTACGATTGCGCGATTGATAGGCCATTCGAGATTGCCGGCTCGCATGAAGCGGTATTGCGGAAATCAGCGACAAAAACGACACAGGCCCGCAAGTGGGTAGCCCGCCAACGAAGAAACCACCCAACCGCAATCCCGAGGATAGAGACATAGGGGTGCCCCCCCGGGAGAATGGTGCTTGAAACGCTTGCAAAGACGCTGGGCAACCCGATCAAAGCACCGTTTGGTGGCGGAGTGTCAACGGGACTGAAGCCTTAACCTTGGAACCAGCCTCGATTGCTGAGAAATCCATGCAACGGCCACGATACGGCGGCAGTCGGCAATATTGCCACTGGGATCGCGAGCACGACGCCACCAAACCACATGAAAAACCACGCTGCGCTGAAATCGCGACCGATGTATGCCGAGACCAGAGTGCAATCCACGATGGCGAGTAGCGTTATCGTCGCTCCCCAAAAAAGCATCGTTCGCTGCGCTCTAAGCAACAGTCGCTCATGTTCCGATATCTCGATATAGCGCGAATAATCGGTGTCCGTCATCGACGTTACCTCCCTCTCCCCCTGAGGATAGAGCCAATATGCTCACTATGGTTTCTGTAAAATGTTCATGTAGTTCAGCTTGATTTGTGGCGGAGACCCGTAAGATACTTGGCAAACAAGGGAGGTCAAAATGGACGACGAAATGAGCGACTTTGTTGAGCTTGAGGAGATCTCCCCAATCCGTATAACAATCCAAATTGAGCGGTCGCGAATTACCCTACGGTCGCTGGAAATAAAAGCGCCGCCGAGTGTTCTCATTCGGCTGACCGATGGAACCACCCGGCATGTTACGAAGGGTTCTTTCGACCGGGCTGGCTTAACGATCAACCAGCCCACTTAATCGACACCAGCGCCCGGCCCTTCCACCGGCAGGACTTGCATTTGAGCCGGCGCTTGAGATCGAGAACCGGCGTGTAGGGTGGAACGCCAGCGGTAGCGAGCATGGCCACTGTCAGCAATTCGATATGGCCCCTTTTGCGCGCAAAGTCTAAAATCGTTTTCCGGCAAGGCACATATTAGTGGCGAAATTTATCACTTCCCTTTTATCTGCTCCATAAAGACCGTCACCGAATGTTTCTGCGCCAATCATTTCGGGCGTGACTTCAGGGTAGTCAATTTGCAGAGCCGCTTGGATATCGACGAATAACTTATTCTGTTGATCGGCTGGCATATTCTTCGCTCCGCGAGTTTGTAACCACACCAACATGGCAGCCGTTCCATATTGGATACAACTCGCTATCTCACCCTCGCCGCCGTTATGCAGTCGTAAGCATGAATAGTCATTCTGGCAATTGGCACGAAATTCGTTGACGGTCGTCAAGTAATCCTTGGCACGCCAGCAAGAGGCGAGAGCTGTAGGTTCCAGCGTTAAGTCGCAGCTGACAGGTGCAGGCTTTGTAGCAGGAGCCGGTGACGTGTTTTGAACATATCCCCCATAGCCTTCCTTTGGCATAGTATAGGGAGAGAGCTGATTGTAGCTTTGAAGGTATGCAATCCTTGCGGTGTAGCTGCTTTGGATGCAGGTGCGGTCGCGGCCACATGCCTGACGTAACCGAAACCACTCGACCTGTGTATCTTCCAATGCTTGTCTTTGCGGCCCAAGCACCCGGTTCCGGGTGGCGAAATAGAGGCTCGCCATCTGCTCATCCAGGCGGCTTAACTCAGCGTCTTGGCAAATCAGAACCTCGTCGGGAGTACTGGCAACTAGGCAATTGAAGCTCGCAGCATTTGCCAGATCAGCCATCGCACCGCCTATAACTAACAATGTAGCGGCCCTTATAGCGGCCATTGCGGACGTGTGATGGAACTGCATGGCACGTTCCTAGGCGAGAGCGCGCAATCTTAACCGCACGCGGCGAAGTCTCGCAATTTTTGCTCGTTTATCGGCCTCTCCTAGCTCGCCCACTTAATCGACACCAGCGCCCGGCCTTTCCACCGGCACGATTTGCACTTGAGGCGGCGCTTGAGGTCGAGAACCGGCGTATATGGCGGCACACCAGCGGTGGCGAGCATGGCCGCTGTCAGGTGTTCTAGATGGCCGCAAGGGCACTCGACTACTACCCGGTCATCCGGTCCTAAATCCTCAACCCGAGCGTCGTATAGGGGCCGCATTCTCGGTTCCCATGTTCTTGCAACGTTCTCACATACAATCGTATGCCGGCGTCGGTCAATCCACCCAGCCCGCCAATAGACGATCCGCTGAAATCGACCGTTCGCTCGGACAGGGCAGCGAGGCTTGAAACCAGATACCGACTGTTATATGTTTAATAAACATATAGGAGGATCGGATGGAAGTATCATTGCGCGGTTGGAGGCGGGACCATGGGAAGCGTACGATTGGCTCCATTGCAGTAGATGATAATACGGTCGATCGCGATGATCCCCTCCGAACCGCATACCGAAATTATGAGAAGGTCTACGTGTCTGATGATGGTGTGGATGTAACTTGGCGAGCAGATTTAAGGTTAACTGGGGAATATAGAGTTGATGTAGTAATTTCAAAGGAAGAAATTGATACCTTATTCAAGTACGTCCATTCTGATCGAATTAGTAAAGATCAGCTACTTGAAATCGGGATTTATTTAGACGACATCCCACCGTCTGAAGAGGCGATCGAACAAGCGATACGAGAAATGCCGGTCGGCTCGTTTCTCAAATTAATCGGCGCACGCCAATAGGCAGCGTTAGAATATCGGGAGAAATGCATGTTTTCGGACCACAGTGAGTTCGTCCGGTCAGCGACAGCAAGCGAACGGTTCGAGGCAAAGATCGAACGTCTCTTCGCAACCCATGAATTTGATCTGGGCGAGGCTGCGGGATGGGAACGCTTGAGGCGCTTTGTGCTTGGTCAACAGTACGGCAGCGGCACGGAGGTCCTTCTACTCGGGTGCGTTGCCGGGTTTTTGACCAACAGAGGAACGAGCACCATGTTTGGTCTCGGTGAATTGGAGGCGCGAGCTGGAAATGAGGTAGGTCGCATCTATGCGCAGCGGCGCGTTGGCCCGTACCGCCCAGACATCTTGGTCGATTGCGATTTTCTGAACCTAATGGACCCGCTCCGCATCGTAATCGAGTGCGACGGACCTTGGCATGATAAGGCCGCGAATTATCACCACGACAAGAAACGGGACCGCTGGATGCTGGCCGAGGGGTTTACGGTCCTACGTTTCACGACCAACGAGATAACTTCGCGAGGCGGTGACGGCGCCTTCAACTGCGCTGTGGAGGTTGGTGAGGTGATCCAAGCGCATCAGGAACGCGAACTCTATCTTGCAGGCCGGAGGGCCGCGTTCAGCCTCAACGCGCTCGGCATTCGTCCCGTCATTCCTAATCCCGGCGAGCTTGGCACTCTTGAAAGCGGCCTTAGCAAAGCTGATTGACGAGGATCGTCTTGTTTACTCGCACAGCCAAATTGGCATTACCGAATATTAGTTTGATGTAGCCATGCCGAAATACGATCTGACCGAGGAAGAACGACACACCCTGGCTGAGGCTGCGCGCTACAGGATACGCGAGGACCGGTTCCCCTATTCGCCACGCTGGGCAACGCTGAAAGCGGCTCTGGCGAAGCTGGACCCCGGCTCAGTCCGTCGCAGCGAGCCGCCACAGCCACCAACTGGGCCGATTGTGGGTAGCCGTAAGAAGGTTAAACGCTAAGCCTTGTCCTCAGCCGAGAATTAACCTTATCCTGCGCTTCCCATTATCCAACCTTGGGCCAAAGCCATCATCCCCGGCTGAGGCCCATTTCTTTATCTACAATGCCGAAAACTGATCTAACCGACGATGAACACGCCGCTGTGGTGGCATTGCTCCAATGGCTCTTGAATGACGTTCCTTTTCGGCTTCCGCCGAACCTAGTCCCCCTCAAATCCGCGCTGGCAAAGCTGGACCCGAAGCAGGTAAAGCCGCGCACAGTGCGAACGCCAATAGCTGGCGCTTCCGAAGCCGCTATCCGCCGTCGTAAGAGGTCGAAACGCTAACAGGGGCGGTGATTGCTGCGAACGATGGCGCTGTCCAACGCGTTAGCAAACAGCGGGTCCATCAAGGCAACGCCGTCATGGACGAAAATCTAGCAAAAACCATCGTGCAACTTATCGAGCAGCTTGATCCTGAGCAGCGAAGGTTCCTAGCCCTTCGGGCCATCGTTGCCTTGAAGCCGGAAGAACGGGAGGAACTGCTCCTAACGCTGCTCGGGACGGTACAGTCGAGCCGTGCGCCATGTTAGCAACGCAATCAGTCTCAGCCGCCGACTGGCCGTAGGAAGGCGAAACGATAGTGATGCAGCGGTCTGAGAGGGCGTCCGTACCTCAAACCTGATAAAACCTGGACACTAACTATCAGACCGCCACAACCTATTGATAATTATAGATCTAACAAGGCACATATCGCCCGTAATACGGGCTCCAGCAGCTACGCGGCGCGTAGTATGGGTTATAGCCATAATAGGCTGGGTAGCCGTAATACCCATAATAGCCGGGGTAGCCATAGCCGTAATACGGGTTTGCCGACGCGCCGATCGCGCTGCCAAGCGCGAAGGCGCCGAGACCGATGCCAACAGCCGCACCGGTTCCAAGCGCGTGCGCCGGTTGCGGCGCCGTGACCAATCCAACCGCGGCGACAAGCGCCGTCGAAAAAGCTAACGTTTTGGTCAATGTCATTGCTGATCCTCCGAGATCTTCGGACGCGGCGATTGGGGGGGTTGGCCGCACCCTGTGGCGAACTAACGCGCCGGAGGCGTATCAATTCCCTCGATGCGATCAATGTAAGAAATTTGCGGAGGCTGGCATGGCACGTCTGAAGATTTATGGCATCGCGCGCACCCGCGCGTTTCGCGTGCTGTGGATGGCCGAGGAGCTCGGCCTCGACTACGAGCATATCGCGATTGAGACCGGCCCCGCTGGCGCTCGCCAGCCCGACTATCTCGCGGTCAACCCCAACGGTAGGCTGCCGGCGATCGACGACGACGGCTTCATCATGTGGGAGTCGCTGGCCATCAACATCTACCTCGCCAAGAAACACGCCACGGGATCGCTGTATCCCGCGACCCCACACGGCGAGGCCAAGGTTACGCAATGGAGCCTGTGGGCGGCCAACGAGATCGAACGGGCGACCAATGTCTGGTCGTTCCACGCCGAACGGCTACCGCCCGCCGAGCGCGATCCGAAGATCGCGGCTGCCGCGATCGAATTGCTGGCGCCGCCATTTCGCGTCCTCGACCGCACGCTGGCAGATCAGCGCTATTTGCTCGGGGATGAGTTCACGGTCGCGGATCTCAATGTCGCCGCGGTCGCCTTGCGGTCGATCGCGATGGATCTGTCGGCAACGCCGCATTACCGCGACTGGCTGCAGCGCTGCTACGATCGTCCCGCCGCCCAGAAAGTGTCGCGGATGCGGCGGGAGGCCGAGGCCGGCGCCTCGCTCGACACGGTGCGAGAGGCTGCAAAAAGAAACAGAATTTAAATAACAGTTGGCCATCAAGGTTTCCCGATTAAGGCTTCGTAAACCTCGCTTGACCAGACTTCGCCGGCCTGGGCTCACCCCCGGAGCGAAGGAGACGGGCGTGAACGATCTTTCCGTAGCGACGATGTTAAATCCGACCGAAGTCGAAGTGCTCGAAGCCAGGGAAGCCTGGAGCGAATACCGCCTGGCGGATGGCACGGTCCTGCGCGTCAAGCCGATCATGATCGCGGTATCACGGGTTGACGATGCCGACGCCATGAATGGCGAGCCGGTCTACAACATGAAGTCGACGCTGGTGACCGATGTGAGGGGCGCGAAAACGCCGCCGGGTTTGGGGTGAGCGCGCGCTTCACGCAGCGGACGCGGACGAGCGGCTTCCAAAGCTCGTTCTCGGCGTCATCTGCATCAACATTTTCTCTCCGCACCGACGACCCGTCGCTCAGCACTACGCTGGCGCCGGCGGTCACGGTTGTGCTCGGGTTTGGCAAGCAACCCGGATTGCGGGCCGTGTCGAGGCGGCTGGCACCACCACTGCCGTCGCCTGGCCCGCCGCGCCTCGCAAACGGTTCGTCCGATCCCGCGATCGCCGACCTCGACGCCCCGGATCGCGCCGTCGGCGAGAACAGCTCGTCGGATTCCGCCGGCGCGCACGGCGGCGCGACCGACCTATTCAACGAAGGCGTTTCCGGCTTGCCCTCGGCTGAGGGTGGGGCGGAGGGCGCACTCCGAGCCGATGCATCCCGGCACCGCGGGGAGAAACACCACCGGCAGAGCGACGCTCCATCCGAGTCCGACGCGGCACTAACGGGGGAACGAGAGTTCACCGAAGGAGAGGTCGCGGAGGCGGAGGCCGACAAGCCGGCCCATCCTCATCGGATCGAGATGACGATCGACTCGCTGCCGCATCATGACCTTACCGAGCCGATCCCGATTCATATCGACCCACTCGGCGACACCGTGTTCACCGCCACGGTGAGCAACCTCGACATCAGCGCCACCGGCAACAGCATCGGCGAGGCGTTGGTTCTGCTCAAAGAGCAGATCGAATTCAGGTATAATGATTTGAACCGGCGGCCGAAGCGGTCGCCCGACCAGACGACGATGCTGCAGATGCTGCACACCTATATCGCCCCGAGCGGCGCCAAACCGGCCTGGCTATAGCAGCTTGAAATAGCGCGCTAAAACACCGAGTGAGACCTTGCCTCACCCGGCATTACTTGGAATTAGTACGTAGAATACTGGGCGAGGCCTCGGCCTCGCCCAGCGTTAATCGTTCGCGCGTCAGGCCGACTCGGCCTCCGCCTTGTTCTCAAGGCGCATGCGCCAGCGCGACAGGCCGCCCTTTGGTTGTGGCTCCGGCTCGGCCTCGACCTCGGGTTCCGAACTGACCGGCTCCGCCGGCGCGGGCTGTAGTTCCGCCACCTCGGGCTCCGGCTCCGGCTCCGGCTCTCTGACCGGATCGACCGGCTCCGGATCGGGTAAATGCTTCACGGCAAAGGCGTAGGCGATGCGCTCAAGC
>Ga0206960_1131_pt1 | contig 19156 bp, 15 predicted proteins | sample Alteio_BWOrgHeat_29_FD_153255 | JGI IMG/M metagenome (GOLD analysis project Ga0206960, IMG submission 153255) | Enriched cells from forest soil in Barre Woods Harvard Forest LTER site, Petersham, Massachusetts, United States -... | ecosystem: Environmental > Terrestrial > Soil > Temperate forest >... | reverse complement strand
ACGCCGTCGTGGCCGCAAGCGGCACCGCGGCGGCGTGAATGTAATCGAGGTTCGCGGGCTTCTTTGCGACGCCGCTGCTCGCGGTCGAGCAGCGCATAGACCTCGTCGCCGACCTTCACGTTGGCGACATTGCGGCCGATGCTTTCCACGACGCCGGAAACGTCGCGTCCCAACGTGAGCGGAGTGGTCGTGCCCTCGGGCTTGAATTCACCGGAGCGCATTTTGTAGTCGACCGGATTGACGCTCGCCGCGTGGACCTTGATGAGGACTTCGTCGTTGCCGGGAAGCGGTTTCAAGACCTCCTCGAGCGTGAGGACGTCGGTGCCGCCGAAAGAATGGATGCGAACAGCTTTCATGATGAGAAATGGGTTGAGATTTGTTTTCGAAACTCGGTCGAGTATGGCATCCCGCGCGACCGCCCGCCATGGGGCGATTCAGGAACTACGCACCGGGGCCGCGCCCCACGGAATCGATCTTCGCACGTCCCCGCACGGTCGGAGGTCGACATATAGGGCGCCAGACTTGCAGACGCCGCCCCGACGAACGATTTTCAAATCGCAGTCGCGTTCCACGCGATCGGCGTCTGCAAGACAGACGCCCTACAGGATTCCGTCTGCCATCGGTCCTATGTTGCCAGCCGCGTGCGCAGCTATACGCGGTCCGTCCTCCGGCCTGATGTTTTCCCGGGTCGCCCGGGAATGCATCCCGCTTTGCCTCGGGATATTTTCCCGGCCGTCAATTCGCTTTTCGACGGGATTCGCCGCCACCGTCGCCGTAGGATGGCGCCACTCTGAATATCCTGCAGGTTCAGCAATTCTATTACGTGGGCCTCCACCATGGCATCAGTGCGGCCGCGCGCTCGATGCCGGAGCGCCGCACGCCCTCCGCGATCAACAAGGCGATGCTGCAACTCGAGGAGGCCTGCGGGCAGCCGCTGTTCGAACGCGCGCCGTTTCGCTTTACGCCTGCGGGACGCGAATTCTGGGAATTCGTTCGCCCCTTTTTCGAGCGGTTGGAGGGATTCCTCGCCGCCACGCGGACGAGCGGTTGCGAGTTGCGTGTCGGCGGCGCGGAAGCGGCGCTCAACTATCTGGCCGACCTCTTCGAGCTGCTCCGCTCCCGCGACGCCTCCGCACGGGTGAAACTCCGCAGTGGTTCCGAATCCGAGATGCACGGTTGGTTGCGCGAAGGCGCGATCGACGTGTTGATCGCGCCGCGCGTGGAATCCCTGCCGCTGGACATCGGTTGTTCGGGCCTCGTCACGTTGCCGCTGGTGTTGCTCGTGCCCAAACGTCACCGCGTGGCCTCGGCTGCCGAACTTTGGGCTCGGCCCGAATTGGACGAGCCGCTCATCGTCTGCACGCTCGCCGAAAGCATCGTGGTCAATTTCGCCGCCGGCTTGCGCACGATGCGTCGGGAGTGGCACCCCTCGATCGACGCCGATTCGCTCCAAGCCGTGGCGCGCTATGTCGCGAAAGGGCAGGGGATCGGCGTGGTCATTGCCGAGCCGAGTCTCACCCAACATCCCGGTGTGCGGGCGCTCCCGCTGCCCGGCTTCGAGCCCGTCAAGATGATGGCTTTTTGGCGGATGCCCGTGCAACCGCTCCAGCAATTGCTGATCGACACCCTGCGCGAACGCGCCGCCCGCACGTGGCCGAGGAGCGGGGCCAAGTAGTCGTAGGGCGTCAGTCTTGCTGACGCCGTTCTGGGAATTGCATTTCAAACCCGGCGCCTGCAAGCCAGACGCCCTGCAGAAAATTCCTCGATCTTTACTCACCGCCGGCGGACTCGATTCCCTTCTCAACGACGTGTGGATTTTTTTGCGCCGCTTGCGGCCATCATTGTAGGGCGGGGTCGCCGAACCCCGCCGGATCGGAGGCGAATGGAAAGCGCGGCGGGGTTCGGCGACCCCGCCCTACAACTGCAGGCCCTGTGAATTAAATTCACAGCCAGCTGTGAGAATTACTCCGTCACGCTCCATCCGTGTATCCGCTAGACTGAGCCCGCATCCCGACGAGGCCGGGGCCCCGGCTTCGGAAGGATGCATTCAAACCACCATGAAAAACGCTACACCGACAGGACAGACAGGATACGTGGCGGCCTCGGCCGCTGACCGGGAGCCGGACCACTCGGCTCTCCCCCGCAACCCACTCGTCGCGATCGCGACGGCACTGATCGGCCCGCTCTTGGGGCTGTTCCGCCGCCGCGGCACGCCGACCGCAGTGGAATCCACCCGGCTCGAGCACTATCGCTCGACGCCGATCTCCCTAACCCATCCGGGTCGTAACAAGGATCAAGCAAGGATCACACAAGGATCCAACAACGACGCGCCAGAACGGCGCAGCGTGACCGTTCGCGCCTACACGCGATCGGCGCCTGCCGGCCGGACCGCGTCGCGGAAAGGAGGGTGTTCCCATGGCTAAGATCAACCTCAACAGCGCCCTCAAGGGCATCCGTGGCATGATCGACGGCTGGGTCTACAAGAAGTCGAGCAACGGTGTCATCCTCACGCGACGCCCCGTTCACGACGGACCGCCCACCGCCGGCCAGGTCGCGCAGCGCGACCAGTTCCGGCTGGCGAGCGAGTTCGCGGTGAGCGCCCTCGCGGATCCGACGTTGCGCGCGTTCTACGAACGCGCCGGCGCCGGCCGCGAGCCGCCGATAAAGCCCTACGCCGCCGCGCTCGGTGATTACTTCACCGCGCCCGTCGTCACCAAGGTCGACGTCACCGGTTACCACGGGGTGATCGGCGACAAGATCGCGGTGAGCGTCACGCCCAGCGTGGAAGCAACCGGCCTCACCGTGACGATCCGCAACGTGCCGGCTGCCGGTGAAACGCCCGCTGTCGTTGAAACCGGCGCGGCCGCGCTGGTCGACGGCAAGTGGGTCTACACCACGACTGCCGCCGCACCGGCCGGCCACGCCGTGACGATCGAAGCGAAAGCCACCGATCACGCCGGCAACGAAAGGAGCCTGACCGCCCAGTGGAGCGGGTGAACAGATGACAGAGGGCAGATGGCAGAAGTCAGACCCAAGCCTGAGAACAGGCATCTGAAGTCCGTTGTCCGACCGCCGTCATCCGTCATGAGATCATGAGCGCTCGTGTTTGGTCGCCGGTGCTGCAGCGCCGGCGACTCTCCATCCCCGTGGGGCGTCTGTCTTGCAGACGCCGGGTTCGGGACCGATTTTCCGGAACGGCGTCAGCAAGTCTGACGCCCTACACGATAGCATTGCGTCCTCGCACCACCACCGCGTGCGCAGCTATACGCAGTCACACGTCCTTCGTCACGATCGCGTAAAATCACTTCATTTTGAATTGAACTCCGCTGAACCTTCCTTTTGCTGAGGGGAAATGCCACTCGCCGCGGCCACCACGCTTGCCCCGATCGTCCCGATGCGTTCGGGACTGGTGCGCGCGGAAGGCCGCGACCCGGAGCAGGTGAAGTTCGAGGAGTCGCTGGTGGCATTCTTCGTGGAAGCGGCGGATTTGCTCGGCGTGCCCAAATCGGTCGCCGCGATTTACGGGGTGTGCTTCGCGAGCCCCGAACCGGTGGGCTTCTCGGAAATCCAAGAGCGCCTCGACATCAGCGCCGGCTCGATCAGCCAAGGCGTGCGGGTGCTGCGCGAAGTAGGCGCCCTCAAGATCGTCGATCAGGAACCGGGCGCGGCACGGCGGGAGCGCTATGAGCCGGATCTGGAACTGCGCAGACTCGTGGAACGCTGGCTGGCGGAACGCCTCAACAAACAACTTGCTGCGGGTCAGGGGAGGTTAAAAGCGATCGAACAAGTGGTGCCGGGCGGAAAGTCGGCATCGGCCAAAGTGCTCCGCAAGCGCCTCTCGTCGCTCAAATCCTGGCACGGAAAGGCCCAACTCCTTTTACCGGTAGTGAAAACATTTTTGAAGTTAGGGTAAGGTGTTTCCAGTCTTGGATGAAATTGAGCTAGTAGTAACCGTCGGGTCGATCAGAGTCACGAGTGCGGGATCAATATATTATTCAATGAAATCGCTGCCTGCGCTAGAAGCGACGGGGCGAAGCCTTGCATGGATCGGGTCTGCGCCACCGCTAGGCAGGATTTGCTGAAATGCTCTCCCCGTCGCAGCGCTAGGCCATTCCGAGATCGCCGTCGCAGCAAGCCCATCAAGTCGTATCAAAGATATAACGCCGAATATGGGAAGAGGCTCGGCATCACGATCGCCTGTGTAAAACAAATTAAAAACGTGAAGACCATTCTTTCAAGGCTGGCTGGATCTCTACATCCCTACCGAATCGCTCAACGGCGTTTAGCGAAGCACGCGAGCTCGCGACTATTGGGGGGGCCGTTTGTTGGAATGAAATACATAAGTGAGATATACGGAAGTGTTCTGTGGCCGAAGTTATGTGGAACATATGAACGTGAACTGAACTCGACGCTGCATGCCATGCGCGAGATTCGACCTGAACGCATCATCAATGTTGGGGCTGGGGAAGGTTATTACGCGATTGGACTATTATTCACTGACATGACTCAGGAGCTCATCGCATTCGAAGCCTCACCGGATGGCCGGAAATTGATTTCAAAATTGGCGGAGGAAAATCTTATTAATTCCAATCGTTTGACGGTCAATGCAGCGTGCAATCAGGAAAATTTGGCGCTTAGTCTTATCCCAACTAAACGGACAGTGATCATTATGGATGTCGAGGGATATGAAGACGTCCTGTTGAATCCGGACAAAGTAAAGGGACTCGCCGACGCATGGTTGCTTGTGGAGATGCACGATTTCTATCATCCAGGCCTGACTGATGCGATCATCGATCGATTTAGGAACTCCCATAAGATTACGCGAATCAATCAGGAGCCTCGCCGCCGAAATGAAATACCAGTCGATGACTTCATACTAGATATTCTGCCCGATTATTACGTCATGCCACTGCTACACGAGTTTCGTCCGGTTAATATGCACTGGCTGTGGATGTCACCAAATTCGGCCTGTGGTCCTATTGCGCGATGAAAAAAGAAATAAAAGGAACCTTCGAATTATTGCTCCCACCATTTGTCCTGTCGATAATAAGGGCTTTACGTCCATCGGTTAGAAAACGACTGGCAGAATGTCGGGATCGCGACGATGCGATTCAACGTCTTCGAGACGCATTTGAAGTAACAGTAGGTCGGGCGGCAGAAGGCAGCTTTCGGTTGAGGCCGGATATCGAGTTCCGAATTCATCCAGAATGTCGCACTGGGTTCGAACATTTTTGCTTTCGGTCGCCTGAAATGGTTGAAGAGATGGACTGCTTTTTAGCGTTAAGCAGATCGTGTCAGCGTTTTTTGGACGTTGGAGCGCTTCACGGAGCATTCTCACTCGCATTTACATCGCGAAATGCGACCGCGCAGTCTATCGCTTTCGAACCTTCCCCGTTGGCGTATAGTCGACTTCTTTATAATACATATAAAAATCCTGCATGCCAGATAAAAGCTATAGAGTGTGCGCTGACGGATCAACGCAAACTGTTGCTAATGCATTACGAATGGGAGCATGTGATCGCTGGCCCATCGACCCAGCGAAATGGTAATACACTGAGTGTCGAATGTGATGCTGGCGACGCAATGTGCGGAATGCAGCAATTCGATCCGGATGTAATTAAGATCGATGTTGAGGGGCATGAAGTGAAAGTTATTCGTGGGCTCCGAGGCGTGATTACGCGATTTAGACCGACAGTGTTCCTCGAAATCCATCCAGAAATGATACAAAAGGAAGGCGATCGTGTTGGAGAAATAGTCGATTTCTTTGACAAATTAGACTACACTGCTGTGAACAATCAGGGGTCAAAAGTTGACAGTTCATCGATTGAACACACGCGAGAGCATTCTCGGGTCGTGTTTAAAGGATAGAAGGTGACTTAGCGTAGTAGTTACAATGAAGCGCGCATCGCCGTCCAATTTGGCGTTACTGCAGACAATATTGACCTACGCCAATTTGGCAGTGTCTGCCATATCGGTTCCAATATTGATAGCTAAGTTGGGAGCGCCGACGTATGGCGTGTTCCTGATGTTCATGTCACTCTATAGTTATCTGATGCTGTGTGACGCCGGCGCTTCAGCGGCGGTTCACTTGCTCGTGGCTCGGGCGTTAGCAGCGACCCAGCTTGATCAGGGATTATCTGAGGTGATGCGTCATTCGATAGTCGTTTCGGTGACATCTTGTTTTGTGGCGATCGCAGCTGTGATCGCATACGTATCGATGGTGACACATGGAATCATACCAACACTTGTTCCCGGCGCGGAAAATGCAAAAATGATGTATTACTTGTTGGGTGTCTACGCTGTAGTAAATATGCTATTTATCCCTGTTCATGGCTTATTATTTGGAGCGGGCGATGGACAATATCTCGTTCTCGTCACCGGGGCCTCGCGAATCGTCGCGTCTCTTTCGAGTTGCATCATGGCATTGCGGCCCAACCCAACCATAGAAATGGTGTTCGCTCCAATACCGATTGCAACTGTGATTGGGAATTTGGCGCTGCTGAGCCATGCACACCGGATATACGGCGACGTCATTAAACTACGCGGACCAATCAAAGGCCAGCATGTGAGAGAGCAGTATGCGATTGGGATCAAGACGATGGCATATAACTCGGGGAGGACTTTGTCTAGTTCAGCCTCCATCTTTGCAATTGGACGGTTCCTGGGCCCTCAATTTGTGGGAGGCTATTCTCTTTCAATGACTTTGCTGCAGATGCCGCTTCAGTTAATGACGAGTTGGTCAGCGACTTCGACCCCGCGTTATGGTCAACAGTGGTGGAGCGGAAAGAGAGACGAAGTGCGAAAGCAGGTGGGAGTCATGTTGCAACTGGTAATTTCGTGGGTGGTCTTTTGTGGAATAATATTTTTGTTCTTGGCTAGTCCGGTCGTCGAGCTGTGGACTTCCGGAGCAGTTCGGCCGTCGCTCTGGATTATCGGAGCGGCGATCTTTGTTGCCTCGGTCGGGACGGTGTCGCAGACATCGCAAAGCGCGTTTATGGGTATTGGACAATACTGGCTTCAGGCGCGCACCGAGATCGTTATTGGCGCGCTTAGTATGGCACTTATTCCTACCGGAGTCTGGTTTTATGGAGAACCTGGACTTATGGTTTCAATAGCAATTGTCTCCATCTTGGCGATAGGATGGCTATTCTGCAAATCACTAAATGGGTTGATTGAGGACTTCAGAATCACAATTCCGCGAGCAATCCTTGGGCGAATTGCATTTGTTGGGCTTCTATCTTTTGCCTTCACCTTTGTGGTCAAGGTTGTGACTTGGCGGGTTCTAAGTCCACTTCAGCCTAGAGTAATTTGCGCAGTGAGTCTCAGCCTTATTGGGAATAGTATTCTATGGATAAAAACGGGACCGGAACCAATAAGAGAGGCAATAGGTAGGTTTTTAAAAAAGCTATATCCTGGAGTTATACCAAATGAATCGTAAAGGCAGCATTATCCGTCGCGCGAATATCTTCAGATGGGCCGCGTTTGTTTGGCGGTGTGCTGAGTGGAAGCGCCGAAGTGACAACGCGTTTAGGGATCACGAATCGGGTTGTGAAAAGCAGTCGCTTTGGTGGAACGCGGCGACGCGGCTGGTAGGTTCTAACGACACAGCGATCTGGCGGATTTGGGAACATCATCTGGTCGCGAAAGACAGTCGGAAGGAACTTGACGCATTTCTCGCAATCTCCAGAGGCAAGCGGGCGTTTTTGGATATTGGGGCATCGGCGGGAATGTTTTCGGCGTTATTTTGGGTCACCCGCCCAAAGCAGCAGTGCGCGATATTGTCCGTCGAACCTGACAGGAAAAGTTTTCAAGCGTTGTTGGAAACAGTGAAATATAACAGGCCATTGGGAAGTGGCACCTGGACGACGATGGAGGCCGTGGTCACGGACTTTGATGGCAATGTAGGATTCCAGCCATCCGAGTTTGGAGGGGTTCCGCTACAGACAGGTGCTGTAAATCCACACACTCGGGTCAAGGCCATGAAGATCGAAAACCTGTGCACCGAGTGGGGCGTTGTTCCTGAGGTAGTAAAAATTGATTGCGAGTCATGGGAATGGGAGATCCTAAATGGGGGTCTAGGGTATTTGAAAAAGATGCGGTGTGCGCTGCACGTAGAGGTTCATATGGATCTCTTGCGGGCAAGAGGCAAGGATGCTTCGTTATTATTGAAGAATATTCACAATGCGGGTTTCAGATACGGTAACGGCAGCGTTATAGATATCGAAAAGACTGTCCGCGGAAGTGTTGCTAGACTATCATTGATCCCCGGAAAAGAATGAGGGTCCTGGTAATCGGAACGCAGGCTCGCATCCCTGCGCTATTATATGGAGGTATTGAGCGAATCGTCCAATTATTGGGCGATGAACTTGTCCGTCGAGGCCATAAGATCGACCTTATGGCGGGAAGGGGTTCGGTAGGGTTCAATGGCCGAACGATCGGATATAGGGCTTCTCGCGGCAATGGCGTTGACCGTATGTGGCAGCGATTATTGTTTCAGGCCCGGCTTGTAAGGTTTTCTAGGAGTGTTGATGTTGTGCACACGTTTTTTACGTGGCCACAATATCACTTGCCTGCGGCAGCGCTTGCAAAAAATCTCGTATTTCACTGGCAGAATCTGATAAGCGCCGATGAAGTGGAGGTGTTAAGACGTATAGGAAATGGGAAAGTATCGCTCGTTGGAGTCAGTCACAACCAGTTCAAGGGATTACCTAATACTGTCGCGAAGAGGGTGATATATAATGCCGTCCCCACGAAAAAAATTGTGTTTCATGAAAGACCTGCTGACGATAAATATGTGGCGTATTTGGGGCGTATAAACCACGATAAAGGGGCTGATATCGCCATTCGGGTTGCTAAACACGCCAATATGCGGTTAAAGATCGGAGGCACCGTCAACGATGAGCCCGGCGCGAAGAAGTTTTTTGCGGAAAAGATCGCTCCGAGCTTAGGCGCGATGTGCGAATATGTTGGCCCACTGGATGATCGGCAGAAGAATATTTTTTTGGGAAGAGCGACAGCAGTTTTATGTCCCGCTAGGTGGGAGGAGCCGTTTGGAATTGTTATTCCGGAAAGTCTTGCGTGTGGGACACCGGTTTTGGGGACGCGTCGAGGGGCCCTACCGGAATTAATTGATCACGGCACTACGGGGATGGTATGCGATGATGATGGGGAGCTGATTGAGGCATTGCGGGGGACAATTAAGCTTTCACGTCATGCTTGCAGGGCCGCTGCTGAAAACAGGTTCAGCGAGGCAGCATTCGGCGACGCCGTCTGCGATATGTATAAAGAATTACTTTGCGGTGACTAGACGAGAAAGAGCGATGAGAGGTCTAGTGATCTGAATTAGGATGGAAAAGCAAATGGACTTGAGCAACGGAGAGGCGGCTAATAGCAAGCGCAGGCCGGGCAGAGACGATGGCACTCTTTGTTGTTTCTATGCGCTGAGACGAGTCGTTCGATCGAAAAAATGGCCTGAGGATCTCTGGTAACCGCGGTCAATAAAGCAGCAACCAACCGCGAATGGAGCACGGAGAGACAGAATTTATTTGCAGTGCGGCCAATAGCTATATGCGGCGATCGCACCCACCGAAGGGATGGGTCGGCAAGACTGTCTTCGCGGCGTCGAGCGCCGCTTTACCGTGACGAAGATGATAGATGACACAATGTATGTATATAAGTGGCCATCTTCGGGCATAGCTACACTCTATCTGGATAGAGCTTGAAAACTAGATCGAATGAAACGGGCGAAGTATCCCTTTCCGAGACAAGTTAAGGTGGGGAAGGGCAGCACGTAAGCCGCGCAAAATGCGAGTATTAGTAATTGTCGATCCGCAGATCTCGGTGCCACCTAGTCACTATGGTGGCACTGAGCGAATCGTAGCTTTGCTCTGCCAGGAACTAACAAAAGCCGGGCACGAGGTCCGGTTACTCGCCGGCCGCGGATCACGCGACTACGGTGGTGGACTTATCGTGCATCATGCACCATCCAAAGCCCGCGTCAGTCGTGTATTTCATAAATTGTATTTTCAGTGGCTATCGTGGCGAGCGTTGGAGGGTATTGATGTCGTAATCAACAATGGTCGCCTTGACTACCTGCCGGTAATTGCTTTACGCGCGCCATCGTTGGTTACATGGTTTCATAATCCGGTTCGCCAGGGGGAAATTGACTATTTCAATGTCATCCGCCGAAGTCGTCGTTGCGAAGTGTTCATAAGCGAAAGTCAGGCCGCAACCTTGCGAAGCTTGGGAGAAAGATGCATAATTCACAACGCGGTTGATACGGATTTTTTCACATTCAGTCCGAGTCCATCGGAGCCGGCATATGCGGTATTTCTTGGGCGATTAACTAAGAACAAGGGGGTGCATCTTGCAATCGACGTTGCGCGACGCGCAGGGATTCACCTGAAGATTGCAGGCAACGTGTCTACACGCGAGGAGCGGGGACTCGAGTATTTTGAGCAAACGGTGCGCCCGGAGTTGGGGCGAGATTGCGAGTGGGTGGGTGAGGTCGACGACATGCAAAAACGTGAGCTGCTTCATGGCGCTTGCGCGTTGCTGTTCCCGATTAAGTGGGCCGAGCCTTTTGGCATCGTCATGGCGGAAAGTTTGGCATGTGGCACACCGGTTGTTGCATTGCGCCGAGCTTCGGTGCCGGAAGTAATTCGGCACGGCGTTAATGGCTTTATTTGCGAAAACGTAGACGAAATGGTCACCGCATTGCGTGACATAAGGTCACTCTCGAGAGCGCGCTGTCGAGAAGATGCGGTCGAGCGGTTCGGAGCGAAAATATTCTTTGAGCGATCGATGTTCGCGATAGAGCAATCCAGATCGAAGAATCGTCCGAAAAAGGGCGGCGGCGCTAATTATGTAAAGGCGGCCGGCGGGCAGAAGGCAAATCGCACGATTTTGATCATCGCTGATCCGCAGCACCCGGTTCCACCGATCCTATATGGTGGTGCCGAACGGATTGCTGCACTTTTATGCGACGGATTGCAGCAGTCCGGCTGGGTAGTTCGGTTGATGGCGGGACCAGGTTCACAAGGTTTCGGTGGACAACTGTGGATCCACCGTGCACCTAGCCGGCGACTCTACAGTCGAGCGTTCCGCAAACTTCTGTTCCAGCGGCGATCGATTGAGGCAGCACGAGGGTGCGACGCGATAGTTAATTTTGGGCGCGTTGACTATCTCTTAGCGTTGCTTCGCACCAAAATACCGATCGTTTGTCGTTTCGGAAATCCCGTGCTACAGACAGAAATAGATTTCATCAATCATCGGCGAGGAGAAAACAAGAGCTTTGTCTTCATCAGTAAAGATCAATGCGAGGAATTGGTGGAGGCGACACCGCAACGGATCATCTACAACGCCGTTGACGTCGACATGTTTTCTCCGACCGGCCGATCAATCGCGGATCGTGATTATTTCCTTTTCGTTGGACGCTTGACTCGAAACAAAGGCGTGCACCTGGCAATCGAGGCGGCAGAACGGACCGGATCTAAGCTAATGATCGCAGGCAATATTGCGGACGAGCCCGGGAACCAGGAGTTCTTCGAGGCCGAAGTGAAGCCGCGTCTGGGCCAGAGATGTTCCTGGTTGGGCCCGGTGGACGATTTCCAGAAGCGCACGCTTATGCGGAATGCAAAAGCGCTGCTCTTCCCAATCCAATGGCGGGAACCGTTTGGAATTGTCATGGCGGAAAGCCTGGCCTGTGGCACGCCGGTGATTGCCATGCGGAATGGTTCGGTGCCGGAGGTTGTGAATCATGGCAAGACCGGCTATATCTGCGATTCGATGCATGATTTGTGTGATGCCATACTAAAAGTGACTGATCTTACCTCCGATCAATGCCGATCGGAGGCAGTGGAACGCTTCGGGCCAAAACGCTATTTGTCCGAGATGACGGCGGCGATCAGTGACGCAGGCGCGCAAAGTGCGATCTAAAATAAAGACTCCAACGGAAACGTCGGTAATCCATTTCCTGCCGCTGGCGGCTGTTGGCGGATGTGAAGTTAGTTGCTTGAGACTAATCCAGGGGGCTCCTGATCTAAAACACCGGGTTGTTGTGTTCGATGAGCCGGGTGAAATGACGGCGCGATGGGCGGCGGCGGGAATTGTGGTGGAACACCTCGGTTGCTGGCGGAAGAATCCGCTGGCCTTTCTGCTGCAAATCCGACGATGGTCCAAGCTGAATGCACAGCGATCGGACAACGTTATTTTCTGGAGCACAGCCCGACTGGCGATCGTCTTAATGGCGTTGTATCGGAAGGGCGCCAGATGGGTCGTGTATCTTGGTAATCCGCTTACTTTTGACCGGCGAACACAACTGCGTTATCAGATCTACGACAAGTTTCTGAAAAAATGCGACGGGGTGACATTCGCTGCATGTTCGCGTTACGTCGCCGAAACTCACGCTGCGAAGCCGTTCTTCAAGTTTTATAAAACCGAGGTTATTTATAATCCTGTGCGGATGACAGATCGGCAGTTGAACGATTTCCGGCGACTGGACACCGAGACGCCGGTGAGGTTGGGAATGGTGGCCCGTCTCGATCCGATCAAGGATCATGACGCCGTGCTCCGGGCCATCCCGAGAATCCTAGCCCGGTATCCCAATGCCAGGTTCGAATTTGCCGGTGACGGTAGCTTGCGGTCCAAATTGATCGAATTAGCGGAACGGATTGGGGTGAATGAGTCGGTGCGCTTCCTTGGTGAAGTCTCCGATGTCGAAGCACTGATCACCGAATGGGATGTTTTCCTCTATTCCACCACGGCAAACGAAGGCCTCGGCAGTGCGTTGATTGAGGCGCAGGCGGTGGCTTTGCCCTGCGTAGTGAGTGATCTACCAATGATGCGGGAAGCTGGTGGCGATGATGGCGGCTGCGTCTATTTCCGGCCAGGAGACGCGGAGGATCTTGCGGCCACTACGATAGCTTTATTAGCCAGCGCTGACCGGCGGCGAGCGCTCGGCGCCTGTGGCCGGGCTCGAGCAGCGCAGCTTTTTTCTCCAGCACAGATCGCACGGCGATATCTTCAGGCGTTGAGAGTGGAGGCGACCTCCTGAAGTAGATCTGGACCGTGCTCGCGGACATTGCGGTCGCATTTCTGCAATTGGCCCTGATAGTTGTCAGATTGTTCGGATGGCGACTAGAGGACGTTTTTCCGCCGGCGGGCACAAAGGTATGCGTTGATTCTGATAAGTGCGAGGGCGCGCCTTAAAAAGCTGACTTTGCTTGGGAGAATTGAACATATCTCTGACTGCGAGAAACCAATCCGGCACAGCATGGAACCTAAGAGTATGAAAAACAGGATTAATGTCGGTTGCGGAGCCTCTCCTACAATGGGCTATCTCAATTACGACAATTCATTCAGCTTGATCGTGGCACGCTGGCCGTGGCTGTGCTCAATTGGGCAATTTTTCCGGCTATGGGGCAGTCGTCAGTCGGCCTACATTTCCTTTGCTCGTCAGCACGCAATTCGGCATGCGAACGCGACAAAACGTATTCCACTGGAAGATAAATCAGTCAGCGTGATCTATACATCGCATATGTGCGAACATCTCTCTCGAGCCGAATTCGACGAATTTCTCGCTGAGTGCCGGCGCCTGCTCGCAACCGAGGGAGTTTTACGAGTGGTTGTTCCCGATCTACGTTCATTTGTTGATAGTTATCTCGAAAACGGGGACGCAGATCGATTTATCGAATCGTTAGATATCGCAACCGTGCATGATCGTGTCGCTTCTCGCGCAGGTCGCCTGCGATTCCTCGTCTTCGGGTTTCGCGAGCACAAGTGGATGTATGACGCCAATTCCCTGGTCAGGAAACTAAAACAAGCGGGATTTCAGCGAGTGATGGTTTTACGGCCCGGTGAGACTACGATTCTTGAACCCGGAAATTTGGATTTACGGGAGCGCGAAGAGAATAGCGTATATGTTGAAGCGACAATTAGATAATGGTTGGCCGTAATAGCGAAATCGAAGGAAGCGATGATGAATTGAGCATAGCCGCAATCGGCGACGTAGCGGACATCACTTGCTGGAGTGGAATTCCATATCATTTCTGGAAAGCAGCGCTGAGGAGGGGCCTCCATGCCAGGGCGATCCGATTAGATATGCGCGAATTTGCCTGGTCGCGACGCCTATGGAATGCGCGGCAGTTGCTTTGCGGTCATTCAGCTCGTGGTTATCAATATAGTCGGTCTTTTCTTCGGAGGGCGGAGGATCGGATGGCCAAGGATTGGAATGGCGGAAGAATTATCACGTTCAATCAACATTTTCCACGAACCTCCACGATTTGTGCATTGGGCGGTTCCCTTTGGCACTACCTTGATGCAACATTTGCGAGTTTATGTGAACCGGGCGGGGCTGGAGAGAATTTACCGTTACGCATTAGAAAGAAAGGCATAGAACTCGAGTGTGAGAATTATGCGGGTGGTCATATTGTGATGATGGCGCGCTGGGCGGCGGAGTCGGTGGTGAATGATTGCGGGGTGCCGGCTAAAAAAGTGGCAACGATTCTACCGGGCGCCAACGTCGACCTGCCGCCAGATTATTCGTTTCCTTTCGATGAACGGGTTCCGGGAAAGGAGCGCCCGCTCGTGCTCGGTTTCGTCGGCAAGGACTGGCAAAGAAAAGGCCTGCCATTTTTGCTGCAGGTTCGGAACGAATTGGAACGCATGGGATTTCCGGCCGTGGTGCGAGCGGCCGGACACTGTCCGAAAGAACTGCGTCGCACTGCCGGGCTGGAATTCGTCGGCTTCATCGACAAGGCCGTCGCGCCCGGGACGTTTCTCGAGTTTCTGGCCTCCTGCGATCTCGGTTGTCTGTTCTCGGAGCGCGAACCACTGGGAATTTCGACTTTGGAATTTCTACGGGCAGGAGTGCCGGTTGCCGGTTTTGCGATCGAGGGTTTGGCCGACACGCTGCCGCCCGATGCGGGTTTCCGATTTCCACCCGCCTCTCCCGCGTGTGACGTCGCAGAAACCCTGCGAATAGTCTTCACGGATCATAACGCTGTTGCCCGGCTCCGAGGCCGAGCGAGATATTGGTCGGAGCGGGTTACCTGGGAGCGATGTGTTGGAGAATGGGTCGAACTTTTGACCACTGGTAAGATCGCGAATCCAGTGCGGCCTTGGCTGTGAGTTTGCGTTCCCCATAAATGTGAGTGCCGCGCAAGAGAAGTCGTTGTGGTGGTGCGTGCAGGCCGGGCATCGCGAACGCTATGCCGTGCCCCGCGCGCTTGCTCTTGCCGGCATTCTCGATCGGCTGGCGACCGACTTGTGGGTTCCGCCATCTGTTGCATGGTTGTTGCGCGGTGCGGCCGGCCGACGCCTTCGAGATCGCTATCATCCGGATCTGTCACGGCGAAACGTGACAGCGGTGCCGTTCCGTTGGGCGGCCTTCGAGCTGATGGCATCGTTGAAGGGGGAACACGGAGCGTTGCGCGTGTTACATCGGAACCAGAGGTGGTCGGCGCTGGCGGCGCGGACGATGGTCCGAAAGGCGGCCCCAACGACCTCGCACGTATTCAGTTATTGTTACGACGCCAGGGAAGTCTTTCGGGCGGCCAGACGTCGTGGACTTCATCCTGTCTTAGGTCAGATCGACCCCGGGCCGCTAGAGGACAAGAAGACGGAACTCATCGTGCAACGCTGGCGGGATTTCCAGACGACCTTCAAGCGCGGCTCGGTCGCGTATTACGACGCCTGGCGCGATGAATGCGATCTAGCGCAGCGTATTGTGGTAAATTCGGACTGGTCGCGCGAAGCGCTTGAAAAGGAAGGGGTGGATGCATCCAAACTCGTCGTATGGCCGCTGGTCTATTCGCCACCGGCGGAGGCTGCGAATTGGCGCCGGGAATTTCCGGGCGCATTTACGATGCAGCGGCCGCTGCGTTTGCTGTTTCTCGGCCAGTGCATCCTCCGAAAGGGGATTGCCGAGACCATCGAAGCGGCGCGGCGCTTGATTGATCGTCCCGTGGAATTCACCTTCGTCGGCAACACAGATATTGCGGCCTTCGAATCGCACTTCGGCGGCGCCCGCATCGTTTATCACCCGCGGGTTTCGCGAGAGGAATGTCACCGGTTCTATCGCGAAGCCGACATTTTTATTTTTCCCACGCATTCCGATGGCTTTGGCCTGACACAGCTCGAAGCACAGGCCTGGCGGCTGCCGATTCTTGCGTCGCGATTTTGCGCCCAAGTTGTCGTCCCTGGAAAAACGGGCTGGATCATGCCGGAGGTCAGCGGTGAAACGATGGCTGCGATTATCGAACAGGTGCTCGCGGCACCGGCGACGCCGCGTCATTTTTCCGAAGCGATCGAGCCGTGGCCTTTTAGCCTTGGCGATCTGGGCGCCCGGCTCGCGGCGATTTCGGAAGAAGGACATTCAAGATGAAGATTCTACATATTCTGGGCTCGCCGCGGGCCGAGGGCACGGGGAACATCGTGCGGTATTTCCTCGATCAAAAGGCCGTCGCGCAGGATGTTTATGCCCTGAGCAGCACGCCGCCTGACCTCATGGACACGTTGCGGCAACGGGCCGCTTGGTTCGACGCGGAGCCGGCTTGGCCCAAGGGAAAGCGAAAATTCCCATGGATGTTGTGGAAGGTCTGGCAAGTCTGCCGGCAGCGGCGTCCGGATCTGGTCATTTGCTGGCACAACGGGTTCGGTGCATTTGTTCTGGCCGGTGCGCGCCTCGCCGGCACAAGAGGGTTGATTACATACGGGGGCAATCCGCCGACGTGGACGCTTAAGGGGAAATTCTACACCACCTTCACCACCTTGGTGTTGAAATTGATTGGCGGCCGGATGGTCTGCTGCTCGAAATACGTGGCGGCGGAATACGCACGCGTGCCCGGAGTGTTCGTGTCCGTGTTGCGGGCGGTGTTTAACCCCGCTTCGGTCGACGATATCCGGCAGCGGGCGGAAAAGGGCCGCCGGTCGCGAACCGATCTTCATCCGCGCATCATCATGGTCGCGACGCTGGAACGGCACAAGGACCACGAGACTCTTTTGCGGGCGATGCCGGCGGTCCTGGTGGAAGTCCCCGGGGCGAAACTTCTGTTAGCGGGCGAAGGCTCCCAGCGTGTGCGACTGGAGAGGTTGACGGCGGAATTGGGTCTCACCCAAGAGGTGACGTTTCTCGGCTCACGCAGCGATGTTCCGGAACTGCTCGGAAGCAGCGACCTCTTTGTCTTTTCAACTACGCGCGAGGAGGGCCTTGGCAGCGTATTGATCGAAGCCCTAGCGGCGGATGTTCCAATTGTGGCGTCCGATGTTCCGGCGTGTCGAGAGGCGCTCGACGGCGGCCGATGGGGCGAACTGATCCCATCTGCAAATCCTTCAGCGCTCGCCAGCGCGCTGGTCGCGGCGTTGCGCAGCAAGCGCCGGGCGCCCGCCGACCGCGCACTTGGAACCTATCTCGAACAATTTCGTCCCGACCGGATTATGGCCGCTTACATCAATGCGCTTTCCTAAGTTTTCCGATGGACAGTGCGACGCGACATGGGCCTGAAAGCTGTTATGCTCGTTCAGAAAATAGGCCCGTATCATCACGCGCGGTTTGAACGGGCTGCGAAGGACGGTGATCTCTCGGTTATAGAATTTCGCCCCGGCGACGAGGTCTATGCTTGGGCTCCGGTGACCGGCACCGCCCCGTATGAGCGACTTGAGACGCGGTCTGCCTTGGAGCTTCGCGAGGCACTCGCGCGCCTTCGGCCGGAAGTCGTCATCTGTGTAGGTTACGCCAACACAGAAATTCATCATGCTTTGCATTGGGCGGTCGCGCGCCGGATTCCGCTGGTGCTTTGCAGCGACAGCACCCGCGACGACGAACCCCGGGTCGCGTGGAGAGAAGCCATAAAGAGCAAACTGGTGTCAGTCTTCGGCGCTGGCTTAGTGGCCGGCGCCCGGGCACGCGCCTACCTACACGACCTCGGCATGGCGGAGAACCTTCAATTTCTCGCCTGGGATGTGGTGGATAACGACTATTTCGTCTGGGGCGCGGCGACCGCCCGCACCAACCCTTCAGTGGAACGCGCGCGGCTAAAGCTCCCAGAAAAATATTTCCTTTGCGTCGCACGTTTCGTGCCGAAGAAGAACCTGGCCAGATTGATTTCCGCCTACGCGCAATATCGGGCGGCTGCCGGACGTGAGGCGTGGTCACTGGTGCTCTCGGGATCCGGACCCTTGGAGGAGGAATTACGCGTCGGCGTGAAAGTGGCAGGGGTGGCAGACAAGGTTGTTTTCCCCGGATTCCTGCAATATCCGGAACTGCCCACTTACTATGGACTGGCGGGGGCTCTGGTGCTTCCAAGCATTTCGGACCAGTGGGGCTTGGTCGTCAACGAAGCCATGGCGGCGGGTTTACCGGTGTTGGTGTCCGAACGCTGTGGTTGCGCCGCCGATTTGGTCGAGCAAGGGTTCAATGGGTTTGCTTTCGATCCGAAAGATCAAGTCCAGCTGACCCGATATCTGACTCTCGTGGCAACAATGTCTGCGGAGGATCGCGAAACAATGGGAAACCGTTCGCGTGAGCTCGTCCAGCGATTTTCATTGGACATATTTTCGCAAGGCCTTTGGGCGGCGGTCGGGCTGGCACGTAAGAACCGGAACGTGGCACCGAAAATGTTCGCCCGCATATTGATTTCTCTTTTGAGGCTGCGAGCCTATTGATTCAAGCTGAATAGGTCGATTCGAGGTAATACACCAAAAGCAACAATCCATGGATAAGATACCTACTCAACGCTTCCCGCATAGGCTGTCTAACGAAGGCGCTTCATTCATTGCCAAGAAGCACAGTCACATCGAGCTGCCTCCCTCATGAATGTTTTTACCACGGCGGAATGGTTGATGTTGGGATGCAACGGCGTTTTATGTCTCGCGATGCTCATTCGCTGCTACTGGAGCAAGGATGGTGTCTTCTTTTGGTCTCCCCCGATGTTCATGGCGGCGATCTATTTCTATTATGTGGTATTCGGACCATGGATCACGCGAGAGTTGGGAACCGTGTTCGACCGGGGCGTAGACATGAGTCCCTATTATGTTCGCGCCTGGATCGGGGCGTTCATCGGCTTAGTGAGCTGGCTTATGGGATACCGGATTCGGGGCCGTCGGCGGCCAGATAAACGGCCGCCAGCGCCCGTAACGCCGGTAGGATTGTCAGAAC
>Ga0206960_1130_pt1 | contig 19376 bp, 18 predicted proteins | sample Alteio_BWOrgHeat_29_FD_153255 | JGI IMG/M metagenome (GOLD analysis project Ga0206960, IMG submission 153255) | Enriched cells from forest soil in Barre Woods Harvard Forest LTER site, Petersham, Massachusetts, United States -... | ecosystem: Environmental > Terrestrial > Soil > Temperate forest >... | reverse complement strand
ACACCTTTGATGCAGGCAGCTTATTTACTTGCAGGTCAACACACGGCTGACCCGAATGATCCAAATTCGCCGGTGGCAACGGTTGATAGCGCTGATATTAACGCGCATGGTGAAACTATAAACGATGGTTTGTTAGACTGTAACCGTATAACAGCGCAGAATGCTATTAAAGCTAAGTTCAGTAGTACTTTGGCTTTAGCAAGTGACAGCACCTGCACGGCATCTTCAAGCTCATCCAGCGCGCCAGCCACCGTGGCTCTATTTGAGAAACTCAATACCGCGCTTGCTTCTTATAGGACCTTCTATGACAGCATGCAAAGTCAGCTGACTAAAAATAATGCCGATTTGCTTACTTACATGAGCACTCAACAGCCGTTTATAGATCAACAGGCGTATCTCGCGGGTAACTGTAGGGGTGTAAATGTCTGGAATGTGCAAGATCCTATACTGCAGGGCGTTATGCAATCTAAATGCGCCGCTGTCGACTCTTTTAGAGCTAGTCAAGCAGCCTTGCTTCCAGATAATGGTCCGGCTGTCGGCCCGCTTGCTGATCTCATTAACGTGACGAAAAAATTCATCGATAGCGGTGTGAAAGAACCAGCTTTGACTAAATTAAACACCATGGCTGCAGTTTGGGCCAAGGCTACCAATAAACCAAAAGGCACCGACTATGGATGGCCAACAGCAATCTTTGATCAAGGCGATTTGGATGCGCTGAATGCTCAGGTAGATGCCGACATAGCTGATTCGACGATTAGCTTAGCATCCTTGTATCAGACTTATTTGTCTGACCTGAGTAGAACCACTGATGCGACACCGTTTGGAGGAAAGACCGCTGAAAACTTCTTGACTGGTGATCCGCATGTTGTTGCTTTGGCCAATGCCATACTTGCTGATTTCAACACCCTCAGCAGTGCAGATTTTACTGCTAAACACATGAAAGTATTACAAGCGCTCCTTTCCGTGAAGAAAAACGTGAAGGTGCGATTGCAGCCTGACCAGTTTGGCCAGTTTGCATACATGCTTGATCTTCTACATACTAATAAACTGCTCAATCCGGAGGGTGACAGCTTGGGATACTTGGTAATTCACAATCTTTCTCAAACAGCGAGCACAGATTATCAGACTCAATTGAGTGCAGAACTCTTGAATATTGCGCTCAGAAAACAAGATAATGTGCGCAACATTGATGCGATGACTCCGAGCACCAGACGTTATGCACTGGCGCTTATTCAAGCAGGCGCTGATATCACAGCTGTGACCGATGATGGCAGAACTGTACTGATTGCGGTAATTAAGGTGAACGATCTTAACATGATCAATGCCTTGATCGCGCGTAATGTGGATATCAACAAACCGGGTACGGGTGATTTTGCGATGCCTCCAGTACAAATTGCTTGGAACGAATCAATAGAGGATAATGGTGCAGCATTGAATGCAAACAGCAAGCAAATCCTTCTTGCTATGATTAACGCGCAAGCTGATCCCAATATCATGAACGCAGATGGTCAAACCTTGCTGATAAACGCCATTCTTAATAATGATACTAATTTGGTGAATGCCGTACTTTCCTCACCTCGCCTGGATCCAAATAAAACAGGTACAGGTACCTATAATGAGTCGCCTGTGTGGTATGCCTACCGAAGTGGAAATACTGATTGGTTTAATCGCTTGGTAGATAAGGGTGCGGATGTAAACCAACGAGATAATAGTGGTTGGACCTTATTAACTGCTGCCATTAGAGATAAAAATACCGCAGTGGCTACTAAGCTCATCGGCACGGCAAGTACACAATTGGCCTACAAAAATCCATCAGGTGTATCTCCAGGATGGATGGCTTATGCGGCTGCTGAATACGATATTTTGACCCTACTTTTAAATAAAAACTTGGATATTGATAATGACAAGTCAGCAGATGATTTGACTTTGCTTATGGCAGCTGCGCGAGATGGTAATTTGAGTGTTGTAAATCAAATTATTGGTCTTCAAAAAGCTACTTTAAGCTTGAAACTTTCAAACAAAATGTCCGCTGTTTGGTATGCGTACAATAATAAGCACTTTGATATAGTAAATGCATTGCTTGGCAAAGCAACTGACGCTTATAAAGTGAACGTTGATACGGATACCTATATTGACCGCATGAATAATAATCTGACTTTGCTCATGGCTGCTGCTAAAGATTCAAATCAGAATCTGATTCAACAGATAATTAGTCTGAATACTGCTAATCGCGCGCTGTCCTTTCCATCTCAAAAGAGAACAGCGATGTGGTACGCTTATGAAGCTAAAAACTATAACGGAGTATCTGCTCTGTTAACTGCAGGAGCTAATGTAGATACTGAGTTATCAGAAGATGGATTGACCGTGCTGATGGCTGCCGCGCGTGATGACGTAACGACCATTTTAAGTCAGATTATAGCGGCTAATAAGGCTACTTTGAGTCTGAAAACTCCGCTATGGAACAAATCAGCGGTATGGTTTGCCTACGAAAGCAAACACTATGATGCGGTTAAGACTTTGCTTGATGCGGGTGTAAGCGTTGATACTGATACCAGTTCCAGCAAAACAGACACCACGCCAAGCAAGCTCACTTTGCTGATGGCTTCGGCACGTGACTCAAATATTGATTTGGCGCGTTACATCATAACTGCGAAGAAAGTTACCTTGAGTCAAAAAGACCAAAGCGGCAAGTCAGCACTCTGGTACACCTATGATGGTATTAAAAAGGGCTATAATGCAACTTCAAGAACATATGGTTATGACCCGAGCAAGATGAGTATTGTGATCTTGTTAATCACCAATGGTATCGATGTCAATGTTGATACGGCAGTTTCCATCCCGGATAACGGTATAGATGTCAATACCGATTTATCGCCAGCATCCAAGACTCTGTTTATGCAATCAGTAAATGATCAGATTGATGGAGTGCTAAAAATGGCGTTAAAGACTGGCAAAATTAGTGATGAAGAGGTTACTGCCGCTTATAATCTTGCCATGGCCAGAGGATTTAACAGCATAGTAAGGGAGCTGACTGATTATCTTCCCGCTCTTGCTTCGTTGAATAAGCAAGATACTCAGACAGCCTGTGGCTTTGGGATCAATAGTAACAACGCAAACTGCACCCAATGAGATCTAAAAGATAAAAAGTGGTCAATATAGAAGGCAATTTACTTTGAGAAATAAGCTAAATTGCCTTAGTTGAGCGGAATGAAGTAGAATAAAATAGCCAGATCAGTTCCATATTAGGTATAGGGGGACACAGGTGAAAAAGATTTCAAAGAGTGCACTTGCTACTTGCGTTTTAGTAGCGTTAACGCCTGTGTCCGCCAGTGCCGGTGTGCTCCCCGCGTATGGCAACTATCAAGATTACGCCAGTGGTGGAAATAATGCGCAGTGCAGCTGGCAGGAATTGTGGAGTATTGGAGATCTCAGCGTCAAGGCCGGTGAGCTTTGGAATCGAGTGCTGATGACCGCAAAAGACTTCGAGGATAGAAATTTTATTCGTACCCTTGGTGATGACAGTAGGTTTCCCACACGTACTGCCTTCTTTTCATGCTCAGGAGACACAGGGTCTCCTATTCCAGAAGACCAATATTGGAGCGGTCAGTTTTGCTACAATGAGACCAATTCAACCAGCACGGGCTATGTCATTAGTTCTGGCTCAGATTGCACCAAGCAATTTAATCCCGATATAACCAAACAAAGTCATGAAGGTGTTGACTGGCGCATGGAAATGCTGATGTACCGTGATTGGACCAGCAAAGTAGTTCCCTTGCGTACTGCCATGGCCTCTTTGGCGCTTAACAGAAGAGTTGCGGCTGCCACGGTTTTACGCGAGCAACCATTGTCGTTAGTGGAATTTGTGAGCCAAGATGACAGCGGCAATTTTGTGGCTGCTGACGCGCAATCCATCGCGACCCTTACGCGACTTAATCGCGATAATTTTGCCTACACCTTGGAAGATCTTAAACGCCAACGCACAAAGACCCAATACACGATTCGCTACAATGAATTAGACAAGCTCTTCCAAGAATATAAACGAGTTATAGGCACCCTCAATTGGGGCTTATACATAGATAATTTGGATTCCTCTTTAGACAAGCCAGGAAAGGAAAAGCTCAATTTTCATCATTGGAGCAGAGCCGATGCCACGGCCTATGTTAACAAGTTTCAGCAACTAGTTAATGATGAAATGCGCAATGTGGATAGATTGCGAGCAATGGTGCCGACTCCAACTCAGGTCTCGGCTTTTATTGATGGGACTCTCGCTTTTATAGATCTAGACCACATTGATAACGCGTACGAGGTAATGACTAAACGAGTGATTTTCTTGCCGCCTCCAGGTCAATACACAGTAAATATTCGCAACAATGTGATCAACGTTCCCAATACCAACTATCCTTATTTTTTGAATTTAGCGGACTATCCAAAACTTGAGGACCAAGCTGCGCAGGGTAATAACCCTACTAAGTCAGAAGGAGCTTGTTCTCACTTTGCTGGTTTAACTTCAGATAGCCCAATTAAATCCGCCTCCAAACAACTCCAACAATTTAGCTTTTGCCTTGATTTGCCGGTAACTGAGCAACAAAAATATTGGCCAGCAGCCGATTTGGCCTTTTTCACCAGCGTTAAGCCATTCCAAGTATACGATGCGGTAACTAGCGATGCTTATAATTACCCCATTACGAAAGCACAAGAAGACAGCTGGATACAGACTATTCTTACGACTGATTACACCACGGTGCCCCCATCTTCTACTCCAGCTCAGGACATGGTGCAAGGATTCTACAAGAGCATCGCTACTGCCCTGGAAGCATCACTTCCTCTAGCTGAGTTGCATTACAATGGCCTTATTTATCTGCGAGATTTGCTCATGACGCCTACTATTGCGGCCTATGAATATTTTGCGGCGCCAGTTTATACTGCGTTCCAGGTAATGGCTAGTCGAATAACTGAAGTAGATAATGGTGCCACTGTGCCTGTATGGGATAGCGTATTTAATGGGATATGGACTGACACTACCCATCCTTGGCTACAGCCAGTCGATGCGACTAAGCCTTCAACTTTGGGTACTCCTCAAGAGATAAGTGATGATAATAAATGTCGTGCTCGTGTCGCGGCGTTGACTGACCCCAATGCTCGTCGGACCATGCTGACGACCTGTTTACCTCTCTATAGCTTTAGAATGGATGCAATGGTTGTCGCAGCAGTGGCAGCAAAATTGCGTAAGGTGTTGCCACAAGAAGAGCCTGTTGGCTTTTGGGAACCAATAGCTCTCATTAAAACGGACTTTGAAAGAAAGAAGGCATATCAGCCTTTCGCGAACCAAGCTGACATCGATGCTTTGTATACCACAGATGCAAATGGCAATCGGGTTTTAAAAGCAAACCCTAGTTACAACGATAGTAACGATTTTATGGGGCTTGCACGTTATGCGCTTGCTTATGATATTAGTTTTAACAATGACGAAACAGGATATTTGCAAAATCCTGATGATAATGCCCATGCACGAGACGTGGCGTATTATGGCGACCTTTTTTCGGTTGTGATTCAGCGGGTGGATTCTGAAAAAATTTGGAACGATCTGCGCGATGTTTTAGCCAAGGGAGCTCTCTTTAATTGCTTGTTAACACGAGCAACGGTGCTTACTCAGGCAATCTTCGATATTACTGATGGCGATGATGTCACTAAGGAATTTGCAAAGCGTTACATATTTAATTATGACCCTTTGGATAGGGCGAATTTTTATATGGGCGCGATGAACGGATGGCCGCAATGGGCTGGACGTACTTTGACTGCTCAAGAGTTGCAAGATGCCTTAGCAGCAAAGAAAGCAGGGCAGCTTTTGCCTTCAATTAATGGTTTGCAGATTCAACCGGGTGGTTATTATCCACCCGTTATCAACAGCGTTCCAGTTTCTCAGGACTTATTGAACAGTATTGCTGACTATACCTCTACTATGCTCGGCATGGGCCCCCGTCTGCCAGACCCAACTTGTACCTCCGATCTTCTGCCGCCACCGAGCTATTAGGTGTCGAATCACTGGCCAATGGCAGTAGTTAAGGTTTTTGTTATGGACTTCTCCCTTTTTCCAAAAGGGGATTATGAGGCCGTCAAACCCAAAATTTCCTTAACTGAGCGTCGTTACATCGGTCCAAGCTATTTTTCAGGATGATGAGTTAATTGATCGACAAGAACAGTTTCATAAAAGAACGGCGAGTCAACTCTTCGTGAATCTTCATATTTTATGAGAGCAGTTTTGTTGCAAAAGACTAGTACCACTTCTGCGTATATTGGCGTCAAATCTTGAGAAATAGCAATTACTTTATCTCCTTTTTGGAAGCCCTTCATAGTGCCAATAATTGACCCAACCTCTTGTAATTGGCCATTCTTTTCAGCGGCTTTTTGGATAAGTTTAATTTGCCAACTACTGATAAATTTCTCTCTAAAAAATCCTAAATCATCAAGTATAAAAAGATTCTTACCGACTTCGGCATCATAAATGGTAAAAAAATGCGAATCTTGAAAGCGAGCGCTATAGATTTGGCAATTTTGTCTTCCTCGATAATTGACCATACTTAATGGTCGTGATTTTAGCGCGTCATAGAAGTAAATAACCTCTGGTTTAATATTCTCATCTCGCAACTGAAAATAAGGATTTTCAACCGATCTCTTCTGATGAAGAAGGGGTGAGAGCGAAGTGAGCGGATCATCAGGTAATTTACGCCTAATTGATTTTATTTCTTTTACCGGGCTTGAACTGCTGGCCAAAGGCAAGGTGAACACAGAAAATAAAGGCGAAAAGGGTAGCGGCGCATTTGCTTCGGCAGCAATTTCCAGAACGGGCGAGGGGCTCTGATGAGACAACGAAATTTTCGAAGAAGAATAACTAAACACTGAATCTTCGACGTCGTTTGCTGCAGCGCTGGGCAATTCGATGTCGGCCTTTTTGTGACTTATAATGGTCAATTTACTTAAAGGCACAGTTTCTATATAAAATTGCTTTTGTTTGCTTCCTTCTTCAGACCATTCAACGATGCCAGATCCATTGGAAAACACGACTCTCATAATGCCATAGAGATAATAGCCGCGATGATATCCGCAAACTTCGCTCCCCGCACTAAAACCGTCGATATGGCGTGTAATCATTCCTACGTTTTCATTCTGTTCAGATAAACGAAAGAACTTTTGTTGTTTAGTATTAAAATTTCCTTGCGGGTTGAGTTTGTGGGCCACATAGCTATCGAGCAAATATTCCTTAGAAATAAGCAGAGTTTTATAACCCTTTTGGGTTTTTATCGAGATAATTTGATTTTTTTCAAATCTATTTAGTTCTAAGTGCCGCTGTGGCTGATTTGCCAGAGCATCATCGAGAGTCATGCTTAAAGCGTGTATGCTGAATAGGAAGCTCAAGGAAAATAAGCAAAGCGGCATTCGAAAATAATGATGCATGGAATCCTCTTCGTTGAAAAACTAATAATAGTCTTAACGAATGAATGCGGCAGGAAATGAACTTCTTCCAGGAAAGTAATTATTCTGTTGTTCAGGCTGAAGGTGAATCAAGTGTCACTCCGGCGAAAGCCGGGGCCCAGAAATATGCTGGCCTATTGAAGCGTTTTTTATTTGGTCGTTTGCCGTAAAAGGCATATCATTGCATCATGAAATCGGTCTAATAGTCGAGCTCGAGGAAATCCTCGGGCTTATCAGCGGTCCAGAGATTTTCCTTGTTAACAAAGAGGGAAATATCACCGCTGAAATCTTGGGTAATGCGCAAAAAGCCTAGACGGGCCATTTCCAGCATTGCCAAAAAAACGACGACAATTTCTCGCGTTTTGAAGCTACCCAAAAAACCAGTTGCTGAGTCAAAGGAAAAGGCTTCATGCAAGCGACCATAATCCATGAGCTCGCGAATATAAGCGGAAATGCTCAAACTTTCGGCTTGCACAATGTGAGCGGTGCCAGGTTGCGCTTTTTTCAATGCATCAGCAAAAAGTTGCAGGAGCTCAAAACTATGGCAAGCTTCCACTTTTTCTGGCTCACTGTCATTTTTACGAAATTCCTCAGCCCATATTGTTGGTCGCTTGAAAAAATCTCGGCCTAACTGATGCATGCCACCCAAGGTTTGCGCTGCCGCTTTAAATTTTTGATATTCCATCAACTGGCGAACCAAAGCGGCTCTAGGGTCTTCAACATCTTCGTCAGCATTGCCCTCCAATGAAGGATCTTTGGGTAGGAGCAAGCGGCTTTTTATCTGCGCTAAAGTTGCGGCCATCAAAATAAATTCGCCAGCAATATCAAAGTCATAGGCTTGAATGTGCTTGAGCATCTCTAAATATTTTTCAGTAATAAGAACAATAGGAATATCTAAAATATTAAGCGAATGCTTTTTGATTAAAAACAATAATAAATCAAGCGGGCCATCAAAGTTAGGAATATCAACACGCAATTTTTCTGATTCAGGATTAGGCACGTAGCCGTTTGCATCTGTGTCTTTAAAGCTGCCAGTGGCCTCAATTGAAAAGGAGGCATCCCCAAGTTTTATGGTATTAAGTTCTTGCACAAAAAAGCCCTAGATAAACAAAGAAAGCATTGCTCGTACCACCCACTGTACCACATAAGAGATGATGGTGCCGCCGCCAAAAATAATAAAAGCCAGCAGAACCCAGCTCAATTGTGCGCCCACAGCTTCAAAACGCTGGGCGGCCTTGTTTGGCAGACAGGCAAGCAGTACTTTGCTTCCGTCAAGCGGCGGAATAGGAATGAGATTGAAAATAAATAATGCCACGTTGAGGTAGACAAATTGCATTAAAAGCTTGCCTACGCTGTAGCTGCTCATGTCGTCTTGCCCATATTTGACCAAGATCATGGCAATTATCATGGAAAGAAAGGCCAGAAACAAATTGGAAAGCGGACCAGCTGCTGCGACTAACATTTCACCTTGTCGAATGCTGATGCGTTTGCCAAAAAAAGTGCGTTTAAGAGCCAAAGGATTATAAGGAGCAGGCTTGCCGGCCGCAAAAAAAGGAATGCCCATGCTCCCGGATAGAGTGGACATCACAATCAATAAGGCTGGCAGGCCAATGGTCCAGACTGGATCAATGTGTTTGAGTGGGTCAAGGGTAAAGCGGCCTAAACGACTACCGAGATCATCGCCCAAGAAACGGGCCATGGCTACGTGAGAAAATTCATGAACGGTAATGGCCAAAATAAGTGGGCCAATAAATATCACTAATTTAAATAAAAGATCTTGTGCCATTTTTTACCTGCAAATAAGCTTTTGTCACCCCGGCGTAGGCCGGGGCCCAGAAAATACTCGAATATTATGCGATTTGTTTCTCAATGCTCTGGATCCCGGCCTGCGCCGGGATGACAAATCTTCCCACAAATTACACAAAAAACTATGACCGCCGGAGTAAACTTAAGGTACTAGTATACCGTTTTATACCCAATACCACTCCTTGCGCAATGGCATCTTGATAGTCATTCTCACTCAATCTTTTCTCTTCTTTATGATTAGAAATAAAGGAAGACTCAATTAAAATTGCGGGCATTCTTGCGCCAATTAAGACATAAAATAAGGCATGTTTCAGGCCCAAATCTTTTACGTCATTCCAGGAATCTTTTACTTTAGAGAAAATGCCTTTATGAACTTTTTCACCAAGGCTAATACTTTGTTGTGTATTGGATTTCATGGTCAAGTCGGCCAAAATATATTCTAAATCAGTAACTTGAGAAACACTTACTTCGTTTTCTCGGGCGGCCAACCGTATGGAATAGCTATCACTGGTAATGTCCAAATAATAGGTCTCAATGCCCTCAGCGGTGTGCGAGGGCGAGGCATTGGCATGCACAGAGATAAACAAATCTGCGCCCACTTTGTTGGCAAATGCCGTTCTTTCCGACAAGGACATGGTCTTGTCGTTTTCCCGAGTCAAATGCACCATGACTTCGGGCATCTGTTTGCGTAAATGAGCGCTAATACGTTGAGCAATTTGCAAAGTAATGTGTTTTTCTTGAGTATTATTAGGGCCAATGGCTCCAGGATCATTACCACCATGGCCAGGATCAATCACTACTTTGAAGCGCAGGTCACGCTGAGGTCCTGCATGCAAAGGGTCATTTTTGACTGGTATAGAAGGCGCAGGCTTTTCTGGCAGTGTTGCAAGTGTAGCTGAAATTCCTTGCTCAGCTTTTGCTGCCTTTTTGCTAAAAGATACTCCCACAATGCCGTTAATTGCCTTGTCATTAATACGGTAAGCTACATTATCTTCAATTTCAAACACCACGCGTGCAACATCAGAGCCAAATTGGCCGTAGCGAATTTTTTTAAGCCCGGCGCCAGTGAGCGTTTCTTGATAATTGCGTTCAAGACGCACTGGTTTAAGGTCAATGTATAAGCGGCGAGGATATTTACCAAAGGCAGCTAACTCCCCGGCACTAAACTGCACTTTGCCATCAGTCTTAATTTCAATGGTGTGTTCAGACCCCACAACACGCTTATCAATGGCCAAGATCCGTTTCTGATTATGGGTGATAACAGTTAATTGGTGTCTGGCTTTAGCATAATGTTCAGAAGCAAAACGACCATGCTTAATAATTTGCCGCAATAGCTCAATGGCGCGGGCTTTGTCTTTTAATTGCGTGGCTGAGATGCGTGCCGCACGATAAAGCGCTTCATCAGCACTCTCGTGTTCTGCAAAAGCTTCGGCATGTTTAAGATAACCGCGCACCGTAGCCTTGTAGTCGCGTTCTTCTTGAGTCAAATGTGCATATTCGTCATATAAGCGAATGGCGTAAAAGCTTGCCGTTGAGGCATCAACACTGCGCGAAAAGCTGCGCGAAAATTGCTGAAACTTGTTAATAAGCGGCGGATAAGAACTCTTGTCCTTTGTTTGACCGCTTGTGCGAAAATTCTGCAGCTCAGCCACGAGAAGCTCAAAATTTTTATGACTATCCTCATCGCGAATGCGCAACTGCGCTAAGCTACACAAAGACCACAATAGTAGGCATGCTGTCAAAAAAATACGGTATTTGACCTCAAACCGTCTGTACATAAGTATTACTCTTTTTGCCAAGCTTAATTGAAAAAGCCCGCAAAGGCAAAAAAATGAAGGCTTATTTAGCTCCTACCCACTCCTTAACAGCTTTGAATATACCAGCGGCATCGAGTCCATGTTTTTCATAAAGGGCTTCCGGCGATCCTGACTCGCCAAATTCACCTTTGATACCCAAAGTCAGAAGCTTTTTGGGTTCATGCGCACACAACACCTCAGCAATAGCGCCACCCAAGCCTCCGCAAACTGAATGATCCTCAACGGAAATAAGCCATTTTACTTCACGTGCAGCTTTAATAATGCAGGCTTCGTCTATTGGCTTAATGGAGCTTGCGTTGATAACACGCGCAGCAATACCTGCTGCACGCAATTGCTTACTGGCCTCAAGCGCATGCTGAACAGTGCCGCCGGTAGCAAAAATAGCGGCATCGTCACCAGCTGATAATTGAGAAAATACCCCTAAACGGAAAGTGTAGTCTTGCTCGTGAACTAGCTGCAAATTTTGGCGTGTCAAACGTAAATAGCTGGGCTGTTGAGCGGTTGCCAGCATCTTCATCATTTGATGGGCTTCTATTTCATCAGCCGGCTGCAGAACACGCATATTTGGCAACGTTCTCATGAGCGCAATATCTTCCAAAGACTGCTGCGAATAGCCATCTGGTCCAATTCCAATGCCAGCATGGGTGCCAACAAGGCATACTGCAGCCTCTGAATAAGCCACGCTCATTTTGATTTGATCAAAACGGCCGGTAATAAAACAGGCAAAAGAGCAGGCAAAGGGGGTAAATCCCGAAAGTGCAAGGCCTGCTGCGGTACCAATCATGTTTGCTTCGGCAATGCCCATTTCCAAAAAACGCTCAGGAAAACGTTTGGCAAACAAATTACTAAAAGTACTTTTTGATAAGTCGGCATCAAGTACCACTATCTGTGGATGAAGCTCTCCTAAGTCGGCAAGCGCTTCCCCAAAAGCTTGTCTTGTTGCCATGCTCTTTGCATTAGTCATGAGCATTTTCTCCTAACAATTCTAAGCGAGCTGCTTCCAATTGTGCATCGTTTAAAGCCTTGCCATGCCAGCCGACAATGTCTTTCTCCAAAAATGACACGCCTTTGCCTTTAATAGTGTTCGCAATAATCATGCTCGGTCGGCCTTTTTCAGCTCGTGCTTTATCGCAAGCTTCACGAATTTGACCAATGTTATGGCCGTCAATCTCCTGTACATGCCAGCCAAAGGCAGACCACTTATCAACCAATGACACTTCAGACATAACGTCTTTAACCAAGCCATCGATTTGGGCCAAATTTCTGTCAGTGAAAACAGTGAGATTGTCAATTTTATGGTGAGCGGCACTCATGGCTGCTTCCCAAATTTGGCCTTCTTGCTGCTCGCCGTCTCCCAAAATTGCATAGACATGAAAAAGCGGTTCGCTCTTTTTTGCTTGTTGAGCCTTAATGCGCGCCGCCAAGGCCATTCCTTGGGCCATCGATAGCCCTTGCCCAAGCGATCCAGTCGACGCCTCAATGCCTGGCAAAAGTGCGTTGGCTGGATGTCCTTGTAGGGGTGATCCAAGCTTACGCAAGGTCCATAACTCGTCTTCTGGAAAAAAACCATAATGCGCCATAACGGCATAGAGTGCCGGAACCGCATGGCCCTTAGAAAGCACAAATCGGTCGCGCATATCCCACTTCGGATTACTCGCATCAAAGTGCATCTCACCAGAATAAAGGGTGAGAACCATGTCAATAACGCTGAGCGAGCCTCCGGGGTGACCACTTTCGGCTACTGTGATCATTTTAAGAATTTCGTAACGCAATTTTCGTGCCAATTTTTCTAATTCCGGCACTGGAATTCTTTGTAATGCTTGCACTATTTCTCTCACATTCACCTTAATTGATTCGAGCGATATCCCGATGTTCTCGTCCTACGCTCACTCCTTGAATGTCACCAAGCAGGCTGGCTATTTTTTCAGTTATGGCTGGGGCTCTATGTCTGCCTCCAGTGCAACCAATAGCAATAGTCAAATAGGATTTTCCTTCTCGCAGGTAAAGGGGGATAAGATATTTAAGAAGTCTTACCACTTTGCCCACAAATTGGTCGGCAGTGGGTGATTTAAACACATAGGCTGCCACCGCTTCGTCGAGGCCAGTCCCATCGCGCAACTCTTCAACAAAATAGGGATTGTCTAAGAAGCGTACGTCAAAGCAGGTATCCAATTCGGAGGGAACTCCGTATTTGAAGCCAAAGCTCATAATAGTTACCATCATGGTGCTTGCGCTCGCGGTAAAACGCTTTTTAACCTCTCTTCCCAAGCGATGCACGCTAAATTCATCGGTATTAATGCGGTGGGTGGCTAAATTGGCTAGGGGCTCGAGAATCTGTCGTTCGCGCTTTATGCATTTTTTTATGCCACCACCATCATCTAAAGGGTGTCTTCTTCTGGTTTGCTTGAAACGATTGATGAGAATTTCGTCAGAGGCGTCTAGATAAAGCAGGCTGCATTGGCGCTTAGATTCAAGCATAAGTTGCCAATTTTCGGGAAAGGAGCTTAAAAAAGATTGCTCTCGAGCATCAATAACAAAGCCTATCTTGGAAATGGATTTGCCTGCGTGATCTAAAAGCTCGATCATTTTACCAAAAAGCTGCGGTGGAAAATTATCAACCACAAAAAAGCCGCAATCCTCAAGGGCTTTTGCGGCTACTGACTTTCCACAGCCTGAAGGACCGGAGATCACGACCATCTGCTCTGCTGCCATAGCTCCTCCTGCCAACAGGTTAAATCTAACGTGCTTTTCAAGGCTACGTTATTAATCCGCTTCTTTTGCTGATTACCGGGTACTGAATCGTTATAAATTGCAAATGAGAACCAAACAAGTACTCTATTTCAGCATAAGTGCTGTCCTGGTGGCCTTGGCCTTTAGTGCATGCGCCCCAAAAGTATACATTAAATCCGAGAGCTATCAAAAATATTGGCGTATGCCCACAGATCTGATTCTGGTCACTCAACAAAATCCAACCCGTTTACCACCAGAAGCAGAGCAAGTTATCAAAGAAGACTTGCAAAAAAAAGGCTATCAACTAGCGCGAGACAAAAAAAACGCGCGATTTATATTGAGCTACAGCATAAACCAAGAAATTACCTCGCAAAAGTCTGCAAGCCCTGTAAAAGCGGCTCCCGAGGCCAAGGTGGTAAGCTATGATGTTTCAAAAAAAGTAAAAGGCTCGCCTATGGGCCAAAAAGTCGTTGTAACCTTAACGCTTTCACTACTTTCACAACAACCCAATGCTAAGCAGAACAAACTGTGGGTAGGAAGTGCTGTGGTTGATGAATTCTGGTACACTTCACGCATGAAATCGACCATACGTACGTTGCTTGATTATTTAGGCTATAGTTTCGACGACAATATTTCTCTTAACTAGCTCGTTTAGGCCTAATGGCACTCAGTAAAGTTTTTGTCATGTATTTCTCTCTTTTTTAAAAGGGAGATTAACAGGGATTTCGCTTATGTCATGCTCAAAACGGCTGGGTGCAGGGAAAGCCTGAGGACTGTGTATGGAGAGGGAGCCCTGCATAAATTTGCTCAATTTAGCAATGGCTTGCGCATGTTTTCGGCAAGTCCATGATTTTGAGAGGCCAATGGTTTTGCCCACTTCTTCAAGACTCTTTTCTTCAAAATAATAGAGTTGAATCAGCTGACGGTCTTCGTCATTGAGCTTGGCAATGGCTTCCATGACTAATTTTTGCAATTGTTTTTCTTCAGCTATGTCATCTTGACGCAAGCTTTGCTTGTCCTCAATGTCCAAGTCGGTCATGCCATCAAGCGAGGTAATGAAAATTGTAACCAGATTGTTTACTTGATCAACCATCTGGTTAATCGTATCACTGGGACTTTTTGATGTTCCCGAGCCACTGCGATTATTAATATTTTCCAAATACGCATTGGCACGCTGACTATTCTTGGTCTTCTGATATTCACTTCTACGCAGCCACCCCATACCGCGCAAGCCGTCGTAAATAGCGCCGCGCACACGATAGTAACTAAAAGTGGTAAAATTGGCGCCAAACTGCGGATCAAAACGGTCGGCCGCTTCAAGAAGCCCCGTCATGCCATAATTGATCAAGTCTTCTATTTCGATTTGGGAGGACAAAGTCCCTTTTACCTGGCGAGCAATTCCTCGAACGAAGGATCCGAAATGCTTTACCAGCGCATCTTTATCAACCACTCCATCAGCGCCCACAGGAAAATTAGTCTTCGGTGATGCTTCAACCATACTCTCTCTCTAGACCCGATGATGCAGGTCGATTTTGGGTTGATGCAAAACACCTTAATAACAATAAAATCTTCCCGAAATTCAAGTTTATTTATTTGCTTGTTTCGCGAGCTTAATTAAATTTTGATACAATTGAGCACTGGAGTAAGGGTCTTCAGCCACGGTGGTTCCCACTGAATCAGTTATTCTGTCCGCAATTTGACCATAAGTTTGTTTGCCGCCATTTTGCGCAACTACCATCTCAACAAAAGCTCTGCTCGTTTCAGCTTGACCGAGCTCTCCAGCGGCTACACGTCGAGCGAGATTGAGTATTTCTTCACTCACGTTCACTTGGTTTACCGTGCGTGTTGGAGATACCGAGCTTTCTATTTTTGCGTTAAATTGATTATTTTTTACGCGTGCTTGGGTCGTTTCTAACTCTGTTCTTTGGATCTCTGGGGGAGAAGATAATGATCCAGATGATATTTTCATAAAGTCTCCATTACGGAAGTTCACTTATTTTGTGTAGACATGTCGCTTTTGTCGAGCTTAGGCAATAACTGGACTGCGACCTCTGGGAATTTATCGACGATACAATGTTGTCTTTTTTCAGGCTCAACAATGCTTGAATACCGTCTATCAATTTTTGAGCTTGCTGCTCGCGGCCAAGATGCAGCAAAAAGCTGCCAATCTCTAGCAAGAGCTCTATCTCAGCCTGAGGAAGTTCAATCAGTCCTTTGAAGACACTTTGAGTCATAGTGCCCCCGCACTTAAAATTCAGCTAACGAAAGTTAGCTATGGAGTTTTTTTCGGCATCGTGTTTGGCTTTGAGTATGTTTGATTGCACTGAAAATTGACTAGCCAATTGATTAATTTGCTGCTGCAAGCGAAGCATTGACACGTTTGTTTCAAGCATTTGTTGTTGCATCTGGGCCGCGGATTGTGCAAATTCCGGCGTTTGCCCCTGACCTCCGGGATGCACAGCCATAGAATTAACATCAAGCGGAGAGTTGTTCGCCCTCAGTTGTCCCGCAGCTTGATTAAGAGCCGCTGATAAAACCGCTGAGCCAGGCACAAAAGGCGCCGCAACTCCAGTCGCATTGGCGAGCACATTGGCTCCGCCAGCCGCTGTATTGGCCAAATGTGAAGAGAAGGTTGAGTTGCTGCTGCGGCGATGCGCAATAGTATCACCATAGTTGATTGCCGCCACTCTTGAATCTGCTAGAGGAATTGATTCAGGCATTTGATACTCCCATTCTTTGAGGGAAATGCTCAGATTATCGCTTCTCTCCATAATAGGTTGCGGCTTTATTTTAAGTTCTTAGGGAATTCTATTCCGTATTTTCGCCTAAGCTGTTGATTTTGCATACCTTTCTTAAGGTCCAACAACTCTTTAAGTAATTCGATGGCAATGGAGTAGCTCATACCGGCCTTTTTGGCCAGCTCTCTTGCAGGAGATGCTTTAAGTCTGGCAATTTCATTGAGTCTTCGGCGTCTTGTATCCAAAATACTTAAATGTGGCACCTGTTGCTCAAGAAAATTCAAAAGGTGGAAAAATGTCTCCTGATCTTTCGCAAATTCCAAAATAAACTCCTTTTTTTAAGGACTTAGGCAATGGATAATCGCGAGCTTTTCTGCTCAGGTGCTTATTGGTCGATAAAAATTTCCAAAGATATTCACTTTAAAAGCGATTAAAAAATTTTGAGGGCTTGTTGAAGCTGAGTGGGTGATTATAAACAAACAATGCTATTTAAACCTGTAACCATACAAGAGGCTAATGCCTATCTTCCTTTTGTGAAGGAAAAACTCATCAAGGTGCAAAAACTTGTGATCAAAGGACAAGTTTTGCAGCAGCATTTGGATGATCGCAAAACCACAAAAATTTCCCGCCTTCGGGCGGATGGACAAGAAGAAATCGAATTGCTAGATTTTTCTTCGGCTCGTGAAAAAGTTTTGGCCATTGAGCAAACTATTAGAGATGAGCTGGTTAAATTGCATGGACTTGGCATCGTGGTAAAAAGTATTGTACCTGGTCGCATCTGTTTTTTTGCCGAACGTCACCGCCAACCGGTATTTCTTAGTTGGCAAGCGGGAGAAAAAGAAGTTTCCTACTGGCACGCCTTAGATGATGGATTTTCCATGCGCCAAATCGTACAACAGCCCGAAGCTTTCGGGCCTCACTACATTCACTAATGGTGGGGTCTTTTCCATTGGGCACGCCCGAGCCTTTCTTTGAGAAAGGTGAAATTGCCAATGTTTTGCTCATTCATGGCTATACCGGCACGCCCTACGATTTTCGCTACCTCAGTGATATTTTTCTTGAGAAGGGCTTAGGGTGCTATGTGCCGCTTTTGACGGGTCATGGAACGCAGGCCTTGGAGATCAATACCAGCACCGCGGCGCAATGGCTCAATGATGCGGAGCAAGCCTTTCACAAAATGCCCGCCGACAAGCCCAGAATAATTGCTGGTCTTTCCATGGGTGGTCTGATTGCGACCATACTTGCAGCCAAACATGCTCAAGAGATAAGCGGACTCATGCTCTTGGCACCGGCATTCCAATTAACTTTCGGAAATCGCGTAGGCATCATGCTCGCACGGCTTGGTCTTTACCATTTTATACCGGCCATAAAAAAAAGCGATGGCCCTTGCGATGTTGCGGATCCCGTAGCTAAGAGAAACAGTCCGGCATATCTAAGCATCCCGCTCAAGGGACTGATACAGCTTAATAGTTTGCAAAAGCAGGCCATCAGATGCGCGACAAAAATCAACTGTCCCGTTTTTGCGGCTTTTGGCAAGTTGGATCATACTGTAGACTCATTAGCATCGATAGAAATTCTCAAGAAATTTGGATACGATCACTTGCAAATTAAAGAATATATGCGCTCGCAGCACGTCCTGCCCATAGATATCGATAAAGCTGAGCTCGCCGATGATCTTGCACAATTTTGCCAAGATCTATGCATACAGTCAAAAGCTGGCGATGAGCGAGGTAGATCATGATTAAAATTGCTCCTTCCATACTTTCTGCTGATTTTTGTAATTTAACGCGCGAAATAGTTGATGTGGAAAAAGCCGGCGCAGACTGGATTCACCTAGATGTGATGGATGGACAATTTGTGCCCAACATTACCATGGGCCCTAAAATGGTGAAGGCCGTTCGTCGTAGCACCAAGCTTCCTCTCGATGTTCATTTGATGATTGCCAATCCTGAACGCTGGTTGTCTACTTTTGCCGAGGCTGGTGCAGATATGATCACTGTCCATGCGGAAGCTTGCATTCATTTAGACCGCACTTTAGGCCAAATTCGTGAATTAGGAAAACTTGCTGGTGTTGCTCTTAATCCATCAACGTCCGAGCAAGTGCTGCAATATGTTCTTGCTAAGCTGGACCTTATATTAGTAATGAGCGTGAATCCTGGCTTTGGCGGACAGCATTTTATCGAGGAAATTGTTCCTAAAATCACTAAAATTCGCCAAATGTTAGATGAGGCAGGCAATAAGCAGTGCCTCATTTCAGTGGATGGCGGCATTAATAAAGACACCGCGGCGCGCTGCATACAGGCCGGCGCCCAAGTTTTAGTGGCGGGCAATGCCATTTATGAAAGCAATGATTACGGGCAGGCCATTAAGAGTTTACGCGGGTCTAACTAACATTTGTTATCTAGAATGAGGCGGGGAGCTGCTTTGGCGTCTTGGTGCACTTAGAGCAGGATTAATTTCGACCTCCTGTACCGTTTGGCCGCCTTGTCGGCATGAGCCCGTGGTTAAGACCCAGTCAGGTGGCTTAGAAAGAATAAAGTGCGCAGGGCCGGTTTGCGTAGCTACTTCAGTTGCAAGGAGAGTAAGGTCCTTGCAGACCGCGCTTACCCGATTCAATTCGTAAATCCTATCCCAGGAGCTAAATTCATGGTATGGGCTGCCTTTCAAGCTTTTGAGATATTTCATAACCCTTATGAGGGCCGCTCGCATCTTTGGCTGATAAAATACCAGCAGATCTTGATCGAATTTATCCCCAGGGTCGTCTTTTCTGCATTTTGGGCCGATAACGAGATCAAAAGGGAGCCATGAAAAGGTG
>Ga0206960_1129_pt1 | contig 19385 bp, 19 predicted proteins | sample Alteio_BWOrgHeat_29_FD_153255 | JGI IMG/M metagenome (GOLD analysis project Ga0206960, IMG submission 153255) | Enriched cells from forest soil in Barre Woods Harvard Forest LTER site, Petersham, Massachusetts, United States -... | ecosystem: Environmental > Terrestrial > Soil > Temperate forest >... | reverse complement strand
ACTGAAGTAAGACCGTTCAGAGGTATAAACCTGCCCTAAGCTGGCTTTAGCCTCGGCTTGTCGGCCTTTGTTTTGACTGCGGATATAGCTTGGAACAGCAAGGGCCGCCATAAGCCCGATAATGCTAACCGTGACAATCATTTCTATCAGAGTGAAGCCCTGTATTCTTTTTCGCATAGAATCAGGCTCGCAGAGCTGTACTGAGCCGTCAAGTCGGGGTAGATCGCACTCTCGCTTGACAGAAGCGGCCGGAAATCCGATCACCATAGGATATGAAAACTAAAAACAGATTGTTTTTGTTGGGATTAGCACTTCTTTCAGTCGCCGTCCTTTGGACTCGGCCCGTACTAGCCGAAAATGAGCGTGTGACGAAACCGACTTCAGTCGGCCTCGAGCTTTTCGGAAGAGGTCTTTTATATTCGGTTCACGTTGACCAAGTTTTGTCTGAAGAACTGGCAGCGGGCATTGGATACGGAAGCGTCGGGTTGAAAACTCCAGGTGGAGCTGATCTGAATACAAGCGCGCACATGTTGCCCGTCTATATGAATTATTATTTCATGCCTGAGCAGGGTTCGGTTTTCGCAACAGCCGGTGCGAATCTAGTTTTGAATCAGAGCGCAGCCAGTGGCAACAAAGCCGTAATGAGCGGATTAGTTTTTTCATCTTCAGGAGTCGTTCCTAACTTTGGTGTCGGTTATGAAAATCGCAGCCCCACAGGTGTGATTCTTCGAGTCACTGCTTACGGTTTGATCGCTCAAAGTTTTTACCCCTGGTTCGGATTTGATCTCGGGTTTGCCTTTTGATCGATTTTGAATCTGCTCCACAGGGCTTTGCAAACGAGCCTCCAGCACCTCACCGTGCTCCACTCAGTATTTCGACGCCCGAAGAAGAGCTTCCGCCGTATTTAAAAACATTGAACCCAAGACAGCGAGAGGCTGCGCTTGTGACTGAAGGGCCGCTCATTGTTTTGGCGGGCGCGGGTAGCGGCAAAACGCGTATGGTCACAGCACGCATTGCCTATTTGATTGGGTATCTGGGTGTGGCGCCTTGGCAAATTCTAGCCGTCACATTCACGAACAAAGCAGCAGGCGAAATGAAAGAGCGTGTGGAGAAAGCACTCGCACTGGATCACTCAACGGGTTACGGGGGACCCGAAATCGGCACCTTTCACTCCGTCTGTGTTCGAATGCTCAGACGTGAGATGGATCGACTACCCTTTAAGAAAAGTTTTACGATCTACGATGATTCCGATCAGCTGGCACTCATTAAGTCGGTGATGGCCAAGTTGAATTTGAATGATAAAACATTTAGCCCTCAATCGTTTCAGTCTTTCATTAATAAGGCGAAGTGCGAGGCTCTTGAGCCTGATCAAATTGAAATTTCAGATCATAGTCCGTTTCAGCTGCAAGCGCGTCGCGTTTACACGCAATATCAAAAAGACTTATTCGAATCGAACGCCGTCGACTTTGGCGAGATTCTTTGCATGGCGTATCGGCTGCTTCGTGATCACGATGATGTGCGTGCGAAATATCAGCGCCGTTATCGCTACATTCATGTCGATGAGTACCAAGACACCAACCGCGCACAATATCTGTTTTTAGCTACGCTTGCCGGGTCTGAAATTGGCGGGCATCACAATATCTGTGTGGTCGGTGATGAAGATCAGTCGATTTACAAATGGCGGGGCGCTGATATTCGAAATATTCTCGATTTCGAAAAAGATTTTGGTGGAGCCTCAGTTGTGAAGCTCGAGCAAAACTACCGTTCAACCAAGACGATCATTACAGCAGCCAGTCACCTCATTCGACACAATCGTCAGCGCAAAGAGAAGTTTCTTTGGACCGACAACGAAGAGGGCGATCCGATTATTCATTACCAAGTAGGTGATGATCGGTTTGAAGCAGAGACCGTGGTTCGCGAAATCAAAAATCTTTTGTCGCATCACAATTACAGTTTGAATGATTTTGCTATTTTTTACCGAACGCATGCGCAGAGCCGACAGCTTGAAGATCTTTTACGTCGTGATCGTTTGAATTATAAAATCGTCGGTGGTTTGCGGTTCTATGAGCGAAAAGAGATTAAAGATATTTTGTGCTATCTGAAGGTACTTCAAAATTCTTCGGATGGCGTTTCTCTCAGGCGCATCATCAATGTTCCGGCACGTGGAATTGGTAAAACAACCCTCGATAAATTAGATGATTACACGGCCTCAGGCAAAGGGCCTTCTTTGCTTTGGGAAGTACTGCAAATGGCTGCAAGCGGAGGCTCCGCAGCCACTGAGCTTGGGTTGAATTCGCGTACTCAGAAGAAACTAGCTGAGTTTGTGGGTATGATTCAAAAACTTTCTGATCAGCAGCCACACCTGATGCTTTCAGAACTTTACCACCGAGTTTTGGATCAAACGGGCTACGTGATGGAACTCAAAAAAGAAGCCTCTGTCGAAGCCACGGCCCGTGTCGACAACTTAGAAGAGCTTGATAATTTAATCCAAGAGTTTGAAGAAGAAACATTACGTGGCTTGAGCGCCACAGAAGTCGATTCCAGAAAATCGGGCTTGCTCAATGAGTTTCTCGAACGAACAGCATTGGTGAATGAGGTCGAGGGCGAAGTCGATGCCACATCGGTGAAGATGATGACTTTGCACTCATCGAAGGGCCTAGAGTTTCCGGTGGTATTCATGGTTGGAATGGAAGAAGGGCTTTTTCCTTCCACGCGATCTGAAGATCCTGATGAAGACGAAGAAGTCGAAGAAGAACGCCGCCTTTGTTACGTGGGTATGACACGAGCTCGCGAAAAGCTCTATTTTTCAAATGCGGTATGCAGACGTATTTGGGGAACCATTCACTATCAAGATCCCGCACGGTTTTTTAAAGAAATTCCGGAGCAATATATGAAGTACGTCGATCTTTCTCAGGCGGGCTTTGCGCGCTCAAGGCCGCAATGGTAGCATAGATAAAATAACAGATGAAAACAACCCTGCGAGCAAGCTGGCGAGATCTTTTTTGGATTGCGTTACCGCTTTTAATTTGGGTTTTTTTGATTCAAACGCGTGGCATCTGGATCAAGCCTTATTGTAATGAGACCCCCTCACATTGCACTGAAAAGTCTGTACCTTGGCCTGACCAGATTTCTGTTCACATTGAAAACAGTTTTGCGAATCAGCTTTCGTTCGTGACTCAAAACACTTCTGGAGCTGTTGCCGCCACGGCTGTTCTTTTGTTTCATGCTGCACGAGTGATGGGTGAGGCCGCAGTGCCCACTGTTTTATTAGCAGAAGCGGGTGTTGATCTTCTTCTTTTAGGTGAAGTCGCGATTTGGAACGGTGCAAGTTTAGAAGTCGGTCGAGCTTTAGTACAGAGGCCACGGCCTTTTGTTTATAAAGATCCAGAAGGGTTGGGTGAAAACCCTTCTCACTACACTTCGTTTTATTCTGGGCATACCAGTTTTTCAGCTTCGGTTTTAAGTCTGGCTCTTTTAATTTTAATGTTTCGCAAAGCAGGCGCACGTTGGGTGACGTCTCTTTCGGTGATTGGATCGACATTGGTTTTTTCAACTGCTCTTTTAAGAGTGCTCGCTGGCCGTCATTTTATTACGGATGTTTTGGCGGGTTTGATCTTTGGAGTGCTAACGGCTTGGATTGTCTTTAGAGTTCATTTGAGCAAACGTCAGGCCGCCCCAAATAAGATGAGCCCAGAGCAGCCCTGAAGCCGCTTCAATCCAAAAACAAGCACTCACGCCAATCAAATCAAATGTAGTTAGATTCATCAGCACAAAAGCAAGAACCCATGCCGTCATTGCTGCGGCTGACTTTCTAGCGTGATCAAAACTCAGAGCTGCAATGGGTAAAGCAAAAACAAAGTAAGGTTTCCAAACCAGGTGCGAGGGAATAATGCTCAGCGAGCAGAGTAGAGCGCACCAGCGTGTGCTTGATTTCTGCCCAAAATTTAAGGGTCCACGAATGATGAGGCTGATGATGATTCCTACAAAGAAAAGGCTCCATGCGAGTGAAAAAAACTCGACTTGAATTGAAGTGAGCCAATGGAGGTTTAGGGATCGTGGAATTGGGCCCAGAACATGGGCTCGAATAGGAATTCCAGTGAAGATTCGAATTAAGAATCCGGTAAAACTTTGATTGTGTGTTTCATCGGGTAGCCCGCGACTTGAAAGAGCTTGCAACCAGTCGGCATATAAAAAGGCACCGGGCCGAATGCCCATTGCAAGCAAAGGCAGCGCGAGTGCAATGAAAACGCCTATTAAAATTCCAAGTCTTGATGCGGTTTTCTTTTTTTCTGAATGGGTTGAGACGCAGAAAGGAACCAATAAAAGGGGCAAGGTATAGAGTTTGCTGATCGCTAAGAGGCTTGTTGCAAACCAAATCCAGAAGGCTTGACGCGGTGAGGCGGGTCTTTTCGGTGCATGAGTAAAATCAAGCAATGCTAAAGAAGTGACACAAAGAATGAGCAAGTTAATTTGCCCATACTGAAGATCAATCAGTAAGGGGCGAGCAATGACAAAAGGAGCTAGGGCGAGCCACGGTGACTTTTCAAGAGTAGCCCATTTGTGACAGAGAGCTAAAAGCACACCTACTTTTAAAACGTTCCAAAGAAGAAGGCCCAGTTTGAGAGAAAGAGCTGAGAATGGAAAAAAAATCCACGCAAAAGCCGGCGCATAAAGAAAACGATCTGGGCTGTGACTGTAAATCCAAGTGGGTTTGTTTTGTGAAATCAGCTCAGTAGCATAACGAAAAACTTCAAAGTCTCTTCCGGCTCCGCCACGTGTTTGTGCAATCCAGACACCGATCACGCAAAGAATGAGCGAGGGTAGAAAAAGAGCGATTTTTTTCATTACTTTAGAAATATCACGAAATAGGGACTTTGCAGTAGTTCCCATCGCTTCGTATGAAACCATTCTTTCCATGAGGTGTGCTTTGACCATCGTGACCAGGGTAAAGAGTGGAGAGGTGTGGTGTAGCCGAGTTTCTTCAAAGCCTCTTGCAGCTTGGGTATTTCTTCTGGGTCAGAAACGATGATGGGCCGTTTTTCAGTTAAAGCCTGTTTCACATCGACATCAGCATAGAGAGGAAGAATCGGTTCTTCGATTTCAAAACTCAAAAGCCCCCATTCGTTCCAAACATTATGCTTTAAGTTTGAATAAGCCAAAGGCCGCGTTTCGCAGTGTGCGCATGTGCGCAGTGCTTGTAACCCGTGCAATTCGAAGGCGCCAAATTCGTGAAGGATACTATTGAAGAGGAGTGAAAATAGGCCAGCTGCTAGGGCTAAGTGATACCCCAGTTTCTGTGAGCGTAAGAGTGTAATGCCTAAAAGTGCGAAGAGAGCTGAAAGCGTAAGCCACGTCGTCGGTGGCCACAGGCCGGCTGGACCTGGAATCCAGGTGATCACTGCCAGGCAGATGAATGCGAGAATTACCAAAAAAACGGATTGTACACGTGCGATGCGGGCCTGCACAAAACTTCCGCCTTCAATCAAGGCTCCTGCTACAGCTACAAAAAGACCGACCAATGCCGGGTAGTCATAATTTTTAACTCTGTAGGGGTGGTAAAGAAAAAAAGCGAGACAGGGGATCATGACTGAAATACCTAGAGTCACGAGTGAGCGAGGCTTCAAGCGCCAACGACCGAGAGACGAAAGAATAAGCACAGGCAACCAGGGCATCGGAGCTTCAAAGAAAAAAGAAACGAGTGGCCCCCACCAGGCGCTCAAATTTCCGGGTTTATCGAAGGTTTCACGAAAAACATAAAACGAAACGAAATGCTCGCGGTCTCCAAAGTAGGCGGGCGCGTAACCCGCTAGACAGACGAGAATTCCGATGATTACAGCTATCCACTGTCGTTTTGAAAGGAGTCGTTTCTTCAAATCACCATTGATCCCCCACCAAATGACCGCACCTAAACCCAGAAGAACACTGTGCAGAGGAGATTTAGCCAAACCACAGATGCCTGCCGTAATCCAGAATGAGAAAATCATTTCAAGATCGAGAAATAAAAGAGCGAGCGCAAAGAGGCCGATGAGCTCAAGTTCCATCTGACTCGAATAAAGGTAAGTCAAAATACCGAGGCTGGTAGAGAAGGCCACTGAGAAAAAGAAAGCAAGTTCTGTTTTACCAGGAGTTCGTCGCGCAATGAGTTTGAAAACCGAGAGTGAACCGAGCAGAAGAAAAATCTCATTCATGAAATGAGCAACCCAGCTTTTAAGACCGAAAACTTTTAGACCCGCAAGCAAAAGAAGATAATGAAGAGGACCTTTGTAGTAATTGGGTTCGTAAGCATAGGTCTGAAAAAAACCGGTACCTCGATGAAACATTTCGAGAGCCTGAACGAGATAAGTTTTTTCATCGCCTGTGAATCGAATGCCTCGTGCGCCTAAAAAAGGAGCGCTGACGATGAAAATCCAGAGAAGAGCAGACCAAAAAGGCCACTGGATTTTTCTATAATTGACTGAGGTCACTCGGTAATCAGTGTCATAAGAATGCGTAGTAAGCTACGCGATTTTAGACAATTTTGGGCAGATCTTTCTCGTTTTTATGCATCTGCTCAGAAATGTTTTTTTCGAAAATGCGCGAAGCGTCAAGTCGTTGAAAGTAAAATAAAAAGAGTTTTCAAATTTGTTGATGATTTAGCATTTTTGGCATTCACTTTGCTTCATTACTCGTAGAAGATGAGAATAGAAATGAAGCGCCCCGCCATATCACGAGAGTTTCATAGCAGACTGGTTCGCACGCTTTCTCTAGGATCTGCGACAAGACTTCGAGCACGCCAAGATCTTCACCTCGCGCGTAAAGTTTGGCACATGTCGATGGGCGTTTTTATTGTTTCAGTTTACCTCTCGGGTTTACCTCGTGCAGGCAGCCTTTTAGTGCTCGGCTTTTTCTTTCTGCTTTTCTTTTTTCTCGAGACCGCACGACTTCGTAATCCAGCGCTCAATCAATTGACGGTTCGGCTTATGGGGCCAATCATGCGAAGCCACGAAATGCACAGTATGAGCGGAACTCCTTATTACCTCGGTTCAGCTTTGATCTGCGTGGCGCTCTTTCCGCAGCCGGTCGTTGTTCTGAGTCTTCTTTATCTCGCAATCGGCGATCCGGTCGCTTCACTCTTTGGTATTTTATATGGTGAACGCAGTCTGCGTTTTAAAAATGGAAAATCATTAATCGGCACAGCCGCAGGTGTTGCGATCTGTACTTTAATTTCTCTGATCTATCTTTCGGGAACGCGACTCGATTACACGCACGTCATTTGGTTGGCTTTGATTGGTGGCGCAGCGGGTGGTTTAGCTGAGATTCTTCCTCTCGATGTGGATGACAATTTCTCTATTCCGATTGTTTCAGGCCTTGTGCTTTGGTTAGCTTTTATTTTTCTAGGTCAATAATCGAGTTCTATTGCGACTAAGTGAGATTCTTTTTCTTTGGGCTCAACAAGAACAAAGCGCTCTTCAGAGGCATTTTCAGGATAAAGATTCACGCGAAGCGTATCGCCTGCTTGAAGTGTAAATTGAACCTCACCGGGGTAGACACTCGCCGTGAGAGAGCCTGAGAGCATGAAAAAAAATGTGGTTTTTGCGCTCACTTGAAACGACTTGGGTTTGCTCGAGAGGGTCAGGATGTCGAAGGCCGCTTTTACTTTTTTTCGTTTAAAGATCAGCCCGAGGTCCTTCGCCGGAGGTTGCCCGAGCTCGTACTCGGTCGTCTCATCACCAGAAAAAAGAGTGACTTCGCCTTTGCGAACAGGAATGCGACGACCGGCTTTCTTTAATAAAAGTTCAAAGGGTTTTCCTTCGATCATTGTGAGAAAGCGATCACATTCTGGGAACTCTGAGAAGGATCCTTTTTTTTCAGACAAGTGTGCAGCGCTCAACCGCCATTGAAAAGAGTCATTATCCGTTTTTGATTGAGGCGGAAAAATTGCAATTTCTTCGGAACTTCCGCCTTTATTTTTCCATTCGACGCGTTTGTAATCTTTCGGTTTCAGAAGCTGAGCAAATTCTGAAACGGTGTTTTTTTTCACGATTCCGGGAATATAGCATAGGCTTTTACTGGCCGTCAGCGGGGACCCATACAGGCCTTACCCCTATAACTTTTATCCAGCTGTCAAAATTTCTGACACTTTTGACATTAAAAAGGGTATTAAATTATTGATTTTATTAACTATAATGTAATTCGATATGGTACGTGGCTTGCTATTCATATAGATAAGAAGGGGTTTGTATCCAATGTGGTTTCGAAGAGCTTCAATACTAGCGCTCATGGTTTTAGGGCTAGCTTCGGCTGTGCAAGCTGAAGAGAAGGCTTCGAATTCTTTTGCCCCAGCTGCTAAAAGCATTAATGAAACTCCAAATGAAACCTATTTGAACAATACTCGTTTGGGTTTAGACACTGAAGCACAAGAAACGAAAGACGCTCAAAGTTTTATTTACGGCGACAAACTTTCAGGCCGAATGAGCCAAGAATACCTAGACCTCAATCGCGACTACGAAATGAAACAGCGTTACGGCTTAATGGGTCAGGGTTTGCAATCAGAGCAGAACGGAAAAAAACTCTGATTTTAGCAAATACATGCTTCGAAATATTTTAAGTTACCAGATGACAGAAAGTCTTCAGAAAGCAGAAAAACGTTCAGATGAAGTCAGAACGTTTAATCATGCTCAACAGACGGTTCAAAAAGTAGTGCAACATTCATCGTCATTTACCATGAGTGATGATTTTAAATTTGGAACCAAAACAGATTTGCCGAATGAAAAAGGAAAACTCTGGTTGAAGTCTGCACTCTTCAACGCAGATCTCGATGCTAAGTTTGGAAGAGGCTTCCAAATGAGTCCTTGGAACTCAAACACTTCGAGTTCATCAGCAACTGATGATGACCGAGTTCGCGTTTCTATGAATCGTGACTTGGGTGTTTTTGGTCTTTCGGGTCGCACCGATTACGGTTTTATGACGACACGAATGAATCACGCTGTTTCGAAACAGCTTTCAGCTAATCTCAGCGCAGAAGTCGCTACGACGCACGGTTTAGATGCGGGCAAATCAGGAATGTCGAAGGCTGAGCAGAGTGTTCGCATGACGTACGGCATTCGCTTCTAAATCAAGGCTCACTTAAAATAAATACGCATATTTCAGAGACCTCGCGCGTCCATGCGCTTCCCATCCTGATCCATCTTAAAGCTGAATACAGAAAGTCTTAAAGAATAATTACGCTCCCGCGTCCATCCATGGACTCTTTCCCCTTTTCATCCATGGGGAAAGAGGTCGCATAATTATTCTTCAAGACTCTCTCTTTTCAGATTTACGGATAGATCCAAATCAGTGAATACCGGCCACTTCAATTCAGAATAAATCTATTTGAACCAGATTCACATCAGCCATGGATGGCGAGCGGATGTGAAAAGACACGATGTCTGTTCTGGTTCAAATAGATTTATTCTGAATCGAAAATGATCGATATTCAGTTTTTCTGAATAATCAGATCTTGAGACAGCTCTTTACCACCTGAATAAACCCACTTGAGCTGAATTTGATTTGGTCCTGGGTTGAGCGGAATGAAATCGGTAGAGAAACGGCCTTCTGTCGTATTGGTGATAACCGTAGCGACAGCATTCGTTGTTTTATTGGTGACTTCAGTTTTGAGCAGTGAAGGGCGTTTGTTTTCTTTCAGTTCTTGAAAAGCGAGGGGCAAGCAGAGCGGGCCTGAGAGGCGAATTTTGGCAGCATCTGTTTTTTCAAGATGCGCATCTGCATTTGCACCTTTTTTCTTAGGAGCCTCATCGTTGCATTTTACTTCAATTGAAGAAAAGAGAGGTGAGGCTGATGCAAGGCCTCGTGAAGCAGAGCCCGCTGAAGCTTCTTCAACGGTTCCAGATTTTGTGCGAATTTCATCCCAGTCATAAAAGAGCTGGTAGATCGAGTTAGCGAAAACAAGGGTCACGGCGGCAAAAACGACGAGTTCTACCGGGTTCACTCTAAATCGACGCTGTTCATGCGACGGAATCATACAGAGTTCTTATCGGCAGAAAACCAAAGGACTTTACCGGATCAAAATGCTAGAAAGCGGAAATCGTATGGAACTGCTCGCTCAAACGTCGCTCATTGTGTCGGTCTTGAGCTTTGCTCTTGGGGCCTCTATTTTGGCGCGGAATGTCAAAAACCGCCTCTATGTGGCATTTTTTCTATTAACAACGCTGATTTGCGGTTGGGGCCTGTTTTTCTTTCTCGAAGTTTATCGGAGGGGTGGGCTCTTCTATCGGTTTCACCTCGGTTTTAACGTCTGGCTCGCACCCGTTGGCCTTTATTTCATGCATGAACTTTTAAAGCCTCGATACCGCGTTAGCCGCTTTTTATTGGTTTTAAGCTTTCTGCTCGCAACCGTTTTGACGGCTGTGCTGCTTTTGGGCTGGGATCGCGGTTCATGGCTCTTGCAGGTGGTTTATTTTGCACCAGGGCTAGTGGTGATTCAGATTCTGACCTTTTTCTGGAGAGAGTTTTTTTCGAAGCGAAGTTCAGAGAGTGGTGATCGATCTCATGATTCTTTTTGGATTTTCGAACGGCGTTTTCCAATCTATGTGGGCGCTCTTCTTGTTCTGAGTCTCTGTGTGATGGATCACGTGCCACGCATGGGCCATTGGGTGCCGAGTATTGGTAATGCACTCTTAGGCGTTTATCTCTTCTTTTTAAGTCTAGCTGTTTTGCGTCAGCGTTTTTTAGACTTAGGCACCCTGTTTTCTCGATTCTTGGTTTTGCTCACTCTCGCTCTGACACTCACGGGACTCTATTCTTTGCTTTATGCCTGGATCCAAAACAGGCCTGCACTTTTCTTACTGAACTCGTTTGTGATTTCTTTGCTATTGGTTTCGGTTTTGGGGCCGATCGAGCGGTTGGTTCAGGCCTTGACTCGGCGTCTGTTGACTGCGGAACATCGGCGCCTAGACACTCTGGTCAAACAGTATGAAGCGCGATTAATGGGAGTTGCCGATTCAGAGGCTATTTTTGAACAGATCTTAGAGTTTGCAGAAAAAACGGTTCAGCCCATTCACGCTAGCCTTTTTGTATTGAGAACTGAGGGCACACACTTCACGCGTGTTAAAAAGATCGGTGACTTGCACAACCAGCCCGAACAAGTGATGCACGACCACATGCTTCTACAAAGAGTGCGCGAAGTAGCACTCAGGGGTGCCATTCCAGTGCTTTTGGATCCACAGCTCGAAATTGAACAAGAAAGAAGTGTGAGTCGAGCCCAAAAAGAAGGGCTTCAGATTCTACGTGAAGGCCTTCATGCATTAGACTCCAATCTTCTGCTCCCCCTTTTAGATCGTGATCAGCTTTTAGGTTTTATAGCGTGTCAGTGCCCAGAGCCGCCGAATGGCTGGGGCGGAAATTGGGGCCTCCTCTCAGCTCTTCATCCTTATTTTCAGTCTGCAGCACGTGCACTGCACGGTTTGGAGGCTTTCTCACGTCAAAAAGAAAAAGAAAGATTGGCGGCCTTAGGTGAAATGGCCGCAGGTCTCGCGCACGAAATTCGCAACCCACTCGGAGCGATTCGAGGAGCAGCGCAGTTATTGGATTCAGATACTTCTCGGCCTGAGTCGCGCTTTGCCCATGTCATTGTCGAAGAAGTTGATCGATTGAACCGTGTCGTCACTCAATTCTTAGATTATTCTCGTCGTGACTCTTTTGTGATTGAAACGGTTGATCTTGTGCAATTAATCGAAAGAATCATTGAACTCATGCGACCGACTTTGCCTTCAGGTGTTCATCTTGAGTTTTCAAAAAAAGGATCAAACTTCAAGCTTCAAGGCAGTCCGGTTCAGCTTCACCAGTTAATTCTCAATCTTTTACAAAACAGCGTTCAGGCTCTCAATAGACAGAGCCAGCAAACGACTAAGAAAATTAAAATCGAGCTGCGTGATTCAGAAGAACTGCAATTGATTGTCGAAGACAACGGCCCAGGTATTGCGAAAGACAATCTGAAGAAGCTGTTTATTCCTTTCTTCACCACTTCACCCAAAGGAACAGGGCTGGGCCTTTCTATCTGCCAAAAAATCGCGTCAGCCCACGGCGGGCACATTGATGTTTCAAGCGAATTAGACCGATTTGCGCGATTTACAGTCGTATTTCCAGGGCGTAAGATGCTAGGGCCATCGTTATGAGTCGATCTAAAATCTGCGTCATTGATGACGAAAAAAATATTGGGCTCGTGATTCAGGCCATGCTTGAGAAGGCAGGGTTTGAAACCGTTGTGTTTCAAGAAAGCCCAAAGGCCATCGAGTATTTGAAGACCAGTCTAGTGGATGCCGTGGTCACCGATCTTTATATGCCAGGCCCCGGTGGAATGGATGTTCTGAAGAGCTGCCAAGAGTACTGCCCGCAAGTACCTGTTATTATGATTACGGCTTTCGCAACGGTGGAGTCTGCTGTTGCTGCTCTAAAAACAGGCGCTTTTGACTTTATCACTAAGCCCTTTGATCAAGACGAACTGCTCGCGGTTGTGAAAAAGGCTGTTCAAACTCATCAACAGAGAATGAAAGAGCCCGTAGCGATCCATACGCGTGCGACTCGAGCCGACAACACTTCAGACTCTTTGAGCTTAGTGGGTAAAAGTGATTCGATTAAAGAAGTGCTTCGCGTGATTCCAAAGATCGCGGCTTCTCGCTCTACTGTTTTACTCACGGGCGAAAGCGGTACGGGTAAAGAACTGGTTGCTTTCGAAATCCATCGCCAATCTGATCGAGTTCAAAAACCCTTTATCAAACTCAATTGCGCCGCGATTCCATCGACCTTGATCGAAAGTGAAATCTTTGGTTATGAGCGGGGGGCTTTTACGGGAGCTGTCGCATCAAAGCCCGGTCGTTTTTGAATTAGCGCATGAAGGAACTCTCTTCTTAGATGAAGTGGCCGATATGCCGGTTGAAATGCAGGCGAAACTTTTGAGAGTTTTACAAGAGCAAGAGTTTGTGCGAGTCGGCGGAGTGAACTCGATTCGCGTCGATGTTCGCTTGATTGCTGCGACCAATAAAAATCTAACTGAAGAAGTAAAAGCAGGTCGATTTCGCGAAGACCTGTTTTATCGTCTGAATGTCGTACCGGTACACTTACCGCCTCTCAGAGAGCGACGAGAAGACATTGAGCCTCTCGTGAATCTTTTCATCGAGCAGTTTAGCCTCAAGCAGCAGAAAACCGTTTCGCACATTGAACCTCTTTGCTTGACTGCGCTCAAACAGTCAGACTGGCCAGGCAATATTCGACAGTTGGAAAACGTGCTTGAACGTCTGGTCCTGATGTCTGATGGACCCACGCTTCGCTTCGATGATCTACCGGGCGATTTGGTTCAATCGCTGAAAGCCAAAGAAGACCTTTTGAGCGCTGATTCGCCTGTCGAGTTGGGTAATTTCAAAGAAGCGGTTCGTCGGCACACCCAGACTTTTGAACGCGAGCTGATTGAAAGAGCGCTTGAAGAAACGCAAGGCAATGTGACTCGTTCGGCTGAGAAGTTGGGTCTTTCTCGCAAAGGACTTCAGTTGAAATTGAAAGAATTGGGAATCAAGAAATCGACGGAAGAGTGAGTGCTTTGTGCAGCTGAGAGTTTTATATTCAGATGAGCACATGGTCGCGGTCGATAAACCCGCGCGATTGTCGGTGCATCCGCCTGAAGACCCGACCCACACGCTACCCGGCGGTAAGAGCTGCCTTTCAGTGTTGAATCGCCAGCTCGGTCAACATATTTACCCCGTTCATCGCTTAGACAGCGCAACTTCTGGGGTTTTGTTGTTTGCATTAAACTCTGAAATGGCTCGAGACCTTTGCGAGCTTTTTCAAAAACGTGAAGTGCAGAAAACTTATTACTGTGTTGTCAGAGGATGGATCAAAGAGGTGCAGGTGATTGATCATGCGTTGGATACTGCTCAATCGGTAACTCGAATCGAGCCTCTTGCTCAGGTCGAGATTCCGGTAGCTGTGGGTCGGTATGCTTCTGCCCGTTATTCATTGGTTCGCGCTGAACCCTTAACGGGTCGCATGCACCAAATTCGACGACACCTGGCGCACCTTTCTCATCCAATCATTGGAGATACGATATACGGTGATGGCGTGCACAATCGGTATTTTCGTGAACGCTTCGTAAAATCTGCTCTGCTCTTAAAAGCGCAGCAGATTCAATTCACTTATCCGGGAACAGACAAGAGTCTACTCGTTGAGTCAAAGTGGAGCGGGCTTTGGCATCAGGTTTTTGATTTGTTTGGGGTGTGTCCGTTTACGGAAACAACCCTCTCAATAACATCGCGCGGCTGAGGCGCTCAATGCTGCAAATGAGTGCGGCGGTTTTCATTCCGCATTTGTATTTGCTCTGGGTTTGAGCCACGCGCTCAAAGGCTTTGGTCATACAGTCCGAAAGCTTTGAATTGACCTCGTCTTCGTTCCAGAAAAACTCTGACAAGCCTTGAACCCATTCAAAGTATGAAACGATCACGCCGCCCGCGTTACAAAGCACGTCAGGAATAATGAACACACCTTTGTCTTCAAGTACGTTTGTCGCACTTGAAGTAATCGGGCCGTTCGCGCCTTCAGCGATAATGGGTGCTTTGACTTGGTTGACGTTCTTATCGGTGATGACGCCGTCGATCGCAGCGGGAATTAAAATGTCGACTGGGAGGGTGAGCAAGTCATCGTTTGAAATGTGTTCCGCTTCTGGGAACCCTTTAAGAACTTTGTTTTGCAGAACCCATTTAGTGACTTCAGGAATATTGAGTCCGTTTTTATTGTAAATTCCGCCGGAGACGTCACTTACGGCGACAACTTTGATTCCTCTTTCAAAAAGAATCTGAGCTGCAATGCCGCCGACTTTACCGTAACCGTGAATGGCGACTGTGGTGCTGCCATCCATGCGAGGAACTTTCTTGCCGAGTTTATCTAAGTGACGAACAGCGTGGTCGATCGTGTAAACAACGCCACGGCTGGTGGATTCTGTTCGGCCGAGTGAACCACCGACTTCGAGTGGTTTACCGGTGACCACACCTGGAACGGCGTAGCCTTTGGCTTGTGAGAAGGTGTCCATCATCCAAGCCATGTGCTGACCATCGGTGCCGACATCAGGTGCTGGAATATCTTTTTCAGGCCCGATGAAATTAATAATTTCCATCGTGTATCGGCGCATGAGGGCCTGAGATTCTTGACGCGAAAGTTTTGAAGCATCGACGCGAATGCCGCCTTTGGCGCCGCCGAGAGGCAGGCCCATCAACGAACATTTAAAGGTCATGAGCATGGCGAGACCGGCAACTTCTGAGAGATTGACGTCTTGATGAAAGCGAATGCCGCCTTTGCCTGGCCCAAGCGTAATATTATGGTGCACGCGATAACCTTCGAAGCAGCGCACGTCGCCGTTATCGAGACGAATCGGAATACTCACAATGAGGGCGCGCTTTGGAACCTTCAGACGTTCAAAAATATTGCGATCCAGGTTCATGGTCTTCGCAGCGGCTTCTAGATCCGTTACGGAGTTTCTATAGAGGTCGCTTGATTCCCAAAGGTGTGAACTTAAAGTGTGATTTGCGCCGGAACTCATGGTCGTGTCTCCTGTGGGCCGAGCTTAAGAGGCTTTTTCTGGTGTGGCAAGAGTGGAAAATAACGCATAGCATAAAACAAATAATCAGGGACTTCTATATAGGTTTTCACGTAAATTATAAGGATGAAGAAGCTTCGAGTAGCAGTGATTTATGGGGGCCGCTCCGGGGAACATGAGATTTCTCTTCAGTCAGCGGCCAGTGTGATTCGCAATTTGAATCCAGACCGTTTTGAAGTGGTACCGGTCGGAATCGACAAAGAAGGCCGCTGGCATCTGAATGATGTGAAGCTGATTCAAGCCGGCTCAAAATCACTGCCCATATTTAAAGACGCTCCAGAAGTGGTGCTTCCCCCTCATCCGCAGGCTTTGTCGACAGGTCTCATTTCGATGGGAAGCGGCAAGCCTTCGCAAGTGGACGTGGTTTTTCCGGTCATGCATGGCCCACTTTGTGAAGATGGTTCCATTCAAGGATTATTGGAACTCGCACAAGTGCCTTATGTGGGAATGGGTGTTCTCGGTTCTGCCATCGGTATGGATAAAGAAGTCGCTAAGCGCCTCGCACATGAAAGAGGGTTGCCGGTTGTTCCCTATGTCAGCCTTAGAAAAAAAGATTGGCTGCACTCAAAGGCAGAATGCGAAAAAAGAGTTTGGGCCGAACTACAAACTCCGGTTTTTGTGAAGCCGACAAATCTGGGTTCTAGCTTGGGTGCACATAAAGTGAAAACAAAGAGCGAACTCACAGCAGCCATTGATGACGCCTTTCAATACGACACAAAAGTTCTAGTCGAAAAAGCAATTTCAGCACGCGAGATTGAGCTATCCGCTCTCGAAGACTCGAAAGCCCCTCATGGAGTATTCATCAGCGTTCCGGGAGAAATCGAACCCACGCATGAGTTTTATTCTTATGAAGCAAAATATATAGATGAGCAGGGTGCGAAGTTGATTATTCCCGCGCAGCTCTCAAAGCAGCAGGTTGAAGAGTGTCAAAACTTGGCACGTCGAGTTTTTATCGCGCTTGAAGGCGAAAGCATGGCGCGCGTGGATTTGTTTTTAGATAAAGAGACTGGAAAAATTTACTTCAATGAGGTCAATACGATTCCAGGTTTCACGGTCATCAGCATGTACCCCAAGCTCCTTGAGGCCTCTGGAATTTCTTATTCCGAACTCCTCACGCGTCTTGTTGATTTAGCATTAGTGCGACATGCAGAGCGAAGCGCTCTCAAGCGCGAAAAATAAATTAATGACTGGCGAGTTTACGCTTCTGGCTGACTTGTTGAATGTACTTCGCAAGTTTAGGGTAGTGAAACTTTTTAGCCACGTCGACTGCAGTTTCACCTGTGTTGAGTGTGACTGAATCATCAGCACCTTTTTTAATGAGTAGCTTTACGATGTCTGCGTGACCGGCTCTTGCGGCATAAATCAAAGCAGTCGCTCCATTTGGATCTTTGGCATTAATATCGACCTTGCGCGACAATAGATATTTAACGATGGGCAGCTGACCATAATAAGATGCTTGCATCAAAGCATTAGAGCCGCCCTCTGCTGCAGTTTTTGGATCAATGACGCTTGATTCGATAAACCTACGTACTGCTTTTAGATCGCCGTAGCGCAGCGAAGAAAAGAACTTCGTTCTTTCAAGGCTGACCGGAGCTGCCATACTGCTATTCTCTAGAGCAAGGCTACGTTTGACGGGCCTTAGATAAGACTCAGAAATTTTTCTACGGGTTTCGTCCCACTGTGTGTCAACAGCAAGTGGCTGGGCTTCTTGGGATGTTGACTGAACGACCGATGCAGGGGCACGAGCGGTAACAGGTTCAGCCGCGGGCGCCCATTTTTTTTCTGATTCGGTGCTCCGAGTGCCAAAATGAAAGACAGCGAAGAAAACAGCAACAAAAACGGATGCAAGCCCGCCTAGCGCGGCCCTACGCTTCCAGTCAGTGGGTCTCAGTGCAGTCGTGCTGCTTGTGCCGTCTGTCGACATAAAGTCAAACCTTTGACGCTGGGTTCGCTAGCGTTCAAAGTTCCTATCGGCTGTTAAGAGTCGAATTTAAACAGCTGAATTTAAACTCCTGAATTCGGATAGCCGATACGCCTTACGAGGGAGATCACAAAAGTCTTCTATGAACTTTAATTACGAAAAAATTCGGAATAAGTTTGAGCACGGTGGAAACCAGTGGACTGGGTATAGCGACCTTTTCTTGGTTCTTTCGACCGTCTTTTTGCTCTTGTATGTGATTGCTAATCTTCGCAGTGGCGCGGTTTCAATTGCTTCGCACGGTGCGATACAAATGGCTAAGCAAGAAGTGGATGAACTACGCAAGCAAGTTCAGGCCTACAATGTGCTCAAAGAAGATTATTTAAAAAAAGGTGCAAGCGAAGGCGAAGTACAAATGTACCAAGAGCTCATGAGCAAGCTCAGTCTTCTTGAAGATGGCGCAAAACAAGAACACATGGCTCTTTCTAAGCAGGCTCAAGAGGCACAAGAAAAAGAAGCAGCGCTCAATCACTACCAGGCAATGGTTAAAAACATTATTAATGCGAACTTAGTTGCGCAGTCTCGTTTGAAAAAACGCGAAGATATCATTCAAGACAAAGAAGAAGTCATTCAGGATAAGTCAGAAGAATTGGCTGTTCGCGAAAGTGAAGTTCGTAACTTACATCAAAATATTCAGACTAAAGAATCTCAAATTGATAAAAACAATGAGACCATTTCTCAAATTGAAAATCAGCTGAATCAACGCGTGAAACAATTGCACCTGTCTTACCGCGACAATCAGAAATCAAAAGAAAAGATGCAGCAAGAAGTTGCAAAACTTCAAGCTGAAAGCCAGAACCGTATTCAGTCATTGCGAAGCGAAAACAATAAAGTGGCGAGCCAGTTACTCTCGGCTCAGTCCCAAGTCGAAGCTAAGACCAAAGAATCGAATCAGCTTTTGTCAGCTTTGACTTCAAAGCAGCAACAGTACCAAAAAAGCATTGAAGACATGAGGGCTGCGCATCAAGCCGCTCTTGCACGCGAAAAGGGCGAGTATGAGCAGGGGCTACGCCAGGCTCACTTATCCGCAGAAGCTCGTTTGGCGAAAGAACGCGCTTACCGTGATGGGCCGTGTAAAAAACCAGCACCCTCATAATCACAGCCGCGATAAAAACAAAAAGCATCATCGGCATCATAAAATGCGATGTCGACTCGATGACGTTTTCCATTAAAAACTTACTAATTGGATCCAACATATATGTCTCTCTATTCATCTTTCAGGTTAAACTTAATGATAACTTTTTGGCTTTTTCTACAATCATTCACTTTACAATACTGATCTTGACTCACATCTGAGCTCACACTTCGACCATTATCTCGATCCGTTGCTAAATAACTACGACCAGAGACCTTCACCAAAGGCAGTAACTGCTTCTGATGAGAAAAGTTCATCTTATGTGTATCAAAGATATATTCGAAAATTCCTTTGGCGCGCTGAAAGCTCAGGTCCATGTTGTAGTTAACAGCCTGTCGATCGCCTTGAGACAAACTGTCTGGATCAACATATTTGCCTTGATAAGTGGGTGAAGCAAAACCGATGACTTCAACGCTTGAGATTCGTTTCACGATTTTTGGATCTTGAAACAAGCTCTGCGCATAAACGGGAATCATTTTTTCGAGCTGATTTCTCATTCCAGGCTTCAAATCTGACCGACCCGTTTCGAAGTACTCATTATTAAATCGAACCGTCACATCGCCGGTTTTTAAGTCGACGTCTGCGTTGATCCCGCTCTTAGCGAAATTCTGTTTAATGCGTTCAGCCAACAAGCGTTGTTCGTTTTGCTTTTTGAT
>Ga0206960_1126_pt1 | contig 19490 bp, 17 predicted proteins | sample Alteio_BWOrgHeat_29_FD_153255 | JGI IMG/M metagenome (GOLD analysis project Ga0206960, IMG submission 153255) | Enriched cells from forest soil in Barre Woods Harvard Forest LTER site, Petersham, Massachusetts, United States -... | ecosystem: Environmental > Terrestrial > Soil > Temperate forest >... | reverse complement strand
ACCCAAAATCTTTTCTGGCACGATCTGCCCGATAAAATCGCCGAAATATCTGATAACCATATCTCGATCTTCGTCTGGTATCTGAGGAATAGCATCGCTAAAGTCGCCGAAAAATTCTACGAGCCGATCAGTGACTTCTTTATCTGCTGCTCGATGAAAGGCATGTTCTAAACAGCTCACATAATCTTCAACCAATGCAGGCGGCGAATAAGAAAACAACAAAGACAAACTCTGATAAAATTCAGCACTCAGTTGATTATTGACGGGAAGCAATTGTTTGATGCGAACAAGCTCACGTTCAGCTGCCGTTCCATTAACAGATCTACTGCCCTGCTGCCCTTGTGTCTGAGAATGTTTTTTTGCTCCAACTAATGAACTTGCTACCCACTGAGCAGCCGCACGCGAATAATCGCCAAAACGATAAGACTTTTTCTCTGCTGGGGATGCATCAGATTGAGGTGAAATGGCTGCAGCGCCACCCCCTACTCCTTGTGATCCGTTCTTCTCTATGCTTGAGAGAATAGTCCTCTCTAATTGTTCAAGCTCAGTAAGCGTACTCGCAAATTTAAGATTTTCTGGGTCTGCTTTTGCTGCTCTGATGAGTAAAAGATAAACTGGAGGCCGCTCAAAAGGCTGAATGAGTAAAGAATCAAGCTTTTTGCCTCGCTCAGTCAAAACCCTATCAATATTTTGGAATTTAGAAGAATCTGCCTGTCTTTCCAAAACATAATCGTTGTAAGGCCTCAGATATTTTGCTTGCGCTTGGAAAAACAGTTTAAGTAAGCCAGAGCGCCCTTGTTCCAAAACTTTTAAGCGTTCAGCAGAAGGTGGCGGTGAGGCAACACTCTCATTCACATTAAGCAATAATTTATCTGAAATTTCTTTAAACAGAGGCAGCAAAGAGTTAATGCGCACTAAGGCAGTGCTTGCGGCAACTAAATCGGCACGAGAACAAAGTTCCATGAGCTCTGCCAAACACTCGTTGTAAGAATGTTCAGATGAAATCATTGATTGAATAGGCGAAGGGCACTCAACTCTTGGACTTCTTGGCATAAAGCCCTCCATTAAAAACAAATAGCTTCTTAATGAAAGCATAACGAAAGCCTTATAGAATATCATGGTCAATTCTGAGAAGCGCGGACTGTGACTTTAAGTTGTCTTTGTAAATGAGTTTTAAAGCCCAGATCTACAGATCCATGATCCAGCCATTAATCTTATCTTAACTCATTGTATTATTTACCAAAGGACTTTGAAGCAGATTCAATTTATTGTTTAGTATGTGGTGCAATGTTACAATGCCACACATCGTTGTTTTGAAAAGATATGATGAGGATACACATAAAGTGGCTGTCTTTACGGAGAGTTAAATGTATAGAAAAACACGTGCACTTATGGTCTTATTTGGTGCAGTCAGTCTTTCAAGCTGCGTTACTCCCTCTACACAAATTGAAAAAGTAGCTAAAGATTGGGCACTCATGATTCGTGGTAACCAAATGATTCCGGTGTACCCTTTGAGTGAAGATTTGCAGCCGGGAGATTTATTTTTAGTAGAGACATCGCTGCAAGATCAAGCAAAAGAATATGAGGCCAATGGCTTTTTGGCACTCGACCAGCATTTAACCCGTCTTACCGGGATAAACTATGGGCATTTCTATAATGGCGCTTATGGCGTAACTGACACAACCAATGCTCCGCAACAATGGCAATTTCCGGACAGAGGACCAAATGCTAAGCCAAGCAGATGTGTAAAACGGGGAACCTCACCTCTTATAGATGATACTCAAGCAACCAACAGTGCCCGCCCCCACGAACAAAGTTTCGCTGCTAATCTTCCAACCCAAGGAATCACCGCAGCTGTCGGCATGCTCCCAGCAAGCAACTCACCTGTTTTAGGCGGTTTACAAGGGCTGGCTACTCCCGCCAATATTGGTTCTTTATCATCTAATCCGACAAATATCGGAGCATTAGCCACTCCAGCAAACGCAGGAGTCCTGGCACATATAGGTGAAGGCCTTCTCTCACCCACTCCCGCTCCGGTCCCGACTTCAGCTCTTGCTCAAATACAAGCGCCCGCTATGCCTACAGCTCAATTGCCCACTGCACCAGCTCAAGCCTTAGGCATTCCACCCTTGCAAGCTCCATCTGCTATGCCAATTCAAGGCTTAGGTCTGCCATCACTACCAATCCCAGCAATGGGTGCTCCTGCCCAACCCTCAGGCCTGCCCACATTACAGGCTCCAGTTACTCCTACAGCTCCAACACTCCCTCAAGGCCAAGATACATTTCCAACGCAAATGCTAGCCTCGGCTCCAACCCAACCCCTCAGTCCAAATCCTTCACAAATGAACCTTCCACCTCAAGCCGCAACTCCAAGCACCATTCAGCCTCAACCCGCCATGAGTGTGGCAGCTCAAAGTCCTGCAACGGCAAGCCCAACTATTAGCCAAAGCTCAGTACCACTTCATCTTGATTTTCTTAATGGTTCTGCACCCTCAAATCCTATGGCAAGAACCATTCCACCCATGACGCCAAATGCTCCGCCTCCGGAACGACCCATTGAATACGAAGACACAGATTGGTGTTTAGCTCCGCAAGTTGCATTTCCAACCTTTAATTTCAAAATTGACAAATCAATTGGAGCCCAGGTTGCATTGCCCATACAAGGCGTTCCTGTTGCCCTCTCTTACATGCAAACTGACACTGCCAGCGGCACCATCGCCATTGGTGACGCACATACTTATGGCGTTTCCTTAGATGAAATTAGAGAAAGCGTGTGGCATTGGGCGGGACTTCATCGCTCCATGCTCGCAAGCCTCAGCGCAAACGCCGGCCATCAAATTTATTTACGTGTGGTTAACCGTATTTATATAACCGGCCAAGTCACTATGTCCATGACCAATGCCAATAGCAGTAATGCTGGTGTCGATCTCGGAACAACAGCACCAAATGCCACACCGGCTGCCGCACCTGCCGGCGGAGGATCACCGGTCGCGTCAATAATTGGTTCGGCAACCGCCTCTTTAAGTAATTCTGTCACCAATGCCATGCCAAAAGGATCCGTCCACATCATTCAAGGATCAAGTCGTGGCGTAAGCATGGTCGAAACTTTCCCAAGGCCCTTAGTAATTGGCTACATCGCCTTTGACTTCCCGGTTGCTGCAAATGGCGATATTGGGGACCCCATCTCAACTAAAGCAAACCTCAAAAAAAATCACCCCAAACGTGTCTTTGAAAAATCACGAACCGATTACAAGTTAATGCGTGCTGCAGTTGGCGGTCAGCCTGTTAATCTTCAACTCAAAGTGTTTGATGAAGCTGCGCAAAGCGTAGGCGGCCCGTTCTTGGCCCTTTATAATGCTAATAAAGCCAAAGACATCAAGTCTGGCCCAGCAGAAGCTTTCGATAAAGCTAAGAACACCTACTTGCTACAAGCAATTCCTGTGGATGAGCATTTGGCCATCTTAGCGGACGCCTTGAAAACCGCTTGGGATAAGGAGGAAAAATATGGGAACTAAACCCGCAGAAATACCAGGCAGACCAGCGGTAGATGCATCGCAAGATGAATGGAGCGAAACCACCTATCTGGCCGGTAACGAATCCCAGTTAGGTCCATACCTGTTACAAATCCTTGACGAGCCGAAAACGGATGTTACGGCTAAGCTGAAATGGGACGTAGCATCTCTTGAAATATATCCGGGTGGTCCCGCCGACTCTGGTGGTCAAACTTTGATTTTGATCACTCATTATCAACTATCAAAACCTTATAATCCCTCTTAAGGTGACGCCTGCACAAAAAAGCTGTCCTAGTTTAATAAAAAGCTAGCCAGCTTCTCGCATACAAAAAAGCTAATTTTCTGAGTTAGTGCTATAATTGGCTGATGGATGAAAATAAAAAAGCTCCTTCTTCTATCGGACAATTCATCAAAAAATTGGGGCCAGGGCTCATTACCGGAGCAAGTGACGATGACCCTTCGGGAATCGCCACCTATTCACAAGCAGGCGCCCAATTTGGCCTCGCCACTTTGTGGACCGCAATTGTTACCTTTCCTTTAATGATTGTCGTTCAAGAAATGTGCGCCCGTATCGGCATGGCCACCTCAAAAGATCTCACCAGCAATATTAAAGCGCATTACTCTAAGACCCTTTTATGGATAATTATTCTGCTCACCGTTCCCGCCATCACGCTCAACATAGCGGCTGATGTCGCTGGTATGGGTGCGGTCGCTAACCTTGTTTTCCCTCATATTCCGGCTGCGTGGTTTTCGGTTTTTTTTATATCTATACTTATGGTAACAACAATATTTCTATCTTATGAAAAAATAGTCGCTGTACTTAAATATTTCTGTATTTCTTTGGTTCTTTATCTCATCATACCATTTTATACGAAGGTCCATTTTTGGGAGATACTCAAAAGCACTTTTGTTCCCCAAATTAAATTCACCAGTGAATATGTGAGTATTTTGGTTGCAATATTGGGAACCACTATTTCTCCCTATTTATTTTTTTGGCAAGCAACCATGGAAACTGAAGGCAACAAGACCAACAGTCATGGCGATCAAAGCACCCACCGCACTCGTCGAGATATTTTCCGCGACATTGCTTTCGGCATGTTCAGCTCAAATATTGTGATGTATTTTATCATACTGACCAGCGGCACTGTTTTATATAACGGCGGCTCAAACATCGACACGGTGGAACAAGCAGCAAAAGCTCTCGAGCCCTTCGTCGGAAAAAATGCATATCTATTATTCGCCACGGGAATCATAGGCACCGGCTTTCTCACCATCCCTATTTTAAGTGGCTGCAGTTCTTATATTTTATCAATAGCATGTGGCTGGAGCTATGGCCTGGACAAAAAACTTAATAAAGCCAAATGCTTTTATAGTGTTCTGATAATCTCGCTCCTTTTAGGATTGAGCATTGATATAATGAATATCAGCCCAATAAAAGCTCTTCTATGGACTGCTATCTTATACGGGCTCTCCGCCCCCATTCTTATTTTGGTGCTACTCGATATCTGCAACAACAAAAAAATAATGGGTAAATATACCAACGGCAAATGGACCAACATCATTGGCGGCTGTGCTTTCGCTGTGATGGCTATCGCAGCTTTGTTGATGCTCTACTTTCAATTGGGCTAGTCTTAAAAATGGCTTTGCTATCTTTTTTTGCACTGCTTTGCTGACGACTGCTGAAAGCACGTGCAACAAATTGAGAAATAAGTTCTGCAGCCATTACTTTCCCCATGTGCAAATCAACGCCACTATCGATTATTTCTTTAATGCTCTCAGGATCATTGCATGTTGAAGTAGAAATAATTGCTACATTAAATCCTAAAGCACGAATCACTAAGGTCGCGCTATTACCATCCATTTCTGGCATTTCCTTGTCCATGAGAATAAGGTCGAAAGGACGCTCTTCCTTTTGCACCATATCTACCGCCTCCAGACCGTTTGCTGCAGTAGACACTAAGGCACCCTTGCTCTTTAAAACCCTTGCATACAATTTAGTGATAACGATATCGTCATCGACAACAAGAACTCTCATTCCTTGTAAGACACTTACTTCTGGAAATTGGTTTTTTATTCTTTCATCTGAAGGTGAAGAAGAAAAAGAAATTTCTTTCAAGTACTTTGCTACTTGAATAAGCGGTGAAGAGCCCGCTGCCGAACCAGTAGAGTTATCTCTAATGAGCTTAGGCGAACAGTTTTTATCGACGTACGGAGTTTTTACTGCATGGGCACTCAATGCACTGAGTATAATCACCAACATAAGAACAATATTTTTTCTCATCAAATCACCGCTTTTAATCAAGTACAAATTATTGTTACTATCTAATAATTTTCAACGAGTCATTTTCTAGTTAATATAAAAAAGAAATATAGATATTTTATCTCAGCGTTCACCGGCCCCTCAATAGAGCAAGATAATTCTCGTGTGTAGTATATTTTGTTGACTACCACAAGAAAAAGCTTCCGGTAAATGCGCAAAAAAATCGTCATGCTAAAAGCGCGCCTGCAAAAAACGGGAGAAAAGCGCCCTCGTGAAAATATTCCCAAAAAAGAGTATTAAATTGCCATAATTATGCTAGAGAAGCGCATGGATCAATCATGGATCGTATGAAAGAGGGAAGTAGCTTTGAAAAGTTCCAAGTCTTTGCTGTTCATTTGCACCTTTTTTTTGTTTATTCCCCTCTATGCGGGCACAACCGATACGGGAAGCATTGCCAGTAGCTATGCTGACGGTTTGGCTTCGGCCAGCGAAACTCCAATAAGAAGGCTGTCATTTTCGTCGAGAAAGGGATCTTGGACCACCGCACTGAAAGAACTCGCAAAAGAATCTTCTTTATCTCGCCTCACTGCTGCTGCTCAAATTTTAGTCGAGCATTATGATAATAAAGAGGATTTCTTTTTTACCGTTCAATGTGGATTTTTTTTACGACATGGGAGCAGCTTTGCTCAACCTGCTCCTCGTTGGCTCTGGTCTTTAGATAGATTATTTATTTCGTCGAATAAAGATAAGCAGAAATTAAGCCAGCTTGTTGAGCAAGAGTTGAGGGCCATTCATCACAGGCTAAGCAATAGTGATTCAGAAGAATGTCTCATTGAACTGTTTAGGCACTTCGAAGAATGGAAAAAGAGCGAAAAAACTCTTCAATTGCAAAATCCCCTGTTTGCTGAACTAAGTCCTACTGCATCTCAAGCGCAAAAAAATTTCGTCACCAATTTTGCCGTCGACGCCGCTTTTATACTTTCTGAAAATTCTGAAGCTGACCAAAAAACAACCATCGCTTTTGAATTCTTGACCGCATATGCAATAACAACGCTCTTTGTAAAAAATAGCATTGTTCTTCCTGCCGTTGATGTTGAGCTCAGCGAACTTCGTGCTCATATTATAGAAAGGAAAAAATTGCTCACGTATAAATCACCCACTAATTTGTTCCATGTTTTTGGCAATGACGGCACCACGCATTTTATCGATGAAATTGAAGTTTTTTTTCGACTAAGACACGCATGCCCCATGCCTCGATCTGATCTTTTGCGCGAAAATTACCTGTCAGCTGCTTTAATGTCCCTACATATGTTGACTATTGAAGTAGACGAATTCAACAAATTGCAGCATGATCTCGAACATGCAAATGAAGGTGAACTGAGCGATGATCACGCGCATTCAATTTATCACTTCCATCCAGATGATAGAGAGTCCTTAAATCTGCTGGCTCACGATGTGCGTACATTTATAAAATTGTGTGGTCTGGCTCCTGATTTTACTGATTACACTGTTCCTGAAACTGAACTTGTTGCTTCGATGTCACTCATCAGCACTCTTCTTAAGAAGATGTCTCATTTTTCAGATCTAGACCCTTTTGAGGGGCAAATGATTCGAGGTTTGAGCAATTAAGCTAAACTATTTTTTCGCCGGACGTCCGCAGCGCATGAAGTAAGCGAGGATGCAGCTGTCCAAGAAAATGTAGTTTGCCGACAATTGCGCATCACTTCATCCTCAAAATGGTATAGGCGTTCCCGAGAAAAACTAACTATCATATTCATATTCTTCTCCCTAAAATAAAACACCGCTAGTAGTGAACGCCATTGAATACGATATAATTGCTCATATGCGCATATTTAAAACAAATTAAGCGTAACAATTAATGAATGTCATTGAAGCCGAATGCACACCTAGCTAGGCACGTTTAGAAACAAAAAATTACCATCAATGAGCGTTATTAAAGCGCGAAAAATATAGCATGCACTTCTGCACCTATAAGTAATTTAAGTGAATTAAATTTGCATAAATTTTTGCTTGTTGATAAAATTTTTTTACTCACCTATTTCGGTGCGCAGATAAGGGAGAGAAGCAACCATATAATTATCGTCTTAAAATATAGATATATTTTATCCGCTTTTATAGCAGCAAGCAAATGAGGTGTAATGATGAAACAAATCGTTTTAAAAAAAATGCAACATCTTAAAATTATAGCATTTCTCATTTTAGGGATTTTTCGCCCAGGATTTGCAACAGAAGTCGCTCCTTACTTTTACACCTGGGGCTATAATAGTTCTGGCTATGCGGTAAAAAGCTTAACGGAGTCAAAACAACTCGCAAACCTAGACTCAGTGATCTTAGCCTTTGAATTATCTGGAGGTGGCTGCACTCTGAGCTCTGACGTTGATGACATGCTCTCAGACGTCAAGAGTTATATCGCTGCTGGAGGCAGACTCATCCTATCCTTTGGTGGCGCTGACGGCCCTTACCTTGAAGATGCGTGCACGGATGTTAGTCAAATTGTCAGTCTCATTACAGGATTAATGCAACGTACCGGCACCTATAATCTCGATTTTGATATCGAAGGCTCCTATGTAGCAAATAACGCACTTAATAGTCGAAGAATTCAAGCACTTGCTCAGCTGCAAAATACTTTCCCTCAACTATATATTTCATATACCTTACCGGTCGACGCTAAAATTGGACTAGACTCCAATGCTCTCAACTTACTGAGTCAGACTTTGGCCGGCGGAGTAAATATTAATATTGTTAATATTATGACTATGGATTACGGCTATACTGTATCCGGAAAAACCATGGGTGATTTAGCAATTGAAAGCTCTGAAATAACTGTATCGCAGCTAAAAAACATATATACCAATAAGAGCACTGCTGAAATCTATGCCATGATCGGTCTCACCCCAATGATTGGCACCAACGATGATAATTCGGTTTTTACCATTGCTGACGCGCACCAGATAGCTACTTATGCTACCCAAAATAAAATTGGGCTGATTTCTTATTGGGCGTTCCAACGAGACCAAACCGGCTCGGGCAGCATTGATATTTACAGCAACGTCAACACCAGCAATTTTCAATTTTATGATCTTTTTAAGTCGGCTTGCTCAGGCCCAACCCCAAATCCACCTACACCGACACCTCCAGGCCCAACGCCATCGCCAACACCAAGACCGCGGCCAACACCCCCATCTCCAGGTCCTGGTCCAACGCCAAGACCGCCTCGTCCCACACACACGCCTCACCCAGGCCCCACACCGGAACCGACTCCAGCCCCTACACCATCTAACTGCATAAGCGTAGATTTAAGCAGCACTGGAAATCGTCATAACACCACGGTGACTTTGCAGCTGGCCAATATCTGCGCACAAGGCGTAGACCTTCAAAACTCCGTAGTGATGTTTCAAAATACAAGCGCTCTGAACAATATAATAGCTGGCGGACGTTTTGGTCCAATTTCACAACCAAATAGGCCGATGAATCTGTCGTCGGTCATGATCAGTAAAGGCTTATACGAAGTTTCCATTCCTCTGCATTTTTCGACGGGAGCCCGTGCCAATAGCGTGCTACCACCAAATCATTCAGTCACGATAAGCTTCAATCCACAACAAGCCAATTATGTGCCGGGTTCAGGAACTATTGTCTTGTCGGGATCAAACCCTCCAACCCCAACTCCAACACCGACGCCTACTCCAAATCCAACTCCCACGCCGACACCGATTACTGGCGGATGGGGCGGCACTCACATTCCCTTCCAACTACCCGGCGGGCTAACAGCGACTCAAGCAGATACTATTCTGAGCCTGGTATCTATTGCCGAAAATAGCACAACCTCATGGTGGCAAAACTACACCTACATCGAGGACATTGGGGACGGCCGTGGCTATACCATTAACATTGTTGGTTTTTGCACTGGCACTGGTGACTTTTTGTGGCTCGTGCAAGATCTGCAAAAAATCAATCCGAATCATCCTCTAGTTGCCTATTTGCCCGCACTTGAACAAGTTAACGGTACCGCAAGCCATGCCGGGCTCACCGGTTTACCCGCTCTCATAGCAACTCTTGGCAACGATCAAGATTATCTGCAAGCCACTTGGGATGCAGTTATTCATTTCTACTGGTCAACCGCAATGGACACTGCGGCCCAATATGGACTCGTCGATCCAATAAGCAAAGGACAACTTTATGACATTGCCTTGAATGCAGGCGACCTCAGTATTGTCAACAAAGTAACTGCAACTGCTCCAATAAATGGTGGCGATGAAAAAACATGGCTTGCTGCTCTGCAGGCTTTATGGCTCATTGAAATCACCGTTGGCGATCACTCAATTGACGATGGACAACCTGACCGCGCGCTCATGTGGCAGTCTATTCTCAATAAAGGTAACGTCACTTTAGCACGACCTCTTACTGGATTGGTCTGTTATGGTGATACTTACACTATCAACTAATTAAGTTGGGCTATCATAAGGATTAGAATCAAAAGATTCTGATCCTTTTTATAGGCACCATAGAGTTCTGAATCATAGTCAAATTTGGCCCATTTTATTCAAATTGAAAGCGATTTAAATTCAAAAGATGGATAATCGCTGTTATTCTTTCGCTTACTCCCTCGGCATGAGCCTTCTTTCACTTCATAAAAAAGCCGCTTTCTCCGGGGAAACTCGCGTGTAATTCGCACATGTACTAACTTCTAAACGAGCTTAATCCCCGGGCGGCTTTTTTGGGGATATCCCAATTTTCGTCATGGGCCTCGTCAGACAGACTCGAGAATAACAGCGAATATCCTTCCCATTTAAATCGTGTCAATGCACGCAGAATAAAATCGTCCTTTGCGAGGCAAGGCTCAATGCACTTTTGGTGTACATTATCGCAGGCTGAAAACGTGCACTTTAAGCCTTGCGAAAAATTCGCCGTGGGTAGGTGGGGTCGAACTAAAATATTGTTGAAATTCCCATTCACGAATCCCGCGAAATGCGAATTTTTCATGAAGATAAAAATTATTTAGAGCCGCCAGATAGCGTGCTCAAAAGTGCTTTGAACATTGCCTGGCCCAATCGAAAATTAACGTTTAATAAAATCGGCCGAAGTCAAGCTACCCTGAAAATAATAAACCAACTTTTTTTAGTTGAAAAATCACATATTTTAAATCTTGAAATCGCACATATTTAGGATAATTTTAATCATTGCAAAATAAAAAACACGTCGGAGGGCCTTTTTCAATCTGCTTACAGTGCTAGTTTTGCGCAATAATTGGTTTTATTCCCCCTTCGGAGTTTTAGTTTATGAAATTATTGCTACTAATAAGTGCACTGCTTTTTGGACAAAGTGTATTTGCCGTACAATGGCTCAAGGAAATACACGAACCTGTTCTAAGCATTAAACGAATTGAAAACGGCCAACAAGCGGCTCAGTTTGACTTCCGTCGGGACGATACCACGATTCGCATGGACTATTCTAATTCTCTGAAAGTCATTTCGAAACAGTTCTTTCCCGTCAGCCAGCTCCACAACAACCTTCTTATACTTCAAAGCGGTAATGACGCTATACCAAGCCCTTTAGCTGAACAAATATATCATTTCTTGATCCCAAGTCACGATCCAATTCGCCAATTCGAGAATAGTCATGCTGCTGACGAGTATGCTGGGGAAGGGAAAGAAAAAAGGTCTCCGCGCGAATACATGCCCGCAGCAAAAAAGTCCTTAACACAATTAGCAATAAACACTCCCTGCCCGGAAGCAGAGCTCCCAATCCCACCTTCTTATGGCGTTGGTAATGCAGGCGGGGGTGGAGCTCAAGTGACTCCAGAATCAACTGGCGTCGCTGTTGACAAGAAAAAAAAGGTCAGCGCAGCGAAAGCTAGGAGAAAGCTAGGAGGTCCCTTAGAAATAGCGACCACACACCAAAATGGTTCGGTTAACCCTGCAATAGTACAATGGGTAGAAAGCTGGCTCAGAACGAGGGGGTCAGGTCAGCGATTAAATATCTATCATCCGGTAAAGAAAATTCTCAACAGCGGTAATCGAGCACCAGTTCGCGAAGAGTCCATTCGAAGAGCTATATATGAAGAAGGCTGGCTTCCTTATCTCAGAGGAGAAAATGCCTCAACAGCGGGTGGCGCAAAACCACAGAACACCACGCCAGGAGTGGGCACGCCGGACTCTGTGCTCTCTTCTCTAGACACTCCCGTGTGTGTTTTCTCACCAGACTCAGCAAGGACACCAGGCGAAAGTCGCGATCCACGCCCTCAAAGCAGTGGCTTTAAAAACCATATCGATCCGGAAAGAATTGAGGAAAACGCGGATTTTTCTTGTTTTCCTGAATTTGATGAGCGAGACTGGAAAGATTTAGAACAAGCATTTAAGTCTTATGATTGGAGTGAAAATAGTGAGCATTAACTTCTATCACCAATCGGAAAGGAGTTAAGATATGCAGTTCGTCGTGAGCTGCGTGTCTTGTTGATAAAAATCATATATTTTAATTGGTAGTCCGCAAATGAATATTTCATATGGTCTGTTCAGCGTTTTTTTGCTTTCCCTTTTACACCTTACACATTTTTCCTCGGCAATGATGAAAGATGATACTCAAATGGAAGACGATGGTGGAAGTGAATATTCAGAAACGGCTTCTGTTAATATGGATGATCTTCCTTTAATGACTGACGCTCAAATTGACCAATTTATTTTAGAAAATATTGTTGGGGACAATCCATACCGAGATCAAAATTTATCTAAGTATTCGGAAGAACAATTGACCCAAATACGTAGTGAAATTGAATTGATAAAGATGGCAAAAAATACGGCGATCACTTTTTTAGGCGAACAGCTGCAAAAAATGCAATTGCTTTTTTATTCTTCACCTAGAACACAAGAACAGGAAGCTCAGCTCCAAAACATTACACGGGAACTTTTTGCAAACGAATTCCATCGAGACTATGCCAACAACAAATGCTACATTTATATGATTCGTTTTGTAGTAAGTCGTTGGCACCAACTGCAGCTTAATGATCAAGCTGAACAAGGATCTTTTTTGTTTTTTGTTGCAGAACATATAGCGCGGATGAGAAATGCTTTAGGATTGCTTTGTTGCAAATACATGGAAAGTTATCAAGCTTATATAGACACCGTTGACCGACTGCAAAGTCCCGCCGTTAACACCAACGATGGCGCAGCTGCATCACCGGCAAATGTTGATGACCCAAAAATATATTCTCCCGACTGTTTAGAAAATATGAAGATATATCTGAGCACCAGCACTACGGCCATGGTCATTGACGAAATAAGACGATGGAAAGAGTCTTCTCAAGATCCTCAGGCCATGGACCTGAGCCTACAAAAAGCAACGGCTCGTCCGTCCCCAGCAGCGCAAGAATCACCAAGTCGAAGGGTGAGATTTCGTGTTGAGGAACCATTTCAAGCTGCAGCCCATGGAGCATGATGTTATCGTCAAACAAATGAATAATAAATTAGTTCTACTGAGCTTTTTGGAAACAAATACCAAATAAGTACGAGCCATCTAAGGTTTTGAATTCATACACAGCATGAATCATATCAGTCATTTTGGTTTCGCTGGAGCGGTTTATAAGCATGCCTTTAAGTTGAAGGTCTTTGTCTTGCAAAAGCGCTTCAGGAACTTCGCCCAAAATTTCTACGACAGCGTAGAGAGTACCATGAATGTCTTTCAGCTCAGCAACTTTTTTGCCCTTGCTCAAAAGTATCAGTGCATTTTTGGTTGCTTCGTACCCATCAAGGACAACAATTTGTGTATAGCGACGCGCCCCTTCTATATTAAAAGTTTGTTCAAATTCTTGAAGGTGGCCTACTGTGACCTCACCAGGTATGGGACCCATTGCCATTGCTCCCTGACAAATCAAGCATAAAAATAATGTACCAATAACTAGTCTAAACTTGGTCATAAGGTTCTCCTTTTACGGTTTTTGAAAATAAAAAGCCTGGACTGCTTGTGAAGCTTTTTTACAAAACGGTCAATGTGCACAGTCATTTATCGACGAACAATCACCCCTTTTTGCAAATTGTTTGGAGAAAAAAATTGCCCAGCGGAACAAAACCGACAACTAAGGTCTTTACACAAGCAACACTGGCTCAATCCTCAATTTGCACGGTAGATAACATGCAGTCGACAGATACTCGGAATATGCATTGTACAAAAGAGCTCATTGATGCTTCAGCTCAACTTGGATACCCGACCATTTCCATCGACTACCTCAAGCACAAAGAATCAGCGTGCAAACTTTATTCAACATCAAGCATGGCAGAAAGTGCTAAACTTTTAACCGCTCTTAACTATGATCGCTCCTTTCTTGTAAACATTCTTAACAAACAAAATAAGAACTATAGAGCAGACCAATTAACTTTCACCAACATTGAAAAACTGAGAGACTCAAACACTCTTTGTGTCGTAACTGCGCATCAAGCAATTTTTTTTGGTGGACCACTCTTTATCGTCTTAAAAGCTTTAGCCACCGTTAAACTAGCTCATAAATTAAGCAATGAACTCAAACTGAATGTAGTGCCCATTTTTTGGATAGATGGTGATGACCATGATTTCGCAGAAGCCAACCACACCTGGCTTTTGGACAAAGCTGGCAATCCCATCAACATATCTTACAACGCAGCCTTAGAGCATCCTGATTCCATCGGAAATATAAAATTTGAGCAAAAGGAATTATTCCAAGCGCAACAAGCACTGAGAGATGCTCTAGGCGAAACTGATTTTACCCCCGACGTACAAACACTTTTTAATCAATCCTATAGTGCCGGCCGTTCAATGACTGAAGCCTTTGGTCTCTTTATGGCATCGCTCACTCAAAGCTTAGGATTAATCTATTTTTGCCCCACCGATACCGAACTAAAAACGCACGCTATTCCATTTTTTAAATCGCTCATAACCATGCAAAGCGAATTTCACATTCGAGAAAACGCAGCCAATGAAAGCATTGTAAGTGCAGGTTATCGATTACAGAGCGAGAAAAAGTCAGACGTTACCCATCTCTTTTTTCTCTCAGCTCAGGGGCGCGTCCCCATTCGCACAGGTCAAGATAAATTTTCCTTTGCTCAAGAACAATGTACACAAGCAGAACTTCTAGAAAAAATAAGTACGGAGTCACATCGCTTTTCTACAGATGTTATTTCTCGTCCACTTTTGCAGTCTTATTTGTTTCCAGTGTTAAGTCAGGTAGTTGGGTCCTCCGAACTTGCTTACCTTGCCCAAGTAAACCGACTTTTTTCATTATTTAATTTGGTGCCGCCGTATTATCAGCCTCGACCTTCAGCAACTTTTATCGAAGCGCATGTGCGAAAAATCATGAAGCAGAATGACATTGCTTTTGTCGAGCTTTTTGGCAATGTCGAAGAAGTCATCAATCGCGTGATGCTTAGATCTTTTCCAGAAGAGTTAGTTGAAGACTCAGAGAATTTTTTGAGCTTAGTACTTCAGAAATTTGATGCGTTATCGGAAAAAACTCAACGTCTTGAACCCGCATTAGAAAGCTACGTCAAATCTTTGCGGCAAAAAATTCAAAACGTAGTGGAATCACTCAATGACAAGCTCTTTGCCACTCATAAAAAAAAGCAACACGACACTCGAGAACGTATTTATCGTCTGCAAAACGCGTTGAGCACAAATGGATCATTGCAAGAGCGCAGCCTTAATGTAAGTTATTTTTTGGCCCGTCACGGACGACAATTTATTAACCTCGTCAATGAAGAATTAGACCTCGATGAAAGCGCTCATCAATTGATCTATTTTTCAAGGAGTACATCTTCATGAAAATAGGTATTACCTGTTACCCCACGGTGGGTGGCTCGGGCGTTATTGCTACAGAACTAGGATTACAGCTGGCAGCTCGAGGTCATAAAATACATTTTATTGCCTATGATTTGCCCCTACGTTTAGACAATTTTCATTCTAACGTTCAATTTCATCCAGTGGGAACCAATAGCTATCCACTTTTTAACGTCGATCCATATACTTTAGCATTGTCGGTAAAGATGGCGGAAGTCTCGCTTGAACATAAATTAGACGTGCTTCATGTACATTACGCCATTCCTCATGCAACGTGCGCCTATTTAACTAAGCAATTGCTCCTTGGCAAAGGCGAGCGAGCGCCTAAAATAGTAACCACGCTGCATGGAACCGATATCACTCTTATTGGCGTCGATCCGGCATATTTTGAACTTGCACGATTTTCCTTAAACAATTCGGATGGCATAACCGCTGTCTCACAATACCTTGCGAAAGAAACCTACAATGTTTTTCATCTCGAGAAAGAAGTACGCGTAATCTACAACTTTATCGACCCTTCCGTTTACAAACCCTTCAAAGACAAAGCTCTGCGAAAAACTTTTGCCAAAAAGGGCGAATTTTTACTCGGTCATCTGTCTAATTTCAGACCGGTAAAACGCACTCTCGACGTTATAGATATTTTTGAACAAATCGTTGAAAAAGTGCCTGCAAAACTACTTATGGTCGGGGAAGGTCCAGATACCACACTTGCCCATCGGGCTGTTATGCGTCGAGGACTATCTGATAAGGTCATTTTTCTTGGCAAACAAAATATGGTGGTGCCAATTCTTGCTTGTCTTGATTTGTTGCTCATGCCGTCTGAAGATGAATCTTTTGGACTGGCGGCCTTAGAAGCACTCGCGTGTGGCGTGCCCGTAATAGGAACGTTGAAGACTGGATTGGTTGAAGTCATTTCTGAAGGTAAAAACGGGTATTTGCTCAACATTGGTGATACGCGTAGTATGGCGACTAAAGCCCTCTCTTTGCTTAAGAATCCCAGCCGCCTAGAATCATTTAAAGCAACGGCACAGCGTATCTCCCACAAAAAATTCAATGCCGATAAAATCGTTTCGGAATACGAGAATTATTATAAAGAGGTAGTCCATGGATAAGCCAATAAAATTAGATGTGTTAGCCATTGCTGCACACCCCGATGACGTGGAATTATCCTGCGGTGGTTTGCTTCTGAAGCTGGCGCAAAAAAAACTGCGAACAGGCATAATCGACATCACACAAGGCGAAATGGGCACCTTGGGCAGCAAAGAACATAGAATAAAAGAAGCGCTCACTGCTGGCAAACTTTTGGGTTTGGCCTATCGCGCGAACATGGGTCTGCCCGATGCTGCTGTAGTTCACAATCTTGAAAACAGTTACAAATTGGCAGCTATGATACGTTTGCTCCAGCCAGAATTGGTTATTCTTCCTCATTGGGAGCAAAGACATCCAGACCATCTGGCTGCGTCAAAAATGGGCTATGATGCGTGTTTTTTTGCCGGATTAAAAAAGTTGCAAATGCCGGGCGAAGCGACTCGCCCAAGAAAGATAATTTACGCCTCCTACTTTAGAGAAGCCCAGCATTCCTTTTTAGTGGATATCACGGCGCAAATGGAAGACAAATGCAAGGCTGTTGCGTGTTACGCTTCTCAATTCAACGATCAAGAAGCTTCCAAACGCATATTTTATGAAAGTAACCACGATATTTTTTCACTGCTGCGAAATAAAGCAGCACACTTAGGAAGTCGAGCTGGAGTTAATTTCGCTGAGGCTTACACCATTAAAGAAGATATTCTTATCGACGACCCTTTTTTAATGGGCGTGAAATCTATCTAAGATTTATCCTTCAACCATTGAATTAATGTCAGAAAGGGCTAATTTAATACCGAGCACGATTAAAACGCTTCCCGCAGTGCGTTCGATCCAATGTTTCATACCCAGAAATTTGCCTTGAATTTGTTGATGAGTGAGAAAAGAAGCCACCAACAAAAACCAGCCGAGAGTAGAAAGCTGGATGAATATTCCATAGCCAAGCTGTATTACAAAAGGCGTTTCTGGGCTCACCAATACGGTAAAAAAGCTGATAGTGAAAAAAGCAGCCTTGGCATTTAATACGTTGGTCAAAAACCCTTGGCTAAACGCCTTCATAGCACTTGGATCTTCCAACACCTGTGCATTACGACTTTCAGCTAACAAAAGCTCTGGAGCCTCTTTGCGCGCCCTAAGCGATTGAATACCAATGTAAATAAGATAGGCACCGCCTAAATATTTAAGCAGACTAAACAGCCACAATGATTGTGAAATGAGCAAACCTATACCGGCCAACGAATATCCGACGTGTACGCATTCACCACAGCTTATACCAAAGGCTACCCAATAGGCGCTGCTACGTCTATAGCGCAGACTACTACGCACGACCATCAAGAAATCTGGGCCTGGGCTTATCAGTGACAAAATGTGAGCAAAAGCAAAAACAATAAATTCGGGCCAATAGTTAATTAAATTCATAGCCTGTATTTTCTAGCACTTCTAAGGCTTTTGAGAAGGGGGAACATTGCGATACTGGACCGTAATTTAAGCTGTTGATTGTTGCGGATTTTTTGGCGTTTTAAACCCTTTTGAGCATCAAACGATTCTATGTCGAAGCATTTAAGGTAAACTATTTTTCTGCAAGACCCTGTCCAAAGAAATGAAGTTTACCATAAATGCATATTACTCAATGCTGCAATCAGTCTAGCTCCAATGGCACTAAGTTAGGGTTTTTGTCACGCACTTCTCCCTTTTTAAAGGGAGATGGAGAGGGCCGGGACAATTAGGCAATCAGGTTCAAATTGAGCAAAGACGCATAACCGATGTAAGTTCTGATTTGTCGTCATACAGCTACTAAAACTCAGGAGCTTGCGTGAATAAATTAACCCTTGCACTCACTTTATTCTTCACTATTTCCCATGCATCTGCGAATCAGTCTTACGATTTGATGAAACATTTTCCAGCGGCGTTCGAACGAGCCAAACAATTTGTACCAAAGGCTCAATTTCATAAAGCGCAAAGCAGAGTTATCTCAGGATTTAATGGCTTTTGCGAAGAAGAGATCACACTGTTCACTTTTATAGACGCTGAACAATATGAAATGGTTTACGTTGAAGCCCGCTATGCCGACATCACTCAAGTAGGAGAAGAAATTAAGTGTACACTCGCATATGATGTGAAAATTCAACATGATTATTTCTCAATGGCTCCCTCTATGCAAACTTTAGAAAACCCGTTTTCTCGAATTAATTTAAGTTTCACCGATGCCTTGAAATTAGTCGAGGCAAAGTTTCCTCAAAAAAGCCTCCACTACGCCACCGTGCAAATAGAAGGCAATGAGAGTGGTATTGTCGCAGCAAACTTTGTCATGACTGATAGAAACAATACCTCGGTATGCAATGCAGACTTGAGTGCGGCAAAACTCACGTGCTCTGATATTTAACAAATTGCTTATTATTTAGCTTTGCTCAATCAATTGATTTTGAAAAATTTAGGTGATAGCGCACAATCGCGGTGCCCTATCACCTTTTCCATTATTAAATAGAGTTTCATCTATCTTGAAAGGTAATTGCAATGTTTAAACTATATGTAACGCAGTCTTTAGCTCTCGCCTTTTTAATAACTATTAATAGCTTTTCTCTTCATGCTACTTGCTCTAAATGCTTAGCGCATTCATTATCTGACGAAAGAACCAAGTTACAAATTACATCAATGCATTTGATTCGTCTAATAAGACAAGAAACTCTCTATGATCAAGTGCAACAGCTGGAAGACAATCAATTAATAAAAGGTGAATTTTTTATCTTTAAACGCTCAAATGTCTGATTATTAACTTGGGCCTTTTAAACCACTTCACTAAACAAAGAGAGCAGCGATCT
>Ga0206960_1124_pt1 | contig 19527 bp, 23 predicted proteins | sample Alteio_BWOrgHeat_29_FD_153255 | JGI IMG/M metagenome (GOLD analysis project Ga0206960, IMG submission 153255) | Enriched cells from forest soil in Barre Woods Harvard Forest LTER site, Petersham, Massachusetts, United States -... | ecosystem: Environmental > Terrestrial > Soil > Temperate forest >... | reverse complement strand
GGCCAGCTGTATGTCAGCGGACGGGAGATGCGCATCTGCCAGGAGATCGTCATCGGTGTGGGTGGCGTACGCGCGTTGCAGGCGCTTGGGATTGAGCCGGCTTGCTGGCACATGAACGAGGGCCATTGCGCATTCCTCGGACTCGAACGCGTTCGCAATGCCGTCAAGGGTGGCGCGAGTTTTGGCGACGCTTGCAAGCTGGTTGCCAAGAACGCCATTTTCACGACGCACACGCCGGTGCCGGCGGGCAACGAAGCCTTCGACACGGGGTTGATCCGCAAGTATTACAAGAATTACTGTGAAGACATCGGCATCAAGCTGGACCAGCTTATCGACCTCGGGCTTTCCAATCCCGGCCAAGGCAACCAGCCATTCAGCCTGACGGTGCTCGCGCTGCATCTCTCGACTTTTTGTAATGGGGTCAGCCAACTTCACGGCCACGTCAGTAATGATATGTGGCGGCATATTTTCAAGGACTTGAAGCCGGGCGAGGAGCGGATCAAGGCCATCACGAACGGCATTCACACGTTTACGTGGATGGGCTACCAGATGGCCGAGATGTACGACAAGTATCTGACCCCGGCCTGGCGTGACAATCTGATGGACGAACTTTTCTGGAAGCGGGGTGTGGCGAACATTCCCGACAAGGAATTGTGGGACGTGCACAATTTACAGAAGGAAAGTTTGATCCGTTTCACGCGCAGTCGCGAACGCGCCCACCTCGCCCGTCACGGTGCTTCGCCCGACGACCTGCGCAGCGTCGAGGAATTGCTCGATCCGCAGGCGCTGACGATCGGCTTTGCCCGTCGGTTCGCCACCTACAAGCGCGCGGATTTGTTGTTCCGCGACTTCGATCGGCTCCGCGCGATCCTCAAAAACACGGAGCGGCCGGTCCAGATTATTTTTGCCGGCAAGGCGCATCCGGCGGATAAGCCGGGGCAGGAATTGATCCGCCGGATTTTTGAGGTTTCGAGGCATACCGATTTGCATGGCCGCATCGTGTTCATCGAGAATTACAACATGCGGGTCGCGCGCATGCTCGTGCAGGGCGTCGAAGTCTGGCTCAACAACCCGCGCCGTCCCCATGAGGCCAGCGGCACCAGTGGCATGAAAGCCCCGGTCAATGGCGGTATCAATTTTTCCATCGCGGACGGTTGGTGGTGCGAAGTGCAGAATCCCGATGCGGGTTGGACCATTGGCAAGCCCGAGGAAAATCCCAATCCCGATGCGCAGGACCATGAGGACAGCGAGTCGTTTTACAATATTCTCGAGGAAGAGATCGTCCCGCTCTTCTACGAGCGCGATGCCAACGACCTGCCGGTTGGTTGGATCAAGATGATGAAGGCTTCGATCGCGGCCGTCACCCCGCGGTTTTCGACCGCGCGCATGGTGCGCGACTATACAGAGCAGGCTTACCTCCCGGCGGCAAAACGCGGCGGGGCGGTCACGACGGCGGCGGAGCAGACCTGGTAGCACCGGCAGGTGGCGGGTGGGCATTGAGCGCTTCTGCAATGAAGAACGCGCCGAGCAGCAGCAACCCGTACAGTGGAATGTAGCTGACGGCAAACTCAAACCACGGGCTTTGCCGACTGAACATCAGATTCAACATCACGAGCGAGACTGCGAGTGTGAGAATCCGTCCCGATGTTGGCCGCCGTACGACACGCGTCACCGCGACCGCTGCCGGAAATATTAGCAGCACAAAGTAGTGACCCCACGCCTCGGAGATTCCCGCCAGCATCGCAGCGCTCAACAAACAGAATTCGATCTCAAGATTTGCGTCCGTCCCACCGCGCTTGTTCTTCCAGCAGATACCGTACGCGAGGGCGATGAGCGCCATGCCGATGACGGCGCCGACGTTCGCCCACGCGCGTAGCCCATTCCAGTCCGGACTGAAACCGTTAAGCAGCCATGCCGCATTCTTCACGAAAGAAGGCACTGTAAAATTGAAATGACGCTGCCACATGATCCAGTCGTTCACCACCTTCATCCCGTGCGTCCAAAACTGTTCCCAATGCCCCAATCCGGTGCCCAAGATCAGCACCGCACTCCACGCCAAAACCGCGCCTGCGCATTTCCAGCGAGTGCTCCATTCCCGTGAGGAGCGCCACAAGAACCACGGAACCAGTATCGCCGGAAAAAGTTTGAGCCATACCGCGGCCGTTACGGTGACGCAGGCACTCATCGGCCGGCCATTCCGCAATAACCAGTACGCCAGGAGAATGAGTGCAGCGATCAGCAACTGACATTGTGAAAAAAAGAAATGCCAGTAGACGGGCGCCGAGGCGATTGCGGCCGCAGACACCAGGCATTGCATCGGCACCGAAAGCCGGCCGGCTAGTAGCCGCCACGTCAGCACCAATATACTGCCCAGGCTCAACAGCTCCAACATCACCCAGGCCCAAAATGCCTCGACCGGCGGCAGCAGCGCAAACGGTGCGAAAATGGCTACAAGCCAAGGAGGATTCGTGGCGGTCGGAATTGGATGGGTATAGTAAAATCCCCAGCGCTCGTACTCCGGTTGTAACGGCGTGGAATAGAGATCGGCGCCAGCCAGTAACAAGCGGCTGGAGATGTAATAGTGCGCAAAATCGTTCCCGTTGGCGCGCGCCGGCAGATCACGAGCGATATGCAGGACCCCGAACAGGGCAAGGCCCAACGCCAGCGTCCGCAGCAGGCACGGACGCCATTTCCGGCTCTTCGTCTCAGTGTTTAATCTCAAGACTTGGTCGGTGGTGGTACCAGCCAGTAATCTTTCAGAAAATAATTCCGCCACTCCTCAACGCCTCGCGCCCGCGCCATTTCATCGCCTGCGGAATCAAACGCGACCTGTTTGCCGGTAAGTTTACGCAGTCTCTCGTCCGCTTCACGCCGCCGGGAGGCGATGTTTGATGATAACTCCGCAACCAGCGCCGTGATCGTATTGAATTCGACAAATCTTCCGCGGACGCTCTCGACGTTCGGCAGATCCTTCTCTCCAAAATTTCTGGCGTTCTGCTGCAACACGGATGCCACATCCACCCCGTGCTGCAGGCACATCGTCGCCAGCGAATACAAACACGAATAGCGAAATTTGCCGCTTGTCGTCTCGAAGAATAGCTTCGCGATCGGCAGTACTTCCGCTTCGCGTCCACTCGTCCCCAAAGCCAGTACGGCCTGTTCCTGAACGAAATTGCGCGCGACCAGTAAGGGCCGCAATGCGGGCACCAGTCGCGCATCGTCCACATATCGTGCGGCGAATGCGGCGGACCGTTGCACGCGTGGGTCTCTGTCACCCAGCGCCTGGAGCAGTACCAGAACCACGGGATTGTTCCTCGCGTCAAGATGCTCGCGAAACCCGGCCTTCTTCAGCGCGTTTCCCAGCACAATCAAAATCAAATCCCGGCCTTCCACCGGGACCGTTCCATCGCTCGCCTCTCGCAAGCACGCTGGAACTGCCACAATTCCCATGTCCGCCACCCAAGACAAATTGAGATTGGTGATGGAACCACGCAACAGGGTATCGAGATGTGCCAGCTGACTACTCTGAAGTTCCGTCGGCTTGGGAAACAATGGCACGGGCTTGGCAGATAGCGGCGTTGGGTGAGTGGACGGCAGTTTTTCCACGCTGCAGCCGGAAAGTAAGGACACTGCGAGCCACAACGCTCCGTGGTTTTTCAAGCGACGCCGTGCCTCATCTGGGCGGCGCGAACGGTGTTGCGCATCAGCATGGCAATGGTCATGGGGCCGACACCCCCCGGCACAGGTGTGATAAGCGAAGCCTTCGTTACGACCGCGTCGAAATCCACGTCGCCCACAAGTCGATAGCCTTTTTGAACTGTTTTGTCCTCGATACGATTGATGCCCACATCGATGACGACCGTGCCCTCGTGCACCATGTCAGCCGTCACAAAGTGCGGCGCGCCGATCGCTGCAATCAGGATATCAGCCGAGCGGCAGATTTCCGCGAGTTTCCGGCTCCGCGAGTGGCAGACCGTAACCGTAGCATTGGCGTTCGGAGACTTCTGCGAGAGAATTAGCGACACCGGACGACCGACGATCCGGCTGCGCCCAAGCACCACAACGTGTGCGCCATCCATCTTCGCTCCAGTGCGAATGAGCAGCTCGTGAACCCCTCCCGGCGTACACGGGGTAAAGCCGGTGGGATCGCCCAATGCAAGTTTTCCGACGTTTAGCGGGTGAAATCCATCGACATCCTTGCTGGGATCGACCGCCGCGAAGACAACGTCCGGTGAAATCTGCTGCGGCAGGGGTGATTGAACAAGAATCCCGTGGATCTCGCGCTTGAAATTCAGATCGTTGAGAATGGCGAGCAACTCGCCTTCACTTGTGGATGATGGAAGATTGACACGCTCGGAGTGCAGCCCGAGACGGGCGCACATCTTGTCCTTCATCGAAACGTATGCGGCGCTCGCGGGATCTTCACCGACAAGAATAACGGCGAGACCTGGAGTCAGCCGGTATTGCTCCTTGAGGCGCGCAATCTCAGAGACAGTCTCGGAGTTGATCTGCTCCGCGATAGCCTTGCCGTCGATGAGTTCTCCAAGCATCGTGCAACGATTACCAGACCATGTCGACACGTTCAATGGTGATGACCGGATAGCGGTCGCCTTTGCGCCAGTGTTGCGTCCCGACGAGCCGAACGTGCTTACCCACGAATCTCTTTAGATTCGTGTCGGAAGTTTCCAGGTACGCGACCCGAAAACTAAGGCGATCGACTTCCGTCGTTCGCAACTCGAAAGCCGCCGGCGGATTCGGCTCATTGACCGCACCTATATATCCGTCCTTCAGAACATACGTAACCAGGATGTCCGGATCGGCGTTGACGACGCTGACGGCTGGCGCTGCCGGCCCCGGCGTTGACGACACGGCGACGGGTGGCGTCACGATGTCCGACGTATTGGCCGATGGCGCCGGCGCCCGCGGGGCGGCCTCGACGTCCACCAGTTCGGCGGCGATCCAACCGCTGCACTCCGCCGTCGGCCGGATCTGCACCCACTCCCCCTTCTTCTCCACAACCTCGACCTTCGTGCCCTTCGACAACTTTCCAATATCCCGGTAATTCGAGCCGGGGCCGCACCGCACGTTCAGGCTCTCAACGTTGGCCGCACCGGCCGTCAGATGCTTGGCGCTAACGAAACATTTTGCCGACGATGGCAAAGCGATGCGTAACCAATCCAACGACTTCTCCCGCTCCGTGACCGTCTTGCGTTCCAGCACATCCACCGTCTCGCCCTTGTGAAGCTGGGTGACGACCTCGGAACTCAGGCTCGGTCGCGAACGGACATTGCTGTGCTGACCCTTGACGGTACCGCGGCCTGTTTCGATTGACGGAGCAGCGGCCACCGGGACAGCCGCACCGGAATCGGCGCGCACAGCGGACGCGATCCAGAACCCCGCGCACGTGAGTGTGCTAAGGACGAACAACTGCCGGCGAAAATTGCGTAAGTTTTTCCACTTCCTCATGAGTAAGATGCCTCCATTGTGATATTGCCAGATTCCCCAACTCGATGGGCCCGACCGCGAGCCGCACGAGGCGCTTCACGGGGTGCCCAACCACTGCCATCATCCTGCGAATTTGTCGTTTCTTTCCTTCGCTGAGAACCAGCCGCAGTTCGGTGCCAGGACCCTGCGCGCGCACCTGGAAGATTTTTTCGGCGCGCAACAACTCGCCGTCACTACGAACCCCCTTCAGCAGGCGTGCGATCTCAGCATTCTTCAGTTCCCCCTCGACCTCCACGAAATAGGTCTTGCGCATCTTGTAACGGGGGTGCGTGAGCCGCAAGCTAAAAGTGCCATCGTTGGTCAGGAACAACAGGCCCTCGGAATCCTTGTCGAGACGCCCGACGGTGTACAGTCGCGGGAACGAACGCGGCAACAGATCAACCGCACGCTTGCGCCCGTGCGTATCCGAATTGGTGCACACGCAACCAGCAGGTTTATGGAGCGCGATGTAAACCTTGCGCTCGAGTACGACGAGCTTGCCGCCCACGGCGACAGAATCGCGCTCGGGATCGATCTTGGTTCCGAGCACGCGGCTTGGTTGGCCGTTGACGGAAACCTGGCCAGCTTCGATGAGTTCTTCGCAACGTCGCCGCGAGGCCACGCCCGCTTCCGCAAGATACTTTTGCAGACGGACGAGCACGGCCGGGTGCCGATCACTCGGGCTTGGTTTTGGGCAACCCAAAAACCCGGTCGCCCGCTTTCCAGCGGCCCTGCTTCTTGAGCGATTCGACACGCTCGAACCGCTTCAGCACATTGCGGCGCGCCTGGATTTTGTTGGCCCCTTTGAGACTTTGATGCTGTGACATGGTAACTTCCTGAGTTAAGGCTTGGTAGATGACAATTTCAGTGCTTCAATTTTCGCGGCGACTTCGTCGCGGTACTCCACCGTTCTACCAGATTGCAGGTACTTTTCAAAGTTTTTTATCGCCTCCGCCGAATTGGTGTCCTCGTAGAAAAGGCCGAGCTTGTAGTAGACCAGCGCGTAATCCGGCCGCAGTTCCAACGCTTTCCGGTACGAACTCAACGCCTTGGCGCGTTCCTTGAGCTGCCCGTAGGCGTCGCCCAGCCCACTGTAGGCCAGGACATAATTCGGGTCTTTTTCAATGGCTTTTTGGTAGTAAACAATCGATAGATCCGGCCGTTTCTCCACCAGATACGTATCGCCCATCGCATTGTTGTAATGCGGAACGCTCGGGTCAATATCGATCGCTTTCTGCAGCAACTGCTTCGCATCCTTGTCCCGCGACTCCTGCAGATAAAGAATGCCCAGGCTGTAGTACGCGTCCCCGTTTTGTCGTCCCGCTTCCTCCTCGAGTTTCACGAACGCCGTCAAATGTTGCTCCGCCCCTTTGAGATCGCCCTCTTCCTTCAAGAGCACGCCGAGATTATTGTGGGCACGTCCGTACTTCGGGTTGATGGCGAGCGCTTTCCCATAAGCGTTGCGGGCTTCCATCTTGCTGCCGGTCTCATCGTAGAGCACGCCGATTTGGTTCCAAACATCCGCGTCGTCCGCCTTGATTTCCAGATAGTGCTTGTATTGGTCGATCGCCCCGCCCTTTTGCCCGAGCTTCTCGCAGACGACGCCGAGATTGTAATACGCGTCGAGGTATTTCGGGTAGAGCTTGATCGCTTTTTCATACTCCTGCTTCGCGCGTGGCAGCGAACCGGCTTCGACAAATTTGTTGGCGCGATCAAAGTATTTGGTCGCCTCCGCAATGGCACCTTTCTCCTGCGCACTGGTGTCCGCTGCCCGCGCCAGCATCAATGGCAGCAACGCCACCGCAATCGCGATCAGCAATCCCTCAATTGCCCTTTTCATTCTTCCCTTCCTTCGCCTTCAATTTATCCAGGGCCGCCTGGGCGCTCTTGGCGATGGCGTTATTGGGAAATTCCTGCAACAACTGCTCCAGCCGCGCCCGCCCCTTCTCCTTCTGCCCGATCGCCAACTGGCTCAGCCCGAGACAATACAACGCCTTGTCCTTGTCTTTGTATTCCGGCCAACGCTCCAGCAGCTTCTCGAAACTGTAGGCCGCCTGCGAATACTCACCGCGCTTCCCAAGGGCGAACCCCAGCGCAAACATCGCCTTGTCCGTGTATCCATATTGGTTCTGCTCATCATGATCGATGACGTTTCGTAAATGCGGCTCGGCCTGGTCCTCGTTCCCCTCCTCCAAATACGTCTCCGCCACCTTCCAGTTCGCCTGCACGTCCCCCGGGTTCTTCATCGCCAAACGTCGCGCCTCGCGGAAGGTCAACTTGCTGCGCTTCGCCTCATCCAACTTTGCCAGCAATTGGTCTTTCTCGACCAATCCCGCCACCCGCGACATTTCATTCCCCTCGCCGTCCAACAACAGGATCGTCGGCGCGCCGCGCACGTCCAGCTTCCGCGCGTCGTCTCCCTGCTTCGCCGCATCGATCCGCACGCACACGAATTCCTCGGCCACATCGATGACCGCCTTGTCCGCCAGCAGCCCTTCCTCCAGCTTCTGGCAGAACTCAGAATCGCGCAGGAAGAAATAGGCCAGCACCGGCTTCTTCAATTGCCGGGCCTGTTTTTCCGCCTCGGGCAATGACCGCAACCATTGGATGCTCGACCGCAATTTCGCCAACGCCTCCGTCGCCGCTTCGCGCACGGAATCCGTCTTTTCGGATTTCTCAACTTCCTCCAACCACGGAATCGCTTCCGCCCGCCCACTGGTCTGCAACGCCGTCACCGCCGACCAGCGCACGATGGCGTTGTCGTCCTTCAATGCCGTGTGCACTCTCTCGAGGTCTTCCGCCGCGTCACTTACCTGCAGCAGACCGATCACCGCCACCTGCCGCCTCTCGGGACTCGACGACGCCAGCATCTCGCGAAATTGTTTCTCCACCCGGTCGCCGCCGATATGCGTCAGCGCGTCCGCCGCATCCGCCCGCTCCTCGTCATTCGTGCTTCCCAGTTGCTTCACCAAATCATCGATTTTATCGGCGCGCGCGGTCCACGCGCCGCCCAAGAGCAGCGCGACCGCCACCATCCATCGTCGAACATGTCCATAATTCAAGTTCATTTGTCCCCCACCGATTCTCCGAGCCATCTCAAATACTTCCGTTCCCCGGCGGAGAACGGCACAAAAACAATTTCCGGCACGTCGTAACTATGCGTCGCCTGCACTTCGCTCGTGACCTCGGCGACCCGTGACCGCGTCGTCTTGATGAGCAGCAAATATTCCTCCGCCTTCTCCAACTTCTCTTTCCACCAATAATGGGACTCCAACCCGCCAATAATATTCACGCACGCCGCCAGCTTCTTCTTCAAGATTGCCCTGGCGATCTTCCGCGCTTCCGCGCGTGTCGGACAGGTCACCAATCCCATGACCGCGTTCGTCATGACTTCCTTCCCTCGACGATCTCGATCACTTCCGCCAGGGTCTCAATGATATACGTCGCGTCACTGGCCCAATCCGGCACGGGCTCGCCGTTCGTCAGCATCGCGCTGGGCACGCCCGCGTTCTTCGCGCAGAGCACGTCCCACTTGTAATCCCCCACCATCAAAACCTCCCCCGGTTCCGCGCCCCAACGCCGTGCGATGTCCCAGATCGGTTCGGGCGCGGGCTTGTGCGGCCCGTCCTCCCTTGTGACAGTGATGTCGAACTTCAGGTTCAATTTCTGGCACACCCCGTCCACCGACCGCCGCGTGTTGCGCGTCAGCAACGCCGTCGGCATCCCGCGCCGGGCCAGCTCGTCCAACAACTGACGCGCCCCGTGGTTCAACTCCGCCCCATCCACGCCCGCATCCTCAAACTTCTTCAGGACCGCCGTCACCCGCGCGTGTTCCACCCCGACCGCCGTCCCCAAATAATCCAGCATATCGATGTCGCCGATCCCCGCCTCGTCCCTGATCTTGTTAAAGTCAAAGTACGGCGCTGTGATCGTCCCATCCATATCAAATATAACGCCCTTGATTTTCATCGGAGCCGAAATGAAACCACATCATCAACCAAATGCCAATGCGGAAGGTATCGAGCACAATTGCAGTGGGACCGTTGTAGCGGCGCTTCTGTGAAGCGCCGAATCCTTGTAGCCATGGTGTGCCGCCATTCGGCGGCATCCGCGGTTCCGAGACCGGGACTCTGTCGACGCATTTTCCGTCGTTTCCCCGGAAAACGAACCCATTTGTCATTTTTTTGTAATCTACTTAACTCGTTGATATTCAGCATATTCCGCTCGCATTGCCGCATTTTCAATTTGGGTTCGTTTCGCAGAAAGCATGGTTTCAAGGTTCTCCTGACCCACCATCTTTACCGCCCGAAAGATCTCCTCTCCCCTTGGGGGAGAGGATTAAGGTGAGGGGTATTAGCGTTTTCACGTAAGCAGGGCCGTCATCCAACATGCCTCCATCCTACCACTATCGGAATCCGATGTCCAGTCAGATTTACAGGGCCTTCCGCCTGGTTGATATATTCCCATCCCCCACGATAGGCGATTCTCCTAGAAACATTCCGTCACTCCGCCGATTGCCGCTCGCTCGACAAAAGCGCATCTTATCGACAGAAAAGAAATACGACCGCCAAAACGAATGAGGACGAACGCATGAAAGACTATCTCCACATTCTCATCGCCGTAAGTCTGCTGGCCGGCTGGATCATCGTCAACGCCCAGGAAACCCGGCAAACCAACCAAATCCCAACCGTCGCGACAACCAGCCAGCCGTAGCGTTGAGCCCTGAACACTTCGTGACCTTCGTGGCTCTCGTCCGCCATAGCCTTGGCGACGGCGGATCCTTTCCTCTAATTGAGCGTTGGGCGTTTCGCGTTGAATGTTGAACGTTGCTTCTCTTCTGCTACATTCCTCTTCGTCCAACGAAAGGAGCCACCATGTCCATTCGACCCGTCCACAAAGTCATCAAGTCCAAGCCCACTATGGAAGGTGCCGGCGTCCATCTCCGCCGCGCGTTCGGCTTCGGCAACACCACCGACTTCGACCCCTTCCTCTTGTTGGATGATTTCCGGAACGACATCCCGGCCGACTACCTCGCCGGCTTCCCCTGGCACCCGCATCGCGGCATCGAAACAATCACTTACGTCCTCGCCGGCACCGTCGACCACGCCGACAGCATCGGCAACCACGGCGCCATCGAAGCGGGCGACATCCAATGGATGACCGCCGGCCGCGGCATCATCCACCAAGAAATGCCCAAGGGCGACCAAGCGGGCCGCATGCACGGCTTCCAACTCTGGGCCAATCTCCCCTCCTCGCTCAAAATGACCGCCCCGCGCTACCAAGAAGTCAAAGCCCCCGAGATCGCCGTCGCCACCGAAGACGACGGCACGCAGGCCCGCATCATCTGCGGCAATTTCTGGGGCAAAAAAGGTCCCGTCACCGGCATCGCCGCCGACCCGATCTACCTCGACGTCACCGTCCCGCCCGGCAAACGCAAACGCCTCCCCGTCGACACCTCCCGCAACGCCTTCGCCTACGTCTTCGCCGGCTCCGGTAAATTCTGCAACGCCTCCGGCCCATTAGCCGTCCCCACCGAAGGCGTCAACTGGCTCGACACCGCCCCGCCCGCCGAAGCCGACGACCGTAGTTTGATCCTCTTCGACAGCGGCGACGAAGTAGTAGTCCAAGCCGGCGAACAAGGCATCCGCTTCCTGTTAGTTTCCGGCAAACCGCTGAAAGAGCCGGTCGCCTGGTACGGCCCCATCGTCATGAACACCCAAGAGCAATTGCGGAAGGCGTTTGATCAATTGAATGAGGGGACGTTCCTTGAATCCGAAGCCCCAAAGAAATAATTTCGGATTCCTTCCTGTAGCCGCGGCGCACTGTCGCCGCGCGTCGTTGCCGTCCGTAGTAGGCCGCGTCCCCCGACACGGCGTCCTCCAAGAATTGGTCGAAAATCAACCCATTCCCCTAGTACAAAAGCCAGTCACAGGGAGGTAGCATCACTTCTATTCTATCGTCGCTTCTTAATACATTCATCAACTCTAGAAACTCTTTCGGAGATCCGATGGAGATAGGCGTGGTAGACCGTGAAGACCGCTAACAGCAGACCGGCCCCTGCTTCGGGCTCAGAGGATAAATGTGGCGTAAGCGTGTCCTTTGAATGCAATGGCCCTTTCAAAGCACCCGAAGCGATCAGCCGGTTTGATTGAGCGCGGAACTGATCATCCAGTCCGAGAATTAGTGGGAGGACCTCACGCGAATGAAAGTCTGCCTTTACTCGATGAGCCAATGCATTCCGAATATTTTTGATGAAGCGAAGAACTATAGCATCGTCTTTTTTGAGCAGGCCAATTAGATACGCCAACTGAATCCTCGCTCCAAATGATGCGCACGGCGCCCTACTATCACCCGAAACCCCTAGAAAATCCTCACTCTCTTTTGCATCATCCTTAAGCCGCATGGAGAGTAATTGCGCGAGCGCTGTGTCAAGCACTGCGGCGGCAACAATAGCTAGCTCTCGACGTGGTAAAGATCGATATTCGGAGTAGATCTTATCTTTTCCGGGGAAGACATCTTCAAGCCATCGTTCAGCTTTCCAAGCCATATATTACCTTGCGCCTTTCTATTCAGGCTCACATTTCTGCAAGCTGCATTCGGTGAACGCATTGGGCCAAGTCTGGCCTGCGACAACGAATTACTCATCATCCAATCCCTTCCCCTTGAGAATTCGCGGCACGCATTTCTCCACCCGCGCCTCCCGCGTTTTGGATTGTTCGGCTCCCGAAAAATAAAGCAGGTAGTGCCGTTGCCGCCGGGCGTCTCTGTTAATCCGGAATTTCCGCCTCAACCAACTTCCCCAGCAGCACCAGCGATTCCTGCCAGCCCAGATAACACGCCTCGACCGGGATGACGTCCGGGATTCCTTCCTGCACGATGCTGACTTCTGTGCCCACCGAAACCTTTTTTAACGTCACGGTCACGCACATTTCGCCGGGCAGATTTGGATCGTCGAAGACATCCGTGTAGCGCAGCCGTTCATGCGGGACGAGCTCCAGGAATTCGCCACCGAAGGAGTGACTCTTGCCGGAAGTGAAATTTGTGAACGACATCTTGAACCGCCCACCGACACGCGCGTCTATCTGATGGACCTTACAAGTGAATCCGTTCGGCGGCAGCCATTTCGCCATCGCGTCGGCATCTAGAAACGCGCGATAGATCCGCTCGGGCGGTGCCCGCAGCACGCGATGAAGTCGGACCGTGTTAGGCATGATGATCTCCTCCATTACATCTTCTTTTCGCAATTAATCATCCACGGCGTGCCGAATTTATCCACAAACATCGCGAACCGCTGCGCCCAGAACGTCTCTTGCATCTCCATGCAAATCTCGGCCCCTTCCGACAGGCCTTTGTAAATCCGCTCAGCTTCTGCGGGAGTGTCCACGCCGATCGACACCGAAAATCCCTGCGGCTTCTCAAACCGGTCCGCCGGCGCATCCGACCCCATCAACACCTGGTCGCCCACCGTCAGCCGCTCGTGAATGATCTTCCCCTTCCAATCCGCCGCTGTCTCCCCCGACGCCGGCGATTCGCCGTACGTCATCTTCATCGCGATCTTCCCCCCGAAACACTTCGCATAAAAGTCAAACGCCTCCGCACATTGTCCCTGGAACATCACATAAGCATTCAGTTTCATCGTGGTCTCCTTTGGTTGGAAATGAGGGTGAATTCAGTCGTTAAAGTCGTACCCGAGAAGAAAATTACACCTCACCTGCCGAACGTGCAACGACCGTTCACAATTATCGGGAAATGTCACACTACCGAAACAACTACTTCACGTCTTTGATGGCGGCCTTCACCTTCGCCACCAATTCGGGAGGAATATCCTTGAACCCGTGCGCCGTCCGCGCGTGTTCCTGCAACTTCACCATCAACTCCGCCTCGGTCTCCGCGCGCGCCTCAAAATCACAAGCCACGCCCACATCCGAACATTTCATGCTCTTCGCCATGACTGCCTCCGGGGATTGATTGCTCTCCCGGATTTTGCTCCGAATCACGCTGAGCTTCAACCAGAAAAACGACCACAACCGCGGGACTCCGTCCCCTCGCCGCTGTCCTCCTCTTTCTCGCCAGCCCAATGAATCGACCCACCGCTGGTAGCAAGGCCAGATAAAGACGGACAGCACCCAGGGAGTCTACCGTGGCCTCCCTGAATGTCATGTCCTCAAACAGAATCCGGCTGCTCGTCTGATAGGCCATCCAAAGCGAAACAGCCAGCCAGACGCCGATCAGAACTTTGGTCGCGACTGCGGCCCGATGAAAATCCGGGTATTCTCCCAAATGATGCGAAAGCATCAGCAGCGGCACCAAGGCGATCATATAGAGAATCACTACTCTGGCGTGAACGACATGGTACCGAATGAAGTTCATTTCACCCTCCTTCTTTTTGTCCTCTGGTTTTTCGGACTAATGATGCGTCGCGAGTTACGGCCATTTGGCTGTTCAAGACTGCGTGCCCATGCGCGCAAGACTATCGCCGCACCCCGCGTGTGTCATGTAAACAGCCTGTAAAAAAACGTCCCGACGAGCGATAGCGAATGGAGCCGCCCGCCAAGCGAGCTTCCATTTACCTTGCGCCAACACCGCTGGAAAGCTAGTATCGCCGACAAGGCTGGAGACTACGGTCATGCAACGAACGCGACGTGGTTGTCTGATTGCGGGATTTCTCATCTCGATCACGCTGGGGTCCCCATCGTCCCAGGCGCAGTACTCCGGCAGTTTCCAAACCAATATTATCACCGGTGTGACCAGCAATTGGTCTTTCACCTATACCGTTGGATCTGTCCTTTTCGCCGACGCATTGTTAATTGAACACGGCGGGGTGCTCTCCAATGGCGCGGCCACGGTGGGGCAGGCCTCGAGCAGCAGCAACAATTTTGTTCTGGTCACCGACAGCGGCTCAGTCTGGAGCAACGGCAACAGGATATTTGTCGGTGAGGCCGGCGCAGGCAACAGTCTGGTGATCAGCAATGGCGGCAGTGTCATCAGCCTCGTGGATGGAGTTATCGCGGGCGTCAACGCCACAGGTAACGGCAACAACATTTTGGTTACCGACCCCGGCTCGGTCTTGAGGGATGTGCAGAATTTGACGATTGGTGAGTCCGGCGTGAGTAACTCGATGACGATCATCAACGGCGGCAAGGTGTATGACAGCCAGGGAATCCTCGGCAGCGAATGTTCCCAAAGCGGCTGCATTAGCACCAGCTACTCCAGTGTCGTGGTCAGTGGCGCCGGGTCAACGTGGAGCAACGGGAATTCGCTGGTCGTCGGCCTTTCGGGCTGGTGCAATAGTCTGGTGATCAGTAACGGCGGAAATGTCTTCAGCACAGATGGGAACTTCAAGGGCAGCGCCATCGGTTATTACACCGGAAGTAATAGTGTCCTGGTCAGCGGAACCGGCTCGCTCTGGAGCACTCCGGGGTCCATCAAAGTCGGAAACGTCAGCACAGCCAACAGCCTGGTGATCAGCAACGGCGGCGTGGTGGTCGATGGCAATGGCGCCATCAGCTTCAACCCGGGCAGTAGTGGGAACACAGCCACGGTTACCGGCTCCGGCTCGGTATGGAGTAACGGCATCTTGAATGTCGGCAACGACGGTGGAGCGAGCACCCTCGCCATCATGAATTCGGGCGCTGTGGTCAGCTCGAATTCATTCATCGGCAACCTTCCTACCAGCAGCAGCAACAGCGTGTATGTGGCCAATATCGGTGCCTTGCAGAGCGATACGCTTTATGTCGGTTATCAGGGTTCGAGCAATTCGCTCGTGGTCTCAGGCGGATCCGTGTTTGCCACGAATCTGGTCGTGGGTGCCGCTTCGACGACGTGCGACAATCTTCTTCAGGTGGATGTCACTCATCAATTGTCCGGTCAAAGCACCGTGATCGTGACAAACACTCTGGGCAACGCCGTCCTCGAAGTGCGGCACGGCACACTGGTCCTGGCCGCCGGTGTGGTGCAGGCCGACACGCTCGTCATCACGAATAGTTGTGCGCAGTTCATCCACACGGGTGGCATATTGATCGCCGGGAATGTGGTCCTCGATCCGAACACGTTTCGCATTGTGTCCATTACGCCGCAGGGCAACGATCTGCTCATTACGTGGATGATGGGGCCGGGCGCGACCAACACGTTGCAAGTGACGACCGGGGGACCCGGCCAGAGCTACAACACCAACGGCTTCACCGACATCTTCATCGTCACGAACAACACGACCGTAGGCACTGTCACCAATTATCTGGACATCGGCGCGGCCACGAACGCTCCCGCACGCTACTACCGCGCGCGACTGGTGCCGTAGTCTCCGGCGTCAGCCCGCACTCTTGGCAATATTCTCGCCCAAATACGCCACGAGCTTTCGTTACGGTTCCGCGACCAACACGCTGACACCGGGCGCGTTGCTCACGCCCGCCGTCGATGGCAGGCTGTTCGCCCACGCCACGTGCCCATCGTTGTAGAGAATGCTCCCGCCGGCTTCCTTGTGAGGTGCAACCGGGGCACTGCTGGCCGTCCAGCGCGCGCCCTTCGTATAGCCAGCTGCGAGCACGGACTTGCCCATCCGATCCAATGCAATGATCGAATCCGGCTGGTCTTGCCAGTTCAGCCCGACCGAATACGAATAGCTGATCGTCATGCTGGCCACCGTGTTCGTCAACGGATAGGTGGTCTGCGCCTTCGCCGCGCTATCGCTCGGGCAGGCGAATATCTTCGCTGAGGTGATGGTGTTGCTCAGCAGGTTGAACGAACCCGCCAACGTCGGATTGCTGGCGAGGTCCTGTGGCATCCGGCCGTTATAACCATCCGCATACATCGCGATGCCCAGCCCGATTTGCTTGAGGTTGTTCAGGCAGACCGCGCGCCGCCCTTTTTCGCGTGCCGCAGTCAGCGCAGGCAACAGCATCGCCGCCAGGATCCCGATGATCGCGATGACCACCAACAACTCGATGAGGGTGAAGCCGATTCTCTGACTCGTGGAACGTTTCATAGCTCGGTCCTCCGTACGGTTGTTCCAGGTCTGTGTGCCCTTGCCTGCAGAACACTACGCCCACACCTCTCGCGAGGCACGTAAACACCTTGTAAAAATCCTGCGCATGTGGCTGGGATTCGGTTTCGCTTTCGAGCCACATCCGGCTTGCAAATCTCACTTTGACGGTGCTTTAATTCGGCAACCAGAGGAGCTTCCGCTATGAATATGAAACTCGTCCGTCTGTTCGCCAGCGCCACCGTTGCTTTCCTGTTGCTGTCATGGGGCCAGAACTTGCAGGCCCAGACAACAACCACGCCCGCCAAGCCCACGAAGACCGTAAATTCACCGGCCGCCGCGGGCCTGTTGACCCAGGCGTATTCCGCCCTCTTCTCGGCCGACCACGACTACAACGGCAATCGCGTCCGCGCCATGAAGCAAATCGAAATCGCCGCCAAGATTCTCGGCGTTACGTTGAGCGGCGATGGCAGAGTCAAAGAACAGCAGGTAGCTTCCGATCAACAGCTCCGCACGGCGCAAACCCTTCTGCAACAGGCGCTCGCCGCAGGACTCCGCCCGAAACCACAGGAGCATGTCGAGAAGGCCCTCGCGTTTCTTACCACGGCGCTGAGTATCAAGTAGGTGGATAGGGCAGCACCCAAACGTCAGGCGCGCCTCTGCTTGGAGTCATGCAGTTTCATACCGGCGGCACGATCCTGGATATGGCCCGCGCCTACACAATCTTGCACGGGATGACAGCGTCCTCGTCGCGCGAATACACCGCACAGAGACGATGATAGCCATCGGCAATGATGACCCTGCCGCGCGGTGAGTCACGGAGCAGAAGTAGCGGCGACAACTTCTCTCCGGCCCGGATCTTTTGGCGATCCCTTTCGACATGCGAATTGCTGACGCCCAACAGCGACAAGCCGGATGCTCGAAAGATGTCCTTGGCCTTGAACTCCGTGATCCGCGCGGATTTCAACCGCGCAACGTATCTGGCAACTGCCGACGGTACGTACACCAAACTCAGGTATGACGCAGCAGCGGCATAGTCGTGGTCTTCGGGTTTGGTCAGCCATTGAATCCGCGGAGTCTTGCTCATGGTCTGTTTATCTGTCCGCAACGCCGCGAAATCAAGGCGTGATGTCAAACCGGTAGAACCCTTGCGGAGCGACTGCGCCGCCGAAGTTGGTCACGGTCAGCAGTGCGCCAAGGCTGTTGCTCACGCAGGCGTCAGGAATGTTTGACCAATCGCCGGAGGCGAGGTCCGTACGGTACTGCAGCTGATACGTTTCGCCGGCAACCGACGGGACACCAACAACGATATTGCTGTCCGCCATGCTAAGGCTGCAAATCTCGTTGGCCGGAGGATTCAGCGGGACGCAAATCTTGAAAACCGTGCCGTAAGCGCCACCGCCATTCGTTCCTCCAAAAGTCGTTGTGCCGTAAAAACTACCGTCGCTACCCTGAACTAATCCCCCGTGAGGCAGGTCGCCATCCGCGGAGGAGGGGTAGTTAGATAAACTGCCAAATTGCCATAGCGGCGTCAGCGTACCGGCGGAGGTGATCTTGAACACCGTGCCGACAGAATGATATGTGCTTGTCCCGCCACTCACAGCCGTCCCGTAAAAATTGCCATCACTACCAAGAACCAGCGGGGCCTCCGGACGAAAACCATCTGCGATGTTTGATAAGCTACCAAATTGCCATAGCGGCGTCAGTGTGCCCGCTGAAGTGATTTTGTAAACGGTGCCGCCATTGTTGGTTCCTCCCCCATAGGTTGTCCCGTAGAAAAAGCCATCGGGCGCTTGAATCAGCGCCGCGAAGGGAGACGCACCATCTACGCCACCCGTGAAATGCCAGATGTTTGTCAACGTACCCGTTGGGCTCATCTGGAACACAGTGCCATGTCCGAATGCGCCGCCACCAGCGGTCGTCCCGTAAAAATTACCGTCGCTTCCTTGGACAAGGGCTGCATCCGGAGTAGTCCCATCACCGGCAACATTGCCGAACGCATAAAGAGTTGTCAGACTGCCCGCGGGAGTAATCCGAAACACCGTGCCATGATTAATCAGTTCACCTCCCACTGTCGTACCGTAGAAGTTGCCATCGTTGCCTTGAACCAACCCATTAGGTGCAAAACTGTCCGCGTGGTTCGACAGACTGCCAAACTGCCACAGCGGAGTCAGCGTACCAGCCGATGTGATCTTGTAAACCGTACCGTAAAACTGATTTGTCCCCCCGAAAGCAGTCGTCCCATAGAAATCGCCGTCACGTCCTTGAACCAAACTCACATTATACTCTACGTTGCCGTCCGCGTTGTTAGATAAACTGCCGAACTGCCAGAGCGTCGTCAATGTGCCTTGGGGAGTGATTTTGAAGACCGTGCAGTGGGCGCGATTCGTCCAACCACTGGTCCCGTAGAAATTGCCGTCACGGCCCTGGATCAGCGATGCCCCCGGGCTGCCACCGTCCGCGTCGTTCGACAAACCACCAAACTGCCAAAGTGGTGTTAACGTTTGGCCGCTGGCATTAGTCCGCCAGCAAACGAACAGCAATGACATCAAGACAAAGAGTCCCGGCCGCTTCATATGGACACCACCTCCTCGGGGCGAGTATCCACCGCATGCGATGGCAGTCAAGTACGAACGCCAAGCGTTCGTCACTTCCAAAACAACAACATCTCCCGTGTGCCGGACAGCAGGCCCACGTTGCCGGTGATAAACCACGCGAGAAATCCCGCGCGTTTCTCCTTCATCAGCCCAATGTTGAACACCAGCGTAAGCGGAATGACATCGCGGGTGAATGAGTATTGGTCGATGAACACATCCGGGCTGAGGAGGAGAAAGCCGATGGCGAACCCGATTCCCATTCGCCAGTACGGTGACTTGTGGTCGCGCCGCCACAACAGGTAACCCACCTGCACCAGCAGGGAAATCGGGGCGAGTAGCTCCTGCGACAAGCGCGGGCTGAAAATCCGGTTCGGATACCAATGCCGCCACGCCCGGCCCAGATAATCGACCAACCCCGCACCCGGCCAGCTCGTGTTGGGCGCGTCGAACTTGTGAAACCCGAAATGC
>Ga0206960_1082_pt2 | contig 19781 bp, 20 predicted proteins | sample Alteio_BWOrgHeat_29_FD_153255 | JGI IMG/M metagenome (GOLD analysis project Ga0206960, IMG submission 153255) | Enriched cells from forest soil in Barre Woods Harvard Forest LTER site, Petersham, Massachusetts, United States -... | ecosystem: Environmental > Terrestrial > Soil > Temperate forest >... | reverse complement strand
AATCTGTGTGCCTCCTACGGAGGATATGAGAAATGCCGATGTTTACCCAGGGTGTCGCTTCGCTTGCCCTGGGCTAAATCTGTGTGCCTCCTTCGGAGGACATGAGAAATGCCGATGTTTACCCAGGTGTCGCTTCGCTTGCCCTGGGCCAAATCTATGTGCCTCTTTCGGAGTATACAGAAATTTGAAGGGAGGTTATAAACTTCTTCAAATGCATTTAATTGAAAAAGCAATTGCATGTGGTTGAAACTGCGCTAACTGTTAAGAAAAAGAATCTCGCAGAGAACAGGGCAGAAAAGCGATGAAGCAGCTCAGGTGCATATTTATACCCGGTAATGGTGGGGGAACTCCTCAGGATAATTGGTTTCCCTCTATTGGCAATGAATTGGAGAAATTGGGAGTCGAGATAATTACCAGAGAATTTCCAGATAATATTTTAGCGAGAGAAAAATATTGGGTGCCCTTTTTACTTAATGAACTTAAAGTTGACGAAAATACAATTTTGATAGGGCATTCATCGGGAGCTATTGCTGCAATGAGAGTGGCTGAGCAGACTAAAATTTATGGCTCGGTATTGGTCGGTGCTTATCATAGCGACCTTGGTATTGAGGCCGAAAAGCAAGCCGGCTATTTTGATAGACCATGGAATTTCCAAGCAATTGCAGCCAATCAAAAGTGGGTAATGATTTTCGCATCGGTCGATGACCCGTGGATTCCCATTGAAGAAGCGCGCTACCTCAAAGATCAACTTGTCGCCGAATACCATGAATTTACCAATCAAGGGCACTTTGGTGGCGACTACTTCAAAACAGAATTTCCAGAGCTAGCACATGCATTGCGAACAAGATTGGAATAAGTAACAAATTGAAAATCGCTAGTCGGGAAAATCGTCGTCAAAAGAAGGCACAAGCTCTTCCTGTTGTACTTCTTTTACTTGGCTAATTTGGGTAACACGGCCATCTTCTAGATAGACTACCATTTTACCAAAGAAAGCAGCCTCACGTCTTTGCTTATTTCCAGCAGTAGGCTTTAGAGTGCGCAAACTATCGGGTGTGCCCAAGGTGGCAACGAGTGCATCAAAACTCATGCCAATTACGGGAAGCTTTTTCTCAATGGCCTTTTGTTCTTCAGGGCTTAGTGAGCTCATCCATGAAGCTAAATTCTGTGGGGAAAAGAGTGTATCAAACCAAAATGAAAAATCCTCCGCAGTCTGGATCTGTTTGGGTATCACAATAATATGGGATTTATCTTCCCTCAGTTTTATTGGGCTTGAATGACTATTGGTCTTAAAGAAAAGCCATGCATAGTGACGTGGGGTATAAAGCGGTCGGGTTAAAAGCTGGCTAAATTCGGGCCATTCGATTTTTTGTATAAAAATATGCGTGTTCGCAGGAAGAATGAGCTCAGAAGGGGGAGGCAAAATGACTTCGCTATCAGGAGTTTGCAGGTAATCAAGAGAATCAAAAGATTTGCTGTCGGCTAATCTTAGGCGGTCATCATCATAAAAAGGACCAGTAAAAAGCGATTGTTTGAGCCAATAGGTCTTGTTTGTATAGGCTTTTTCTATTTGGTTTTCGACTTTTGTGGGTAAATAGCTATGCCAAAAACAGCCGTTGAGCAAAAGCGGCAGTGCCAAAAATATCGTTTTGCAAAGAGGCGAGAGGGATTGTGTCATGTTACGCACTATTTTAGGTTAAGGCCATGTTATTACAATTTGAAAAATATCAAGCCTTAGGCAATGATTTTATTATCCTAGACGAAACTCATAGAGTTAGGCAAGCACAATCGGTGCAGCTTTCCATAAATGAAGAACAGTGTCGTCTTATGTGTGACCGTCATTTTGGTGTCGGTGCTGATGGGATTTTGAGCCTTTTTCGCTCTGAACAACACGGCGCTGAAGTGTACATGCACGTTCTTAATGCGGATGGCAGCGTTGCTAGTATGTGTGGAAATGGAGCCCGCTGTGTCGCTGAATGGTTGAAAAATAAGTCTGGTTTTTCTCAACTTGAAGGAGTAATTGAGACAGATTCTGGAGTTAAGAAGTTTTCCCATGATGGTCACGATATTTGTTTAGAAATGGGCGCTGCCACTCTGCATGGGAAGCAAAAATTTAATATTGAAGGATATGATTTAGAAGGGATTTTAGTAAATATTGGCAATGAACATTTGATTATACCCCAGAGCTTCGATTACAAAACCGCTGAACGATTGGCCATGAATATAACCCAAAGCTTTGTAGGGACAGGCTCTCCAAATATTGGATTTGTGAGTGTGGGTCGAGGGAATGAGCTAGATCTATTGGTATATGAGCGGGGCGCTGGATTTACCTTGGCCTGTGGTAGTGGTGCGTGTGCCGCCGTTGCCGCCTGCTGGAGCGAAAAGTCGATTTCTGCTGCCGATATTACCGTCTTGCAACCTGGTGGAAAATTGAAAGTCTTGTTGCGTGAGGAAGCTGGAAGATTAATGCTATCGATGAGCGGCGCTGCAAGTCGGGTATTTTCTGGGGCGATACAGATTTAAATATGTATGAGGACACTATGAACCTATTTGAAAGTCTTGAAACACACGAACACGAACAACTTGTCTTTTGTTCGGATAAAGAATCTGGATTAAAAGCTATCATAGCAATTCATAGCACGACTTTAGGGCCGTCATTGGGTGGCTGTCGTATGTGGCCCTACGAAAATGAAGAGGCTGCCTTAAAAGACGTTTTACGTCTTTCGCGCGGTATGACCTATAAAGCTGCTGTTGCTGGTCTCAATCTTGGTGGAGGCAAAGCGGTTATCATCGGTGATTCTAAGACGATGAAAAATGAAACGCTGTTTCGGTCTTTTGGACGCTTTGTTCAGTCTTTGGGAGGTCGCTACATTACTGCCGAAGATGTTGGTACCAGTGTCCATGATATGGAATGGGTAAGCTGCGAAACTAATTTCGTCACCGGAATTCATCAGGAGCGTGGTGGTTCTGGTGATCCTAGTCCGGTAACCGCTTTGGGTGTATTTTTTGGAATTAAAGCAGCACTCAAATGGAAAAGTGGCAGTGATTCTTTTGCTGGTAAACGAGTGGTGGTGCAGGGGCTTGGTCAAGTAGGGCAGAGTTTGGTGACGCGTCTTGTTGAAGCAGGGGCAAAAGTTGTTGCTGCAGATATTTTTGAGGGTAATATCAAGAAAGCCGTCGCAGCAAATCCGTCCATAGAGATTATTAATCCTGATGCCGTCTACTCTACGCCTTGCGATATTTTTGTGCCATGCGCGCTCGGTGGTGTGGTTAACGACGACACGATAGATAAATTGCGCTGCGGTATTGTTGCAGGAAGCGCAAACAATGTATTGGCTGATGAGGATAAGCATAGCGTAGCTTTGCAGAAAAAAGATATTCTCTATATTCCTGATTTTGTAATTAGCGCTGGTGGACTTATCAATGTAGCTAATGAGCTTCAGGGCTATCGTCGGCAGCAGGCATTGGACCAGGCTTCGGGTATTTATGACATTGTCATGCAGATTTTAAAAATTGCCGAAGTTGAAAATACCACTACTCAAAAGGCATCGATGACTTTAGCTGAAAGAAGAATCGCCCAGCTCGGTCACATAAAGAAAAAATTTATAGGCGTGCCACTGGGCAAAAGAATGTGCTAGTACCTTCCATGATGGATTAAAAAGCGCTTCAATATACGACGGAAATTGCTTTCCTTCGTGATTGGTTAAGCACAAAAAAATAAAGGTTAAAAACATGAAGAGTCCGGCTCTTTTGTTTGGCGCGACGGCTATACATACCCTTACCGCCAGTGGAGCAGTGGTCGGTCTATTCGCTCTGTGTTTTATTGCTCAACAGCAGTTTATTGCAGCTCTTTGGTGCATGCTGGCGACATTAATTATAGACGGAGTTGATGGCCCTCTAGCTCGAAAAATACGCATAACGCAGCTCATGCCCAATGTTGATGGTAAGACCATTGACCAGGTGGTCGATTTTTTTAACTACGCCATTGTTCCGGCATTTTTCTTGTTTAACTGGCTAGCGCAAGTTGAATCCAGCGGGCGCTATGCGCTTTTAACCGCAATGGTTTTAGCGTCGTGCTATTGGTATGGGCGCGTCGATCAGTATAATGGTCCTTACTGTTTTAAGCGCTTTCCCTGTTTATGGAATGCTTTGGTCAGTTATGTGTATCTAGTCGACGCGAGTGTTTTGGCAGTGTATATTACGATGACAGTTTTTGTGGTAGCCACTTTTATTCCTCTGAGTTATCCGACAAATTCCGGCATAAAGATGATAAAAGATAAGGTTCTGAGAGGTGTTTTTGCTCTTATGTTTGGTGCTGGCGTTGGAGCCTTGGCTTATCTTTTAATTATGTATCCGCAGCGTCCATGGCAGGCTGAAGTGTTATGCATAGCTTATGGGTGTTTATATATGGGTTTTTCGCTCTACGTGTCATTTACTCAGCGTCCGCTCAAATCTTGCGAGCATTTGAGCAGAAGTAAGTACAAATAAATTTTTTGGGGATGCATTTTACGGTAAACTACATTTCCTTGAACAAGGTCCTCGCTTACTATCGTGCGCTGCGGATATCCTGCTGAAAAATAGTTTACCTTAAATTGCTTAAGTCTCAAGTCATTTGACCCTTAAAACGGTCTATAGGGTTACTACAGAATAAATTTACTGAGGTCTTCATCGTGTAAAATCGGCGAGAGACGATCACTGACGAGCTGAGCATTTATTTGTACAGTTGATCCTTTCATGTCCGGCGCGCGAAAGCTTTCATCTTCGAGTACGCGTTCCATAACGGTATAGAGGCGACGTGCGCCAATATTTTGCTGAGTAGCATTAGCAAAAGCAGCAATACGCGCAAGTTCTTTAATGCCATCCGCCGCAAACTCAACGACGATATCTTCAGTTCCCAAGAGCGCGACATACTGTTTTACCAAAGAGTTTTCTGGCTCAGTAAGAATTCTTACGAAATCCGATTCGGTAAGAGAGTCAAGTTCTACGCGAAGCGGAAAACGGCCCTGTAGCTCAGGAATGAGATCAGAGGGCTTGGTGCTATGAAAAGCGCCGGCGGCAATGAACAGCACATGATCGGTTTTTACCACGCCATATTTTGTTGGTACGGAACTTCCTTCTACAATTGGCAAAATATCTCGCTGAACACCTTCTCGGCTTACGTCTGGTCCACGAGAGCCATCTTTGCCGGTAATTTTATCAATTTCGTCGATAAAAATGATTCCCGATTGCTCAGCCCTATCAACTGCATTTTTGTGTACTTGATCCATATCGATAAGTTTTTGCGCTTCGTCAGCAGCCAAAAACTTGAGCGCATCAGGCACTTTTACTTTGCGCTTTTTCTTGCGGCCGCCACCTAAGGCGTTTTGCAGCGCATCTTGAAGATTGGAAGCCATATCTTCCATGCCACCTTGACCAAACATCTGCAGCACAGGAGCTCCAGGCTGGCTTACTTCTATGTTTACTTCTTTGTCGTTGAGCTTTCCTTCACGTAGCATAGCGCGCAGCTTTTCTCTGCTGGCTTGCTCTGATTCACTGCGCTCTTCAGCTTCGGGCGTTGCTGCTTTGGTATCAAAGGGCAGACGAGCTGCGCTATGGCGAGCGGGTTGTGGCATTAAGAGATCGAGAAGCAAATCTTCAGCTAGAATGTCAGCCTTTGCCCTCACCAGCGTTAAAGCTTCTTCTTTGCAGAGCTTTACCGCATCTTCGACGAGATCGCGAACCATCGAGTCAACATCACGACCAACATAGCCGACCTCGGTGAATTTGGTGGCTTCAACTTTAACAAAAGGTGAGTGCGCAAGCTTGGCAATACGCCGGGCAATTTCAGTTTTACCGCAGCCAGTAGGGCCCATGAGAATGATATTTTTCGGGGCAATTTCATCGCGCAATGGCGGTGCAATCTGTTGTCTGCGCCATCTATTTCTCATGGCAATAGCTACTGCCTTTTTTGCAGCGGCTTGACCGACGATATAGCGGTCTAATTCGGATACAATTTCACGAGGAGTAAAATTTTTTTCGTTGATATTCATAGCCATATTATTTCACCATATTATTTATTGCTTTCTAATTCTTCAAAAGAGATATTGCCATTGGTATAAACACAGATATCGCCAGCAATTTTCATCGCGGTTTGCGCAATTTGTTTAGCATCCATATCGGTATTTTCGCACAAAGCGCGGCCAGCTGCGAGAGCGTAGGGGCCACCTGAGCCGATGGCATGTACATCAGCGTCTGGTTCAAGCACGTCGCCCGAGCCCGAGATAACAAAAGTTTTGTCTTTGTTGGCGACAAGCAAAAGTGCTTCAAGGTTCCTTAGAACTTTGTCGGAACGCCAGTCTTTAGCAAGCTCAACAGCCGAGCGCACAAATTGACCGCCATATTCTTTCAATTTTTTTTCAAAAAGATCAAAAAGTTTGAATGCGTCGGCAGTACTGCCAGCGAATCCCGCGATAATTTTCCCATCGTCGAGCCTGCGCAATTTATTAGCCTTAGCCTTAACAATGGTTTGACCCATGGAGACTTGGCCATCGCCGGCGATGATTACCTGACCTTTTTTCCTGACTACCAGGATTGTAGTAGCGTGAAACATAATAACCTCAAAAAAACCAAGCTAATTTCAATATTGGTTTTTGTAAATAACATCATAAGCTTAAGATATATTGTTAAACCCGTTAATAGCAACAACACTTGATTTGGCTCTGTTGCCAGTTGGCCACGTGCTTGTGGGATTTTTTAAATCAGAAGCAGTACAGCCTGGGTGTTGAACAGAAAGAAAGAGCGTGTTCCCGTCTTTGGAAAAGAGCGGACCGGTAAGTTCGGCATCTCTGGGTGCTGAAGCCATGCGTAGAGGTCGACCAGCTTCATCTCCGCTGATTGGGATCATGAAGAGGCTATTATTTCCGAAAGCAGCATAAGGGCTTTTGTGCATTGCGGTCTCGCTTACGTCGGTTGTAACCCATAAATTGCCGTGCGAATCAAAAGCGAGATTATCGGGACAGGCAATGCCGCTTTGCTCGCCTCCAAAAAGCCATTCCCTGGCGCTAAAAGTTAAGGAAAGCGGATTATTGTCTGATTCCACCACTTTGCTCAGAGTACCGAAGTAATTGCCTTTGGGTATATTGTTGGAACACGCTATAAAAATTGCGTTCGAGCCTGGCTGAATTTCTATATCTTCTGGTCTATCAAGAGGAGTGGCACCTACAATTTTTGCAGCTTCACGGCAGCGTATGAGGAGTTCTAATTGGGTTGTAAAGTGTTTTTGTAGTATGGGTGTTTGCTGAAGATCAAGGGGAATCCATTGACCTTTTCCGAATTCAGCAACGTAAAGGGTGCCTGATTTTAAACTGCCTGGTCTATCGGAAATAAATTTGTAGAGATGTTCTCCTGCTCTATCATCACCAGTATACACGACTAAACGACCATCATGAGCGACATTTACTGTTGCACACTCGTGGGCCATACGTCCAAGTTCCACCAGTTTTTCAGCAGCTCCGGTAAAGGGATTTATTTCGACTACCCATCCATAGTGTTCTGGCGGCTGCGCGTAGAAACGCTCCCAGCCATCCTTCGCTGCTTTCATAACTAAGGAGCGACTGCCATCAGCAAAACTTACTTCACCATAATTAAAGTCATAGTTCTCTTCGCAGCTTAAAATCGTGCCGTAGGGTGTCATGCCCCCTGCGCAATTAGCCAAAGTCCCGAGCGCAGTATTCGTGCCCATGATTAAGTGATTATTGCTAAAATTTATGGGCGTCAGAGCACTAATACGACGATTATAGGGGGATTCTAATTTTAACTGCCAGCGGCCTTGTTTATTAAGCACTATGTGAACTAAGCTGCCGCCAACTCCCCCCATTTCTTTTTCTACTTGGGCTTTGGTTTTGTCTTGAGCTGCGATGGCCTGTCCGTGAACAAAGAGCGTGTGGTGATATTCGTGATTTACCCATAGAACGCCCTCTGTGTGATTATCATTGAGAGGGGCAAAAGCGAGAAAATCGTTATGCGACCCAAACTCGTCACCAGCAAGATTAATTTTATCCCCATATGATAAAATTACCTCGTAGCTAAGGCCTTGTGCCAAAAGTAAGTCATCTTTTGTAGAGGGGTTGAGTGAGAGTGTGTGAGCTCGATCGTAAAAGTTTGGAGTTTTGTTTGGTGGAGCGACCGCATTTACCGCGGCAGTTTTACAAGAGCTGAAAGTTCCAAAGCTGAGGCTAGCCACACCCAGAAAATTTAAGAATTCTCGACGATCAAAGCCTTCGCTGCTCATATAAATCTCCACCAAAATTTTATGAGCAAACTTAGGTTATTTTGCCTGGCCAGACAATGGTCTTGACCGATTTCAAAATGAGTGAGGCAAAGAACATCGGTTTAGATAATTCAGAAAAACGCGGTGGATAGCTGGCTTTGAACTAAAAATATCATTGGAAATGCGCCATCCACGGGTATCGCGAAAAGCGTTTTTTATCCGTTGAGATTAAACAAGGAAGCCGAGCGATTTGCGAAAGAGAGATTTTGCAGCATTGAAATCAAACATTATCGAAATCACTTCATCTTAAAATCAGTTTAGATAGCGAATCAAAGACCGCGGAAAGCCGGGTACCTGCTTCTTGAATGTCTTCTGGCGAAAGGCCTGGATGTAGGGAAAGTCTTACTGTTGCTTTGGCTTGATCGGGGCTGAGACCGAGAGCGATGAGACTTGGACTTGGTTCAGGAGCAAGAGCACTGCACGCTGAGCCAAAACCCACGCAGACTTGAGCAGCATCGATTAAAATACGCAGCGCATCTCCGTTTACTCCCGCCAAACTCAGAGCTGTGGTGTTTGGTAGTCGTGGCAAATGTTGGCCAATGATGTTTACCCAAGGACGTCCCTGGCTTAGCTTTTGCTCCAGCTCATCACGAAAACTCGCTAACTTTGCATGCTCCTGTCTCATTTGTGGAGCTATTTGGGCTGCAGCACCAAAAGCAGCGATAAGATGCAACGCTTCAGTTCCTGGTCTCAGGCCGCTTTCTTGACCACCACCTTGCCAAGGCGGCAACAATTTTCGGGCATTATTGCGTAAAAGTACGGCTCCGACTCCAGGAAATGCTCCCATTTTATGGCCAGAGACAACAATTGCATCAACTCTTTGTGGCAAAGGAGCGCAACGAGTAGCACTTTGCGTGGCATCTGAAATGAAAATTGAATGGGGTGGCAATTGCGCGCCGAGTGCTTCCAAATCCGTGATCAATCCAGTCTCGTTATGGGACGAGCTCACCATGAGCACATCTGCGTCATGAAGTATAGTATCAGGTACTACTTTTTGATTAAGAAGCGGTAAAAACTGCAGTGAAATCAATCCTTTACTTTGAGCGTAGACAAGAGGCTTAACCACTGAAGGATGCTCAAGTGGCGAAGTAACTATTTTTAATGGTTGCTTAAATTCGCTTTGTAGACATGCATCAATCAGCCAACGATTTCCTTCAGTTGCTCCAGAAGTAAAAAAGAGCTCTTTTTCCTGGCCGCGGAGCGCCTGTGCCACACTTGTTCGTGCTTGGTCAATCACAGCGCGCGCTTTTCTGCCCATTGAATGAGGAGATGAGGCATTGCCAATGCTATCCAAAAGCGTGAGCACAGCTTCTTTGGCACAGGCCAAAGGAGGGCTTGAGGCATTGGCATCCAAATAGATTTCACGCATTTCTTAATCTCAACTCAATTAGGCAAGCACTTCCCATATATTAAAAACTTTGATAAACCTTAAGTGCGGAGGGATTTTCTATATGACAATGCGGCAAATAAATAGTCTGCTTAGGTGTTCTTTTTGTGGGAAGCACCAAAAAGAAGTCAAAAAACTGATAGCCGGCCCTACCGTATATATCTGCGATTCCTGTGTTCATTTATGTGATGACGTTATCTCAAAAAATCAGGAATTAAAAGCCCCCGCAGAAAAGATCAACCTTCCTACTCCTGAAGAAATTAAGCACTTTTTAGATGCTTATGTGGTTGGCCAGGATGAGGCTAAATCGACCTTAGCAGTAGCGGTATACAACCATTATAAACGTATAAACGCGCACTTAGGTGCCGATGATGTTGAGATCGAAAAAAGCAACATCTTGATGGTAGGCCCTACCGGCACCGGTAAAACCTTACTAGCCCAAAGCCTGGCAAAAATGCTGGAAGTTCCCTTTGTGATTGTTGATGCAACCACGCTGACCCAAGCTGGTTATGTTGGTGAGGATGTTGAAAGCATCTTGCAGGGTTTGTTGGCAATGGCCAATAACGATGTCAAAAAAGCACAAAGCGGCATCATTTATCTTGATGAAGTGGATAAGATTGCCAAAAAGGGTGAGGGCCCAAGTCAAAGCAGAGATGTCTCCGGTGAAGGGGTGCAACAAAGCTTGCTTAAGATGATTGAAGGCACCAAAATAAATGTTTCACCGCGGGGCGCCAAGAAATATGGGCAAAACGAGAACTCTTTGAGCGTTGATACCAGCAACATACTCTTTATTTGCGGGGGCGCTTTTACCGGGCTTGAGCAAATTATCGAACGCAGAATTGGAAAGAAAAATATTGGTTTTAGTTCGGCTGGAGAAGTTGTGCCAATGCTGCAAACCAACCAGAGTGCTGCTAAGGAAGTGCTCACTGAAGATTTGATTGCCTACGGATTAATTCCTGAGTTTGTTGGCAGACTTCCTGTGGTCACCTCCTTGCAGGATATGACCGAGCTTGATTTGGTTAAAATTTTGCAAGAGCCCAAAAATGCTTTGGTCAAGCAATACCAAAAGCTTTTTTCCATGGAAGGCGTCGAGCTTCATTTTACAGAGGAGGCACTCCTTGAGGTTGCTCGAGCTGCTCACATCCGTAAAAGCGGGGCTCGAGGGCTGCGTGCCGTTATTGAGTCAGCCATGCTTGATATAATGTATCGGGTTCCCTTTTTAGACGATATATGCAGCTGTTTAATTACGGCAGAAGTGATTAACCAAGGCGCAGAACCAGTCTTGCGTTTTGCGGCGGTCAAACAAAGCGCCTAACGGGTACTCTGTTCCACCTGTGCAGTGCCAACTACATACTGATGATCAAGATAGCTGCCTCTGAAGGTATTTTGTTGTCGTTTTTCAGCGGTCGGAGTTACTTGGCGGTGCGCAGCTCGATGATTGGGTAAACTCTTCCCTAAAGGCCATAAAAAAGCTCCAGGAGGGCATTTATCCAATGAGGGTGGCAAACCTTTTTCTATAATATCTACTGTGGTTGCGCCGGAAAGAGAGGCAAGCTGGCGCGCATGTTGTTCGCAGACTCTCACTGCTTCTTTTTTTAGATATTGATAGGGCTCAAAAACGTGAAATTCGAGAATATTAGTGAGAAAATCCCTGAATTGCCAAATGCCGATTGCTTTGCCGCGATAGGTAATTGTGCTTGTAGCGTTGCCAGAACTATCGAAAAGATAGGGAAGAAATTCCTTGCGTGCCAACCTTTTTTTATTTTGCCAACCCAGTAAGAAGGGGTCCCACGGAGGCAAAAGTTGTATTGCGTCACTGTCGTTTTGAGGTCTGTGTATTTCTTCCTGAGTTTCTCGCAAGCCAAATAACTCTTCACGAAAACCTTCGACAGAAAATTTAAGAGCTTCTCGGCGCAAATTTGTAACCGTACGTCTTACTTGTGCCAAAGGTAGACCTACCCACCAGGCTATGTCTTCAAGGCTTGCTGGCCCATAGCATTTCAAATAGCGTCGTATGGTTTCCATTCGGGCAGATTCAGGATTATCAGTGCGCAGGACAATATCGGGGAGCCATCGATTAAAAAGAGCATAGCTATACTGATTGCCTTTCCAGCCTTTCGCTGCCGCCCGGATAATTGCTCCTCGATCGCATAATTTTCTGATAAGCATGCGCTCAACAGCTGGGGGGGGGGCGTTTTTTTGGGCTAGGAAATAAGGTGTTGATAATTTCGTGATGTGACAGTGGAATTATAGAGTCCAAATTCTTTATTTTTTCGGCAAAAAATTCCATTATTTTTTCTGAGATGCCATGACTAGACAACAATTGTACGCCAATATTTTTCAACAAAGGATATAATGCCCGGTAATAAACAGGGTAGTCGGCGGTGCTCATTAAAAAGAGTGATCCGCGAAATCCGCTAGCTCTAATCAATGAACGATCGTTAAGAATAGCTTCGTCTAAATCCTTGCTGCGTATGCTTGGTCTGCGGGCAACTAAAGATAAAAATGCCACCGGACTTGGTCCGAAAAAACCAGGTCTGATTGAAACAGCATCAACCAAGGTCTCATGTTCGCCAAAAGTATTGATGACCGATTGGTGGTAGCGTTGTAACATCTTAAGTGGAATGCGATCGGGGACTAGTCTACTGGCCATGCTACTTTTTGCTCCACCATTGAGCTTGCAGACAGTATTTCCTCAAATGTTGTCGTTAAAGATCCATTTGAATTCCATGCCGAAAAATCTTCAGGTACAGAGGAAACAAAGTAAAATATGCAAACTTTCTAAAAAAATGGCTCATGAAAGATACAAAGCTTGGTAAATCTGAATATAAAAAGTGTTTCATCTTAAATTTTATTGTTTCACAGAATAGAAAGTCTTCTTCTTCATTTTCAGAAGGAGCTTTAGCAAAAGAGAGCTTTTGTATGTTCAGGGGATGGATGTGATTATTGACGATGAAAAAATGGTACTGTCCGAAAAGTCACTTTTTCGCACCCGCGTACCTCGTTCCACGAATATGACTCTACATCTAGTTATTTGGGTGCTGACTTTATGTGGTTCAATGTTGGCTGCGGTGCTTTCTGCGCATTATTATCGCAATAGTGAAAAATTTCCGGCAAATACCATTGCTATCCAGCGAATGAAAATAAACAAAGTCGAAGAATTTGAGCGTTAGTATTGAGATTAATGGACTTTATAGATTACCAAAAAATAGGGTTTTGACGCAGGATAATCTTGCGCAGGGTTTTCATCTATGAACCTTTGAACATAGGGATTAGATGGAGCGTAAATGACTGCATAATGTTCATTGCTCGCAATAATACTGCTTCCATCTTGGGCCATAGGATAAGCAGCAGAAGCGCCTAGATCGTCAAGAGGAAGACGGCTTAGGCGATGAATATTTTGTTCAACAAAGCTTCTTGTCTTTTTTGTAAATGACCGATGGTAGCATTCAGCATTCTCTTCGTTAATGCCAAAAGTCAAATAACCATCTTCGTTAATGGTGCCGTCTTCATGAAAATACGTGCAGGGAAGCGCTTTTCCTGTCTCTCTTGGCCTCCACTTAAATTCAATAGAATGAGTATTAACAAATTCAGCATTTACCGCTCGCGCAAAGGTGTGGGCGGCTACAATCTCTGGGTACAGGCGAGTATTATGAAAATATTTTTCTGACTCGGGATTTGAATAGCCTTGTTGAAAGAGTTCATAGCTTGGATCATCAAACCACCCTCGTACACGTTCAGTATAGAGTGCTTCATCAAGATGCGCACGCGGTGCTTCTCTAAATCCACGGATACCCCAGCCAATTAAGCTATCGTTGAATTCTTCCTCAATAAGTTCTTCATTGTCTATTTTCTTCGAAGCAACGCGCGGGGGTGATTTTGAAGAAACCTTTGGTTGTTGTTTAGCTTTTTCAGCTTTTTTATTATGCTTTATTTTTTGTTTTTGTTCTCCGCCCAGCCTTATACGTTCTCGAGCCATTCTTGAACTTGTATCTTCTTCTAAGCTCAAATTTTTTAAGATACCTTCAGCTGTTTCAGATCTCAGGGAGGCCTGTTCTTGTTCCATTTTTGGAAAAAGTGGTTCCTCTTTTTTCACAAAAATCGATAGATGTGAGTTAATTTCATAAGCCTTATTCAAGGCAGCGCGCATTTCTACACTTGTCTTTTTGTCGCTATGAGGAGATTTTAGAGTTTTGTTGATTTCTTCTAACACGTATGAGTAAAGAGTTTTCCAATTTTTTATTTCTTTTGCATACTTAGCGTTTAAAGCTATCTTTTCAGGATTTTCTGGGTTTGAGAGCTTTCTGAAATTGTATCTTATATACAATTCGATAGAATAGAGAAAAATAGGCTTAAAAAATTGAGGAACTTTATCGTCTTCTAATATGAAGAAGAGAAGGTCATCGATAATCTCTTCCGGTTTTTCCTTCGTACAGTACTCCATGCGATCTTCGATTTGATACGCTTTCGCATCGGCAGGAAGGTATCCTCGTTCGATCATTAGATGCATATTGCTAAAAGGATCTTTTACAAGGTCTCGGAGTTTAAAAAATAAAGTAGGTAATATTTGAAAAATGTCTTCGTCTTCTAGATTTTCATATATGTATGCTTGTAATTTTAATGCAGTTGCAAAATAATAAAGCGCCACAATGTAATCATAATTTTTTGCGCTTTTATCATTTCTCTGCAGCGTTTCATATTTGCAAGAGAGAAGGAACTTATTCAAGTTATTTAAGAGTGTTTTTTGTGTCTCTGCTTCTCTTTCAAATATACTTTGAATGACGAGCAGCGCGCTTTTTTGCCTTTCTTTTTGTTGCTTAATTTCAGGAGATTTTAGAATTTTCTTGGTTATGCTTTTGCACGCTTGACCAAAGAGTGAATCTTTGCTTTTGGCTTTGTTTTCTTTCAAGAATTGTTCTATTTTCGGCACATTTGGACTTTTGAAGTCGATGAGCGATAAAACCGAACGAAATTGTGCTACATCGTCGAGCTCTGCTTCCGATAATAATACGGCTTCCATTTTTAGCACTTTCAGATTCAGGAGTTTTCCTAAAGAGGCCGGTAAATGTTGCAGGGGATTGTTAGATATATCGAGCTCTTCAAGTTCGTCAAAAGAGCCTAGATAGTCTGGTAGTTCTTGCAAGGAATTATTGCTCAAATCAAGCTTGTGCAGTCCAGTAAAGAATTTCATTAGGTCAGGCAAAAATTCCAATTTTTTCGATTGCAGATCTAAACTTTTTACTTTCGTAAGCAACTTTCTATTTGCTTCACGACCCACCCACTCCTCTATTCTCCGCATGGCAAAAGAGCCGGCTATTTTTGCCGGTAGAAAATGCACAGGAACTTCTCTATTTAATACTAAATCATTGTAAGCTGCCTCCCACACTTGTAAAGCATAAGTGTCATGTTTCACTTGTACAGCTCTTGCCTCAGCTGTTGCTTGCACACGCATCGCGTGAGCGAAGGCTCGATAATATTGACTAGTTGCTGTGAGCCCTTGAAGATCAGTTTGTATCGATAGTTTTTCAAGCTCTGTAATGAGTTTTTTTTGCTGTAATAGAGCGAGGACGAGCGCGTAAGCATCTTGCTTTGCTATCTCTAGAAGAGATGGTTGATACCAGATAAATGATGATAAATTGATTAAATTTCCCAGGCTTTTAGGAAAATTTGTTATTCCATTGTAACTGATATCAAGGAATTGTAATTTTGCTAATGATCCAATCCAATCTGGTATAACGAGTAGTTGGTTGTGAGAAATATCAAGGCTTTCTAGTCCAGTCAGAAACTGAATTTCTTCAGGTAAAAATGCCAATTTTTTAGCTCGAAGATTTAAAGTTTTTACCTGTGCAAGCACCTTTTGGTTATCTTCATGACGCACCCACTCCCTTATCTTTTCAATGCTAGCAAAATAGACACTAAATGCTTCATTCTTATCGGCAATGCCAGAAACGCTTACTCCATTTTGTGGAAGGGTGTCTTGAGAAATTCCTGCATGAGATATTAAATCAAGATGTATGGCCTTCCAAACGCTGAGGAAAGTGTTTGCATGTAACAGTTCCTCATCACTTGGCCTTGGTGTTGGCTCATCCTCCGAAATTGGTTCTAAAGACGTACGAGGAATTTTTGGAGTTGCCATTGCGCGCTACCCTCTGGTTGCCTTACACATAGAGGATAACAAATACACCGGGTTAATACCGTTAAATAGCGATTATAAATCGATAGCTTTAGGATTGAGATTGTGCAACTTTTGCTCGTTGCGTTGCAATAAGTGCTTCCTTAGTATCACCGGTTTGAGCATAAGCTTCAGCGAGGGTATGAAAAATTTCAGATCCGGCAGAATCGAAGGTATTTACTGCCTGCCGAACCCAGCTTAAGGCTAATTGTGGATTTCTTAGAGAGCTGTCCCGTGCGGTAAGTAATAACCATGCGCAATTATTCAAGATATCCTGATGCGGATTCGAACTGCTCAGCGCAATCATGCAAAGTCGGACATTACCTTTTTCGTCAAAAAAGAGTGCATCGTTGACGCTTTTAAAACCAGACTGAGCAAGTACCTGACTCAATGCTTGCGAAGGATTGGCATTAATTTGAGAAAGACCGGTTAAGAAATATTTTTCGGCTTGATCAGACTGATTTTCCATCAACAATTTTCGACCATTGAGCACTTGTCCATATCCCCGATAGTCATCATCTTTTTCTAGCCAAGCAATGCTTGCGGCCGCTTCAGAGGGTTGTTGCAATTCGAGATAGTGATGAGCTACATAAAGATGATAAGTTGGCAAAAAAGTAGGTTTTAAGGCACTAATGCATAGGCTAAAAAAGAGAAAGGCGCTGAAACATAGAGTTGCGTTGGCCACCATCTTTTGGCGAGGGCTCACAACTTTAAGATAATCAAGACAAAAGGCGAGGCCTAGGAGCAAACCAAAAAGTAAGCCGGTTGCATGAGCTGCGTTATCAATTTGTATGCCACTTTCCATCCAATAATTAGCGGCGATTCCCAGCATTAAATTAAAAAGGACGAGAAGGGTAAAAGCGCGAAGTTGTTGTCGCTCAACCATTCTCAATGGCAAAACCATGCGCGCACCAATAAGTGCTCCTGCTAATCCAAAAATTGACCCCGATGCGCCAGCAGTCAGCGTTGAATTTATCAGAAGACTGCCAGCCATGCCGGCGACGCCAGAGACAAGGAATATCAGCAGCAGTCGTGCAGGGCCAACCAAAGGCTCAACAATACGACCAATGCTCAGTAAGACAAAGCAATTAAGAAAAAGATGTAAAGCGTTAAGGTGTATAAAATTTGCGGTTAAGAGGCGCCAAATTTCTCCAGTCCATATTGCTTGAGGATCAGCTCCCATAACTTCTATTATTCCAGCAGTGTTTAAACCCCGGTTAAAAACTGCCGCAAAATAGCTTAGGCCGCACAAGCTTATGAGCAAAAAAGTAGCTAAATGAGTTTTAGAAAGATGTTCATGGTTTTTTTTGTCGTTCATCGTGGCATTCCAAGAGGGCTTCTAAGGGAGATCACAATACCCGATCAACGCCCGATCCAATTCACTATCCGGTACTAGTTTTACACAAGAAACTTCAAAACCGCCATCTGGGTCCTGCGCTTTTTGTACCAAAATGAGTTCAGCTATGGCACCCTTCTCAATTTTGGTAATAATTCCGCTGCGATCTGGGGTGAAATTGAATCTTCCTCGGTCATCAAAGTCAAAAAAACAGGCCATTCCTTCTTCAGCTGGCTCATTAGAGCCTCTGGGTAAATAGAATCCCTGTCTTTTCAGATAGTGAATGAGATTTGCCGTACTCCGATAGAAATAGGGTGCTTTTGGTGAATTTGCACGCCCACCAATTTTGCGATAACCGCTCTTATCGCGCGAAAAATCTTTTTCCAGGCCAATTTTTAGCCATGGTGAGCCAACTACCATCAATATATCAAGTGCGCATAGTGGTCCGTGATGAAGATCAAACTCTTGGGGAATTTTGGTGCCGATCAACTCTTGTGCCGCTTTTTTTAGTTGATCCCTGCGTTCAGTTCTGGCAGGGCTGACCTGATATTTTTGGTTCACAGCCACACCTCAATTTTATCTAGACTATAATATAATATAAAAATCAGCTATTTACAAAATATTATAGCATATGCGAGCGTCCACGGTGCCAATAATAACAAAGCATCGATGCGATCTAATATTCCTCCGTGACCAGGTAAAATCGTGCCGGAGTCTTTGACACCAAATATCCTTTTCATGCGGCTTTCAACTAAATCACCCAGTGGACCAAAAAGGGCACCAGAAATGCCTATTGCTAAAATCGTTGGCAGGGTGAGTGATTGGCCAACATCAGTAAAAGGAGCCAAGCACCACCAGAGAGCTATGGGCGTTGCAATACCAAAAGAAGCGCCTGCAATAAAGCCTTCCCAAGTTTTGCTGTTGCTGATTTTCTCTGCCAGTTTGTGCTTACCAAAAGCCTTGCCGAAAAAATAAGCAAAAATGTCATTGGCCCAAACAACTATAAGAAGAAGAAAAAACAAATCTCGACCAAAATGAGCTGGTTGTTCTAATCGGCGTAGAAATACCATCGAGGCAATACCAATGGCGACATAGCATAGGCTAAACACAAGAAAGTAGGGATTTTGGCTCGTTTTCGAGTCGTCATTAGGAACTAAAGACAGAATTCCCGCGCCTCCACAGAGTGCCATTACCAAAAGTAATACTGATGTTGGAGTTGTAGCATGCAGCAGACCAGCAAAAAAAAGTGCGCCACCGCATGAAAATAGCCAGGTGCTTTTTTTATGAAGAGGGTAAGCCATAGCACAAAGCTCGAAAGAGGAAATAAATACAATAAATATGGTAGCAAATTCGAGAAATGATCCGCCAGCAAGTATTAAGTAGACAACAATGGGTAATAGAATAAGAGCGCTTAAGACCCGCATAATTAGATTCATATATTTTCCATTTATTGGCCAAATCGCCTGACCCGCTCGGAGAAATCTTTGAAAGCTTGTTCAAGGTCAGCAGGTGAAAAATCGGGCCAAAACTTATCTGTTACATAAAGTTCTGCGTATGACAATTGCCAGAGCAGAAAGTTAGAGAGCCTCAGCTCACCACTGGTGCGAATACAGAGCTCAGGATCAGGTATGTTGTGCGTATCCAAATAACGAGCAACGGTTTCTTCGCTAATTTCTTCGCTGTCTAAATTCCCATTTTTTACTTCTGTACTAATCTTTTGCACGGCGCGAGTAATTTCATTTCGGGAGCCGTAAGACAAAGCGAGAATAAGATGTACTTTATTAAATTGTTTCGTGGCTTCTTGTACCGCTTGCAAGGCCTTTCTTACATAATGTGGTAATTTTGAAATATCACCTATTGTGGATAAAGCGACTTCGTTTTTGGTGAGCTCTTTTTTCTGGGTGACCAAATAGCGATGAAGTATTTTCATGATAGCTGCAATTTCAGCTGCAGGTCTTCCCCAATTCTCAGAAGAAAAAGTATAGAGGGTAACGTATTTTACGCCCAAACGGCCACAGTGCTCAACTATCTTAAGTGCATTTTTTGCTCCAGCTTGGTGACCTTCAATGCGTGGCAGCCCTTGGCTGGTGGCCCATCGGCCATTGCCGTCCATAATAATTGCCACATGCTGTGGAACAGGAATTTTTTTGGGCAATTCTGGCTCAGTGGGATTGTCCATATGCATACTCAAGGATTTCATCCTTATGATTGTTTGACGTTATCTAGACCGTTTTTAGGATCAAATGATTTGGTGTCTAAGCATTTAAGATAAACTATTTTTTCGCAGGACATCCGCAGCGCAGGATAGTAAGCGAGGACACCGCCCAAGGAAATGTAGCTTATCGTAAAATGCATATTATTCCATCCTAAAATCGGCCTAGAAAGCTACGCTTACAAGCGATTCAAAAGCTTGCTGTTCATCACAAACAGCACTTCCTGCTTCGCATGTGAGCTTCACAAAATTGCGTTCAACATCACCGCTTTCTCCAAGAGCTATAGCAGGGTTATTGTTCAGCTTATCGATTAATTTCGGCCATTTTCTTTCGGTAGCCACCATGCTTCCTAAGCTCAGTTCTATTTT
>Ga0206960_1121_pt1 | contig 19900 bp, 16 predicted proteins | sample Alteio_BWOrgHeat_29_FD_153255 | JGI IMG/M metagenome (GOLD analysis project Ga0206960, IMG submission 153255) | Enriched cells from forest soil in Barre Woods Harvard Forest LTER site, Petersham, Massachusetts, United States -... | ecosystem: Environmental > Terrestrial > Soil > Temperate forest >... | reverse complement strand
TGCCGGCGTTGGCACTGACGCCGCCGGCCAGGATGTAGTAAGTGGTTCCGGCGGAGGCATTGGTGACCAAAATGCTGGCGCTGAGACCGGGGCAGGCAATACCGAAATCATCGTCACACATTCCAGCCACCGGCGTCAACGAACCACAACTTCCGGTATAGGCTTCCACTACCGTGTCAAAATCACTGCCGCATGTGCTCACGACAAACGAGCCGCTGGTGGGCGGGGTGAACGTAAACCATACTCCTTTGCCAAAGCTGCTTTGGCAGTCGGGCACGATATTGTTGGATATCGCCGCGAACGCAGTGTTCTCCGAATAAAAAACGCCGTTGACCAGGGCTACGGCTCGCGAACAATCATCGTTGTTGGTATTAAGATAACCGCACAACGCATCGATGAGGCCCACCCCATTGGGAGACCCCAATCCAGTGGCGAGGTCATAGCCTTCCACGGCTGGAAAATTACCGGAGCTCCCCGACCATGCATTATTACCCGTGGAGACATCGTGGAAACTTTGGCCGTAATTCTGGCTTTGCGCGATCTGATAAATCTTTGGGTTGATGAAGCCTATGGAATTATTGGCATTGCCCGTATTTATGACATATTGCTGATTGACCAGGGCTAAAACCCCCGCCCACAGGGGGGCGGCGCAACTGGTGCCTTCTTCTTCCTGGCTTTTTCCCGCCCCAAAAGTAATGTACACATTGTCCGCCGTCAGGGCCACATCGGGGATATTGCGCATGGTGGTTGATCCGCTATTTATTGACATATCAACGTTCGTCTGCCACCAAGGGATTTGGAAATATGTGCTGCTGCCGCCGCTGCTGCCCCAGTTTCCACCGTTTGAGTTTACTCTACCGTCGTTCCAGACCGTTTCGCTCGAGTAATTTACACCATACATCGTCAGCTCGGTACCGCCGACCTGGGTGATGTTAGGAGAACTGGAGGGAGCATTGCCTTGCGATGGATCGTCAACGTCATTATTGGAGCCGGCCACAAAAGCATCCGTGTCGCCGGAAGCGTTGAAGAAGGATTGGCCTTGCGCGGCCATTTTTTGAAAAATTTGTTCAGTTGTGAGGCTCGGACCATCGTACCATCCCCAAGAGCTACTCAGATTTTTTACGGTGCTATCAGCTGCCATCGCCTGTAAGATGTCATTTTGAACATACGGGGCAAAAAGTGCTTCATACACCACAATCTTGGAAAGGCCGGGCGCCATCGCCATGGCCATTTCAATGTCCAATGATACCTCACCGTTACCGCTGTTTGGACCGGTTGTGGGCGTTCCATCGTAACCGTGAATTAAAACGGTCTTGATCACGATGTTTGTGCGACCGTTTCCTGCCGCTGCGGCATAAGCGGCGATGTCACTCGCATAGAAGCCGTCCTCTTGATAGAGGCCGACTGATTGTCCGGCGCCAGTCAGAGTTGTCCCTTGCACATAAACGGTGCGAAAATCATTGCCAAAAAACCCGCCTGAGTGGTCCGGTGCGTGCCCGCCCTTTTCAATCATTTTTTTAAGAGCGGGTCTTGATTTTGGGTGGGATCGCCCGAAATCGCTCAAGCCTTGGACGTCAAGGATGGGAAGATTTGTATCCACGGTCGGCTCGGCGTCCGGCGCAAAAAAATCCCGCGCTTCCGTGGGGTGGTGGAATTTTTTCAAATGCACATGAAATGCATTATCGATCTTGCTTGCCGGAGCGCGGACATCGAGCAGCAACCGGCTTTCGTTCGTGCCGACGATTTTGAAGCCGTTGGTGAGGGCAAAATTTTTGACAGCTTCATAATCCGCTTCGGTGGGACCGAACCGGGCGGTAAATTGCTCCGGTGTCAAAAAATGCCGGAAATTCGGACTGCCGGGATCCGAGACAGAGGTTACAAAGCTGCTTAGCGCTGCCGGGTCACGCACCGACACGCCGATGGCCAGATATAATTCATTGGTGGAGGGCAGATCCCCAATCGCTTTAAGGTGTTTGGTGACGCCGGGGACGTGGCCGGGCAGGACTTTGTCCGCGCCCGGCGAGCGATAAAGCGCCCCAATAAACAAACACACGGTCAACCAACGGCCAAAGATTCTCATAGGTTTTAACTCCCTTATTTCTAATTACCACCCACAGCCTTAAACCAGATCAGCTTTTTTCGAATAATCCTTTCATATCAAAGCCATATTGCTCGGCGGAACGGTAGAAGCCGGGTTTGTAGCCGGTGAACATATGGCGGCCGTTGATTTTGCCGTCAGGCGTGATGCTTTCCACCTCAAACCGGTAGATATCCTGCAACTGGTATTCGCGGTCCTTGAGGCCGAGGATTTCGGTGATGGCGGTGATCTTGCGCGTGCCGTCGTGCAGGCGCGCGGTCTGGATGACCACGTGGATGGCGGAGGCCACCTGTTCGCGCAGGGCGGAGAGGGGGATTTCCACGCCGCTGAACAGCGAGCAGGTTTCGAGACGCGAGAGGCAGTCGCGCGGCGTGTTCGCGTGGATCGTGGACATGCTGCCATCGTGGCCGGTGTTCATGGCTTGCAGCAGGTCGAGCGCTTCACCGCCACGGATTTCACCGACGACGATGCGGTCGGGGCGGAGGCGCAAGGCGGAATTGAGCAGGTCGCGGATGGTGACTTCGCCCTTGCCGTATTCGTCGGGCTTGCGGGTTTCAAAACAGACCTTGTGCACCTGTTGCAACTGGAGTTCGCTGGCGTCTTCCATCACGAGGATGCGGTCGTGTTCCGGAATCAATGAACTTAGGACATTCAAAACGGAGGTTTTGCCGGAGGAGGTCGCGCCGGAGACGATGAGGTTCCGGCCGAGCTTGACGATGATGTCCAGCAGACGCGCGCCGTCGGCCGTGAGGCTGCCGAAGTTGATCAGCTGCTGGACGGTGAGCTTTTCCTTCCGGAATTTGCGGATGGCCACAATGGTGCCCGCGCGGCAGAGCGGCGGCAGGACGGCATGGACGCGCGAGCCGTCCGGCAGGCGGGCGTCGAGACGCGGATTGTCCCGGTCAAAGAAACGGCCGACGCTGCGGGCCACGTTCATGACGGCGGCCTGGAGGGCCTGTTCGCTGGAAAATTTTTCGGGGATGGTCGTGACCTTGCCTTTGCGTTCGACAAAAATCTGGGCCGGACCGTTGATCATGACTTCGGAGACTTCGTCATCCATCAAATGCTTGGCGATCGGCCCGAAGAAAAGATAGAGATATTCGAGGCCGGATTTGGACCGCTTCCCGGGTTGGGAGGTGGCGGCGCGCGTGGCGGCTTCATCATCGGCTGAGGACGCCGGAGGCACCGGGTTGACCGGTTCGGCGGGCATGGGTTCCGCCGCGGCTTTGGGCGGCGGCTGGGTGGGTTCCGCTTTGGCGGCGGCGACCGGCAGGTTGCGGATGAGAATTTTGTAGTCGCCGGCGGAGATGACGTCGCCGATTTTGACCGGAGTTTCGCCGTCGCATTTGACGCCGTTGAGTTGAAAGGCGGCGGATCCGGCTTTGGCCTTGAGCGTGGCGGTTTGATTTTTGATTTCGATGGCGATTTGCGCGCCGTCCTTTTTGGCCGGTTCGAGCGCGAGGTTGCAGCCGGGGGCAAAGCCGATGGTGATCGGGCTGTCGGGGAACCGGAACAGCCGGGGATGCTGGCCGTCTTGTTGAAGTTCAAATGAGGTGATGCCGGTATTGCTCATAAATGCGTTTCAAGGGTTTTTGCCCGTAATTTTACTTGCTATTCCGACTTCTGACTCATAAGCTGCTCGCGGCACAGTGGTGTGCCGGGAAGTATTAGCAACTCGAACGGAGTAAATCAAGTAACCAATCGTAAGAAACCAAACAGCATGAAAATTATCCTGAACAACAAACGGCAGGGCATCGCCATGACGGAGTATTTGATCATCCTAGCCATCGTGGCCGTGGCGGCCATCTTGGTTGTTGGCCTTTTTGGCAAGCAGATCAAAAATACGTTTAATACCAGCACTGCGGCCATGGGCGGCGCGTCCTCCAACAATTCAGCCCAAACCACGGCGGCCACGACGGATAACATGGGCTCTTTCGGCAAAAACGCAGCGAACTGATCGTTGCGGCTTTGACGCCAAATCGAATTTGATTTCGCCCCTCCAAAGGGGGCTGGCGGTGCGGTTGTGGCTAATCTGATTGGAACCTATGAAAAACAAGTTGCCATTGGTGATAGCTCTTTTGATTGCGGTGGCTTCTATTTTTGCCATCAAGTCCTACATCGGCAAAGAAGAAGCGGCGGTTCATGAGCAGTTGAAGGGCGATCCGGTTGTCGCCGCCAGCACCGACATTCCTGCCGGCACCGAGTTGACGCTTCAAATGCTGACTGCCAAGCAGGTTCCCCGGCAGTTTATCCCCGCGCAGGCGATTGAGGGTGTCGATCAGGTAAAACAGATTCTTGGCAGCAAGACCAGGATTCCGATCCATGCCGGAAGCTTGATTTTGTGGTCGGACCTGGCCAGTGAAGCCCATCAAGGTTTGTCATCCATCATCCCGGCCGGCCACGGTGCCTTTTCCGTGCCGATCACCAAAGGTGTGAAGGGCGATTTAATCCAGCCCAGTGACCATGTTGATATCATTGGATCCTTTGCCGTGCCAAAGCCCCAGAACATGCCCACCCCGCAGACTGCAGCCACCTGGCGTCAGGCGTCGGACATCGTAAATGTGGTTCTTCTCCAAAACGTAACGGTCCTGGCGGTGGGCGGCACATTTGCCGGGCAAAGCAGTGCCACTACTGCCGATAGCTCGGATTTGACGCTGGCGTTGACTTTGCCGGAGGCGCAGCTTTTGATGTTTGCCAGCCAAAATGGAGATTTGGGTGTCCTGTTGCGAAAAGAAGGTACGGCCGACGTCAAGGACCGCCAAGATTTGCCGCGCGTGACGTTTGAGGCCCTGGAAAAAATCATCGGGGACCTGGATGGCCAAAGAAATTTCCACACCGTTGAAATTCAAAAAGGGCCAGATAACAGCACAACCGTTCCGGTTCAGAACACAACCCCCAAATAACAACCACCAAGGATAGACCATGAAAAGTTATTCGTTAAAAAAGTTTTTTATTCCTGAACTGACCATCGCCCTGATGGCTTGCATTTTCTTTGCCGCCGCCGTTGTGCGCGCGGATGATCTGGTGGTTTACAAGGGCGCGAGCGTCCAGTTGAGTGTCTCGGGCATCAAGAAAATCACCATCTCCGACCCGCAGATCATTGATGTCAAACTGTCCGATGACGGCCAGTCGGTCAATATCACCGGCCTGACGGAAGGGCGCAGCGAATTGCGGATCGCCCGGACCAGCGGCGACGATTTTATGACCAACGCAGTCGTCCGCGCGGATTTGTCCCAGGCCGCCTCCGAAATCAAGGACCTTTTGTCCGATGTGGAAGGATTGGAAATCAAGTCGGTCGGCAACAAGATAGTTTTGAAGGGAAACATCCTCACCCGGTCGGATTACGACAAGGTGACAAAAGTCGTCACGGCCTATCCGAACATCATCCTGAACCTGTCCACCTTTGACCGCTCGGAGATGAACAAATATGTGGAAGAAGCCATCTTGAAGGACATCGGATTGGACACCATCACCGCGCGCGTGGTCGGCGATGAAGTCGTTCTGGAGGGCATCGTTTACAGCCAGTCCGATGCCGACCGCGCCGTTCAAATCGCCAAGCTCCGCGTGCCCAATGTCACCAGCCTCTTGAAGGTGCAGGAAGTCATGATCGAGACGGACGTCCAATTTGTCCAGGTCAGCGTGGATAACAGCAAGGACATGGGCTACAACGTGCTGGATACGCTCGGGGTAAGCCTGGGTGCGAACGGCAACGGCGTCAGCACAGCCGGCCGGGACTTCCCGGTCAGCTATGGCGTCAGCGCCACGGCCTCGGCCCAAATCAAGGCGCTGCTGGGAAATGGCACCGGGAAAATCGTGGCCCAGCCCCATTTGAGCACGAAGAGCGGCGACGTGGGAACCTATCAATCCGGCGGCACGAAATATTTTAGCGTGGCCAGCGCGGTCGGGCCGTCCACGCTCCAGAGCGTTGACTACGGCGTGATCTTGAAGGTCAAACCGCTGCTGCAAGGCAAGGACCGGATCCAGAATGAAGTCTCGGTGGAAGTGAGCTATCCGGTGGCCGACCCCAGTGCGGTGTTGACGCTGCAAAAATACGACACCGCCTGCACCTCCGTGTGCAAGATCGGCGAAAGCATGGTCATTTCCGGCATCACGCAAACGATCTTCAACAAAAACAGTTCCAAGACGCCGCTGCTGGGCGACATTCCGCTGATCGACCTGTTTTTCAGCAACAAGACCTCGGACAAGCAAAAGACCGAATTTGTCATTGTGGTGACGCCGCAGCCGGTGTTTCCGGTGGTCAGCACCGCCCAGCCATACGGCGAATCCCATCAAAAGTTGATTCAAGACAAGGACAAGGACTGACATGGCTGGCGGCTCCCAGTATGTGCCGGGCGTATTGGTTATCTTCGGTGGTGAGTATAATGGCGATCAAGTTCAAGTCGCGAGTGACCGGATAACCATTGGCCGCTCCACGGATTGCGACATCATCCTGAGGAACAAGGATGTTTCTTCGCGCCATGCCCAACTGGTGATCCGGGACAAAGTCTGCTGGCTGCAGGATCTGGGGAGCAGCAACGGGACGATCTATACCGGGAAAAAAATCATCCAGCATCCCCTGGCTTCCGGGGAGGAATTCCACATCGTCAACTACCGGTTTGTTTTTGCCGAGAACGCCGAGGCCTTTGCCGAAAAAGCCGAGGCCACGATGGAGGAGATCCGCCAAAGCCTGCACGCCAAGCTCATCGGCGAATTGAATTTGAAGCGCCTCTCGCTGGCGCAGATGGCCGATCAATCCCTGCGGCGCCGCGCCAGCGACGTGCTGGACAAATTGATCGAGGCGCGTGAGCGGGATATTCCGGCGCAATACGACCGCGAGGAGCTTAAAAAAGCCGTCCTGGATGCCGCCTTGGGGCTGGGTCCGCTCGAGGACTTGCTGGCGGATGGCGAGGTGACCGAAATCATGGTCAACGGCCCGCAGAAAATTTTCGTCGAACGCAAAGGCCGGCTGACCAAATCGTCCAAAACTTTCCTGGGCAAGAATGAAATCCTGACTTCCATCGAACGCATCGTGGGACCGATTGGCCGGCGCATCGATGAGTCCAGCCCCACCGTGGACGCGCGGCTGGCCGATGGCTCCCGCGTGCATGCCATCATCCCGCCGCTCGCGCTCGACAGCCCGACGATCACCATCCGCAAATTTCCCAAAAAGCGCATCGTGGTTGATGACCTCGTCGGCTTCGGCAGCCTGTCGCCGCAGATGGGGCAATTTTTGCGCGTGTGCGTTCTCGCCACCAAAAACATGGTGATTTCCGGCGGCACCGGCTCGGGCAAGACGACCTTGCTGAACGTGATGGGCGCGTTTATTCCCGACGGCGAGCGCGTGATCACCATTGAAGACTCGGCGGAATTGCGCCTGCCGCAGGAGCACGTGGTGCGCCTGGAAACGCGGCCGCAGAACATCGAAGGCAAGGGCGAGGTCACCATCCGCGACCTGGTGAAAAACGCCCTGCGTATGCGGCCCAACCGGGTGGTGGTGGGCGAGTGTCGCGGCGGCGAAACCCTCGACATGTTGCAGGCGATGAACACGGGCCACGACGGGTCGCTGACGACCGTGCACGCCAATTCGCCGCCGGATGCCGTGCGCCGCCTGGAAAACCTCGTTTTGTATGCGGGCACGGACCTGCCGCTGAAGGCCATCCGGGAACTGATTTTTTCCGCCGTCCACATCATTGTCCAGATTTCCCGTTTTTCCGACGGCTCGCGCAAGCTCACTTCCATCGCCGAAATCGCCTCGATGCACGACGGCGACATCAAGTTGCAGGAGATCTTTGTATATCACCGCAAGGGCATCAGCCCGGAAGGCCGGGTGGTCGGGCAGCATTCGGCGACGGGCGTCATCCCGTCGTTTGTGGAGGAGTTGCGGCAGGCCGGAATTGAAGTCGACATGTCAATGTTTGTTCCCACCTCGGAGGATTGACCATGCTATACCTGATATTAATTTTTGGGGCCATCATCTTCTTCCTGTTCCTGTTCCGCCCGGCGAAGGAGGCCTTGCAAAAAAACATATTCCGGCAAAGGGACCATGTGGCGAGGGAGCTGGAAGACATGTTCATTTTCATCTCGGTGGATGGCCTGCAAAAATTGAAATGGACGCTGGCGATGATCGTGGCGGGCGTGGGATTTGTGCTGGCGTGGGATGCGAAGCCGCCGGGCGGGCTGATCACGGCCTTCCTGCTGGGAGCCATCGCCTATTGGGGGCCGGAAATCTACATCATTTTTCTCCGCCGCCGCCGCCGGGCGGCGTTCAGCGAACAGCTCGTGGACGGCCTGGTTTTGATGGCCAACGGCCTGCGCTCCGGCTTCACGCTGCAACAGGCGATCGACATGCTCATCGAAGAGATGCCCGCGCCCATGAACCAGGAGTTTGAACTCGTCCGCCGCGAGTATCGCGTCGGTGTGGATCTGGACGTGGCCCTGCGCAATTGCGTGAACCGCACGCAGGATGTTGACCTGGACCTGGTCGTGACGGCGATCCAGATCACGCGCCAGCTCGGTGGCAACCTGGCGGAGGTTTTTGACCGCATCGTGGCCATGGTGCGCGAGCGCAAGGTTCTGGCCGGCAAGGCGGAGGCGCTGACCTCCGAGGGCAAGATGCAGGCCACGGTCGTCGGCCTGCTGCCGTACGGCTTTATGTTTGCCATGATCAAGGTGAATCCGGACTTGATGCAATTGATGTGGACGACCATTCCCGGCTTTCTCTGTCTGCTGGCCGTCATCATCCTGGATATCGTCGGTTACCTGTGGGTGCGCAAGCTGGCGACCATCGAATACTAAAATCTATGAATGCCACGTTCAAAGAATGGTTCCACTCGATCGGCGAGACCGGCCTCCAGCGGGGCGGCGGGTTCGCCGAGAGCCATGTCAAAAAGCTGGATGCCAGGCTCATCGCTGCCGGCGAGCCGGGCGACATGAAGGGTGTTGACCTGTTCGGCATCCAGATTTTTTGCGCGATCGTGTTCCCCGTTTTTTGGGGTTTCGTTTTCCATGAGGTCGGTTTCGTTTCATTTTTGGTGGAAGGCCCGAAGCAAGTGCTCGTCTATATCGCGCTGTTGCTTTTCGGATTTTTAGTTCCGACCATGAACATCGGCGAGCGGGCCAAGGCCCGGCAGAAAGCCATCGCCTTGCAACTGCCGAACACGCTGGATCTGCTGACCATCTCCGTGGAGGCCGGTCTGGATTTCATGTCCGCCATGCGCCGCGTGGTCGAGAAACATCCGGCCGGGCCGCTGAAGGAAGAACTGGAACGGTTTTTCAAACAGACCGAACTCGGCCGCCCGCGCCGCGAAGCGTTGCGCGAAATGGCCAATCGTGTGCAGCTTTCAGATTTGAACGGGGTCGTCTCCGCGCTGATTCAAGCCGACCGCCTCGGTGTGAGCATCGGTCCGATTCTCACCATCCAGTCGAACATGCTGCGCATCCGCCGGGCGCAACGCGCGGAAAAAGCCGCCGGCGAAGCCCCCGTGAAGATGCTCGCGCCGTTAATGATTTGCATTTTGCCCTCGGTTTTTATTATGGTGCTTGGGCCGGTCATCATCCAGATGATCATCAATCTCCACAAACAGTGACGTGAAAGGCATTTTAACCATCATCGAAGGCACGGGCAAAGGGACGAGCAAATCCCTGTCGGGAGCGTTGATGATCGTCGGCCGGTCAAAAAATGCCGACTTGCAGATCGAGGATCCCCTCGTTTCCCGGCGGCATCTGGAAATCAAGGTCGAGCCGGACGGCGTGTTTGTGGAAAACAAAAGCGCGCAAACCGCGTTGTTGAACGGCAAGCCGCTTCTGGGCGTGGTTTCATTGAACCCCGGCGATGTCCTGGAAATCGGCAGCAGCAAGCTGCGTTTTGAGGAAGACACCGGCGCGCCGGCGGCCGAGGCGGCGGAAATTGACGGCACCCGCATCGCGCCCGAGAGCGCGCAATACCGCCCGCGCCCGAAGAAGGAGGACAACGCGCCCGATGAGACCCGCGCCGTGGTGGAGGACGGCACGCGGATGATGAACCCTTCCGAATTGCCGAACTGGGTCGCCCAAAAGGAATCCAAGGAGGCGCCCAAGCCGAAATCTTCGCTTGGTCTCTGGCTCCTGTTGCTGCTGCTCCTGCTGCTCGGCGGCGGCGGATATTTATACTGGCAAAAAGTCCAGACGGATAAACAAAATGCCGGCGCTTTGATGGCCTACAAGGACGGGTTGTATAACGTCAGCCTGAGCTATCCGATCGACTGGACGAAGACCGATGACGCCGCCGGCGTGGTCGCCTATGGCGAGGGCAAGGTCGGCGACAATCAATGGGTGCGCCTCACCATTTTTACGGACAAGGATCCGGAGCATCTGGTCACCGGCCTGACCGACGGCTTCAACCACTACAAGGCCGTTCTGAACAAACGCCACAGCGGGTTCAGCCTGGCCGATGTGTCCATAAAAAAAATCAACAACGTCACGGGCATGGCGTATGAATTCAGCGCCGGCAACACCCGCGGCCGCGGTTGCTATGTGCTCAACGGCAGCACGCGCATCGTCATCGAGTGCACCAGCGACGCCGGCAGCTCCGAGCAATTCGCCCCGGTGTTCGCGGGCATCTTCAAAAGTTTCCAGCTTGACCAATACGACCCGCAACTGTTCATTGAATTTCCGCTCCCGGAAACCGGCCAGCAGCAGTTCGCGCTCTCCAACCCGCCCGACCTGGCCCGCCAGGCGGACCAGTATATCCAGACCGGCGCCATGCTCTTCAACGGCAAGGACGTGAATCCCGACAACCTTTTCAATTCCATCCGGGCCTACCGTTCGGCGCTCCAGTTGACCATTGCCGGCCCGGAACGGCTGCCTTCCTATCACGAAGCCGCCGAAGGCTTGAGCAACGCCACCCGCCTTTTCAACCAGCAGGTGCAAGACCAGGAATTTGAAATCAGCCGGGCCTTGAAGGTCGGCGACCGCACCGCGGCATTTTGGGCGGCCAACAAGCTGATGCAAATGGATCCCGACAAGACCGATGATACCTATCGGGAGGCGGCCAGGATCGCACACAACTTACAGCCCCAGTAAACTATGAGCGCGGTTTTAATCGTAACCAAGGACCGGAAACAAATTGCCAAGGTAACTGTGGCCGGCAGTTCCTTCACCATTGGCCGTTCCGCCGAGTGTTCGCTGCCGCTGGACGAATCCCTCGCCTCCCGCCACCACATATCCATCACGTCCGAACGCGGCGCCTACAAGGTCCGCGATGAAGGCAGCCGCAACGGCACCCGGCTCAACGGGGAAAAACTCGCGGCCAACGCCACCCGGGATCTGAAGGACGGCGACGAGATCGAGATCGGATCCACCGTGTTGAAATTCGTCAGCGATAATGCCGCCGATGACGAGGACGATGACCGGACGCGCGTCGCTTCACCCGCCGATGCCGCCAAAAAAACGCCGGGCGCGGAAGTGAAGGCCAAAAAGGACATCGGCTCCATCCAGGTCAAGTTGCGCGTGGTGGACGGTCCGCTGGCCGGCGGCGTGTTTCGCGATTGGGAAAGCCCGCTGACCATCGGGCGCAGCCTGGAAAACAACGTGGTGCTGGTGGATGACGCCGTTTCCGGCCGGCACGCGGAAATCGTCCAGGAGGGTGAAAATTATTTCATCGTGGACCTGAAGAGCATCAACGGGACTTTTTTGGAAGGCATCAAGGTCCAGCGAACGCAGCTCGTCAACGGCTCGAAAATCAAGGCCGGGGTTTCCACCCTCGTTTTTGAACGCACGGACTTGCGCAAGCAGCGTAAAAACCTGATGACCGCGCTGATCTCCATGATTGTCCTGGCGGTGGTGGTATTGGCCATCAAGTTCTTGCAGCCCCCGGATGTCGCCGGCCAGCACATCGCGGTCGCGCAAGGCCTCGCCCAGCAGGGCGACCTGGTCAAGGCCCAGGCGGAATACCAGGCCGCCCTGAGCGTGGATCCGAATCGCGTCGAGGCCAAACGCGGCCTGGCCGAAGTCAAGGAAGCCATCGAAGCCCGCGATATTCTCGGCACCGCCGAGACCGAGGCGGCCGCGGAAAATTATGACAAGGCGGAGGAACTATGTTACCGCGTGCTGCGCGATTTCCCGAACAACAGCCGCGCGCTGGAATTGGATGCGGTCATCAAGTCCATCCAAAACGCCAAGATCGCCTTTGCCGCGAAAAACTGGCTGGACGCCAAAAAACTTCTGGAAAAGGCCCAGGAAACCTATCCCAAGTCGCAGCTCATCGGCCTGCGGCTCGCGCAGGTTCAGGATGAAATCGATGCCCAGCAGAATCTGGCCAAGGCCCAGGACGCCTTCCAGCATCAGCAGTTCGACATGGCTTCGCCGCTGCTGCAGTCCATTCCCACCAACAGCATCTATTACATGGATGCGCGGCAGATGCTCGATCAGGTGGCCACCAGCCGGGGCGTCGCGGAATCCCTTAACCAGGCCCAGTCGCTCTATCGTGATGGACACATCCCCGAATCGCTCCAGACCCTTGAAACCGGCCTCCGACGCGCCGCCGACAACCAGTCCCTGACGGACCTGCGCCAGCATGTCCGGCAGATGGAGGCCTTGCAGGACGACCTCACGGCGGCGGAATCCGGCGGGCAGACCGAAGACGTTGACACCCTCTTGAAAAACCTCGCCACCTGTGACGCCGTGCAAAATCTGGAGAGCGATCCCCTGAACTCCTTCCGCAAGCGCGCGCAGGCGGCGGAAGGCGGCATCGTTGACAAATTGCACGCGCTGGCCCAGTCCATTGTCGCGCAGGCAAATTCCGTCTTGCAGACGGGCAACCGCAAGCAGGCTTATCTCCTTCTGGAAAAAGCGGTGAAGGCCAATCCGGCCGACCAAAACGTGACCGACCAGCGGGACCAGCTTAAGCAAAAAATCGTGTCGGACTGCCGCTCGCTTTTCCAGCAGGGCGTCGTGCACGATGATTTGGGACAGTCGGCCATGGCGCATGATTGTTATGAGAAGGTCCTGGTCATCGGCATACCCGGCGAGGATTATTACGAACGCGCCACCCGCAAGTTGAAGGGTTCGACGCAATGATTGGTTGATATGAAGCCGTGTCGCGCCAGGAGTGCAAAACATTTTTGGCGCATTTTTTTTGGCCTCGGCTTTTGCCTGGGATGCGCCGGCGGTCTGGCGCAGCCGCGCCTGGTGTTGCCGCAATCCGGTTGGAATTTTGGCGCGGTGACCAATCTGGCGGAACTGGACCATGACTTTGTCATCAGCAATTCCGGCGATGCCACCTTGGAAATCGAGCGGGTGGTATCCAGTTGCAACGACTGTTTGCTGGCTGGCGTTATGAACGACAAAATTCTTCCCGGCGGCTCGACGATGTTGCACAGCCGGCTGGATATGCGCCGGTTGGGCGGAGAAGTGAGCCGCACCATTTTGCTTGATTGCAACGATCCGCAAAATCCTTCCACCGTAATCGAAGTGAACGGCGTGGTGGTGCCCATGTATCAGGTCACTCCGCCGGCAATTGAACTGGATCTGTCAAAGGGGCAGCGGGCCGCGACGGCGCAAATCCAGCCGCTGTTCAAATTACGCGCGGACTTGTCTCAAGTGGATTGTGACGATTCCAATGTGGTGGCGATCATTGGTCCCGGATCGCCCGCGGGAATGACTTTGACGGTGGAATCCAGGCAAACCATCCTGCGTGGAAACACCTTCGCCACGGTCACCCTCCACAGCGCCAACTCCAACGACCTGCCTTGCCGGGTGACGGTATTGGTTCACAATCCGCCCGATGTGGAAGTGGTTCCGTCGCAGCTGACCTTTCAACCCCAAGCCGATCCGCAGATGCAGGTTTTATGGTTGTATCAGCATGGTTCATCCCCGCTGACGCTGCTGGATGCCGTTCCTTCGTCCGACGATTATCATTGTGAAATTGATCCCGACCCGGACGGAGTTGATTACCGCATTTATGTGACCGCCGCGCCGCTGCAACTCTCAACCGGCAAGACCAATTCGATTGTCTTGAAAATGATGGACGCAAAGCATCAAAACACAGCAGTGGTGATCCCGCTTTTTGTGGCGGGACAGTGAAATATTTTATGATCACCGGCGGCGCGGGGCGGGGAGAAATAAGCCTTGAAAAAAGGCCTGTCGGATGTAGAATTCTAAAGGAGAAAATAAAATTTTATGATTAACCGGCCATTCACCTGGCATACGGTGTTTGTCAAGTTCAAGGAGTGTCTGCACGACGAACGCGGCTCCGCGATGACGGAATATCTTTTGATTTCAGGGATCATGATTCCGCTCGCCGCGTACTTGTTCAGTCCTGATACCGGTTTTTGCAGGGAGTTCCGGACCGAGTATGATGTGACCTCGACTTTTTTAATGTTACCCGGCCCTTGATCCCCCTTAAATGCCACCCACGTTGCCCATCAACGCGTTCAATGACCAGCCGGTGACGGCGGGTGCGGGTCCGCTCGCCGCGATGGTGGTTCTGGTGGTCGTGCTGACGGTGGCTGCCTATACGGAGATCAAAGAAAGCCGGATTCCAAACTGGCTGACGCTTTCGGGCATGTCCTTGGGTTTGCTGATCGCTTACTTGCAAGGGAAACCTGAATTTGGGGCGAGTTTGGGGGGCCTGGCCATCGGGTTCGGGTTTTTTTTCATATTCTATGTTTTCGGCGGGGTGGGCGGTGGTGACGTGAAATTGATGGGCGCCGCCGGAGCGCTGATGGGCTTGGAAATCACCAAACCGGCGCTTTTTTACACCGTGTTCATCGGCGCATTCATTTCGGTCATGATGTTTATCTGGCGGCGGGATTTTTGGTTGCGCATCGGACTATCGCTGCAAAAGCTGGCGTTTTGGCGCAAACGGGATGCAACCGCGCTACCACCCTTGCCGGCCCTCAAAGTGCCGTACGGCATCGCGATTGCCATCGGCTGTTTGCTGGCTTTGTTTAACGCAGGCAACCGGTGATTAAAATTTTAACATGAAGAATGAACGGCTTCAAAGCAAGGGCATCGTCCACGATGACCAGGCGGTGGCGTTGACGGAATTTTGCATCGTCATGCCGGTGGTGCTCTTTTTATTTCTCGCCGTCTTGCAGTTCTTTCAAGTTGTCCGGGCGGCGCAAATGGTGAATTACGCGTCCTATATCGCGGCCCGGTCTTATGCGGTCCTGCATTCGGAGGATCAGGCCAAAACGGCCGCGGTGATGGCCATGGCTCCGGTCTCCAACAATATTGGAATTCAAAGTCTGGGCGGTCTTGGGGGCGGCATGTCGGGAATCAGCTCTCTGTTCAGCAGTTTGGCCAGTGTCACTCCGGGCGGGGCCCGATATGGGAACGGCTTGATCAGCGCTTACTTGAGCCTGTCATTTGGAAATTTTTCAGTCGCGACCAATGCCATCAGCGGCAGCAGTCTGACCCAGGTCAGTGTGACCATCAACTACCCTCAATTCATCAACATCCCGGGTTTTGGAGGTCTTTGGAGAATGTTTTCAGGCAACGATAATTTTTTTGCGTCGCAGAATGCAGCCCTTGCCTATGCCAAATATCTGGCCCAGGATCTTTCGTGGTCCAAGGGGTTGGCGAGCGCAGACGTCCTGGCCGGCCTGGCCCTGGCTCAAGGCAGCATCAACGTTCCCGGCCAATGCACCACCGGTTATGAAGCGTGGGGGGATCCAACCGCCTATAAGAACGCCTTGGACAATAATAACAATTACAACACCGCCTACACCGGCTGGTGGCCGGGAACAAGCGGCAGCTGGCAACCACGGGTGGCGGCACAACCATAAAATTACCAGTCTATGGGTTTATTTTATCTGGAAAAAAAAAGTCAGGCAGTTGCGCGGGGATGAAAGCGGCAGCGTCCTGTTGCTCTCCGGCATGATGGCGTTTGTGATGGCCATCATGGTGCTGTATTCCCTGGATACCAGCCAGGTTATTTATAACAAGATAACTTCGCAGAATGCCGCTGATTCGGCTGCAGAAACGGCGTCCCTATGGCAGGCCCGGGGACTTAATGTGATTCAACAACTGAACGATTTTCACTATGTTTTCAATGAAACCCTCTTTGGCGTTGAAATGGGTGAACTGGCCACCTGTCTGGCAGCGGATGCCGCGGTGGTAAAATGGGCGGCGGATGTTGCGTGCTGTCTTTCTGGTGTTGGCGCGGTGCTTTCCGGAGGTTCTTGTTGTACGGCCATTCCGGGTGATTTTAAGAATGCGCAATCGTTGTGCAACATTTGCAAAAAAGCTCTTCCGGAAAACAAATATCAAGTCAGTACGGCCAAGCAAATTTTGAATACGCAACAGCTTATTTCCCAATTTTGGCCGGCCTTGGAGGTGGTCTTTGCGAGCCAGGCCGCACAACAATCAGGAGCGGACCCCGCTCTCAATGTGGTTCCAAACTGGGCGGGTGGCGCCATCGCGAAAATTCTGCCCGTCAGTTTGCCGACCAGCATGCCCTCATTGCCAAATTTGCCTTCGGCTTTGACGCCGTATGCATTGCCGCTGACTTCGGTATCCCTGAACGTGGAGAAGAAACCCGGCAAGTACTGGCCCTGGAGATGGAGCTTCCTCGGACCGATGGGTGGATATTTGGATGAAATCGTATTAACCGATGTTGTTGCTCCCGGTGACTGGATCATAGGCGAAGCGACCTGTGCGACCGTATTCGTCTTTCTTAGCCCCCAAGGTGATATTCCGGGTTCTGCGGGAGGTCCTTGGGGATGGAAAGACAGTTACTACATAGGTCATCCAGGTTATATGACTTGGGTGGCTGGTAAAACCAATGAAACGGAGCTGGCGGGATTGGGGAAAATAAGCTGGCTGAATCCCGCCTCGTCGCCACCGGCGGATGTAAATTATTGGTTGGGCCAATCCAATGTAAAAATGTTTAACGCGAGTGCGGCCATCGCCTCAAGCCCCACCATGGAAATACCGGCGGTGATCAGCCTGGCGAGCAGCCAGGTGGAGGGAACGGGCGTCACGGCGGAAGATGAAAGCCTGCTGTCTGAACTTGGCACCATGGCTACCAGTTTGGGTAAAGGATCGGCCGGTCCGCTTTCAACCATACAGAGTGTCCTCGGTCCGTTGGTGGGCATGGTTCCGATCGACTCCACGCCGCATTTGATTCAAGTCTATCTTCCGAACGGCAGCCCGGGGACGAGCATGTGGATTTATCATTAGTCTTCTGATCAAAGGAATGAAACTGCCAGTCATAGCCAATCGATCAAAGGGACGCCGCCACCGGACGCTGGCCGGGGCAATTCTTGCCGAGGGGGCGATCGGACTTTGTTTGCTGGTGTTTGTCTGGATTTTGTTTTCTTACATAAGCTATATGTCCAACAACCGGATTCGCGCAAACATGTCGGCGCGCTATTCCGCATGGCTTTCAGGAAATGGAGTGAGTTCGACCACCAGCGCGTCAACCGACCAATATGCCTTCCTGGGTGACGACCAAAAAATGGTCACATTCAAATCGACAAAAAACACCCTGGGTTTTTTGGGAGTATCCGTCCCGACCATGATAGTTCCCAACCCGTACATATACAGCAACAGCGTGACTTTTGGGACCAATTCGGCCGACATAAACAGCGATTCGCCATTTCCCTTTAATATGCTGGCGCTCAATAAGCTTCCTTTTATGCGGGTGGACCTGATGATGACTAATTTTACCATGGTATCGGCGCATTGCGCCTGGCCCGATGTCAGCGATACCTATAACACATACTTGCCCCCCGCCATCAGTGCCGTGGCCGCTTTGGAGTTAGCGTGGGAGGGTGGTATTTTTACACAATAGAAGACGAGCAATTTTGAATGGATTCATTTTGGTGTCATGCTTTCGCAAATATATTTGGACCGCCGTGCGGTTTGGTATCGCTTCCCGGGAATCAGATGGTTTATTGACAGTGATATGATCATTGTTTAAGGCTTCGCTTTATGGAATTTAAAAAGCGCCCATTTGGTTGGTGGTGCAATTTGATGGCAAAAGGTCTGTTGTCATGCCTGGCGGTGGTGGTCCTCATCACCTTGCTTGACATGATGAGGTTATGGTATCACGTCCACCCGGTAGCCAGACGGGTTAGCGATGAAGCGAAGGCATCGGAGATTTCAAATTACAATCCAAGGAATGTGCAAAACGACGACATTTTTTGGCCGCAATATCTGGGCAGCGGCCGTTCGTCAGTGCACCGGGCGATCATCAATGGTGTGCAGATAATCAATCAGGCATGGAATACGACGTCCTCGTGCAGAGACGCCATCGATTTTTACCGGCGTCAGATGACGGCGCGCGGATGGCAGGATGTCACCGAGGAAACCCTGGATTTCCAGCCCGAATTACGGCCGAATGAGCACTCTTTAAGCTTATATCAGCAAGCCAGGGACTCGAATTTGATCTTGAAACGTGGCGGCTGGTCCATGCAGGTGACAACTTTTCCAAACAAACAGGAAGACGGGCAGAACACCATCAGCGTTTGTGCCGCCGCAACGCCATCGCTCCGGGAATTCGTTTCGCAAATGGCACCCTCACCGGGAGAGGATACGACCAGGGGCGGCATGCCTTTGGATGTGGTGCAAGAAAGCACCAAGGATATCTATCATATCACGCTGACACCCAGGAATGAACCGGCGGCGCAAGCCTTTCAAGAAACCCTGGCCGAGCTTGGTGCGAAGGGTTGGAGCCCGGCGATGGCCCTGCCCGCGGAAAAGGCGCCATCCGGTTATTTCGCATGGCTGGTGAGGGGCAACCAATACGCCGCACTTTCGGTGGCGGCTTCGCCCCAAGGCGGCGGATCCGCGGTGACCCTCACCGAAGTGACGCCCAAGTGACGCGCTTAAAATCCGCTGCGAGCGGTTGATGGATTGAATTCCCCGGGCGACACTTTTGGCGTCAGGCTTTGTGGCGCGGTCTAAAACGGATTCTTCAGCATGGACGGCAATCCGGCGTCGTCCCGGAAAGGCTCGTTGCGCTGGAAGCAATTGATCGCACGGGTTACGGTCGCGACCATCATTGAGTTGGTTTGCCGGGAGTATAGATCTTTTGCGCGGACGGCCGCCGACAGCGCCTGGTCATAGTGCCCGTTTTCCGCGTAAGCGGCCGCCAAGGCAGCGGCGGCGGGCGCATTGGTGCCGCGGGCAAGTTTATCCGCCAGCAGCGCCAGCCGGAAAGCATTGGTGCCATTCCGGACGGCGGCGTCAGGCGAAACCGCCTGCTTCCAGGCAATGCAGCAGAGTTCGTTTTGCGCGGGTTCGTAATCGGGGCTGATCAAGATGGATCGGCGAAGCTGGCTGACCGCCGATTGGACCTGGCCTTTTTCAAAAAAGGCGGCGCCAAGATAGGCGTGGACATCCGTGGTCTCGGGTCGGAATAACCTGACCTTTTTGAACTCGAGGATCGCCGCGTCCGTGTTTCCGGTCTGGAAAAGCGCCATGCCAAGATTCATATGATATCCCAGGGACAGCGGCCAGAGACTTACGGCCTTTTGAAAATGGGGCAGCGCCTCCTTCGCCTGGCCTTTCTCATCCAGCGCCAGTCCCAGGACGTTTTCCGCCACCGGATTTTCCGGCGCGCAATCGATTGCGTGACGAAACAGCCGTTCGGTATCCTGCCAGCAACCCACCTGCGACCGGCTCACGACACACATGGCGGCAATGCTTGAGACCGCCGCGGCATAAAAAAGGAACCGCGCTCTTTTAAATTGGATGAACCAATCAGCGGCGAGCCAGGCCACCATGACACCTAAACCGATTTGCGGCAGGTAAGTATACCGGTCGGCCCGCGACTGTGCACCCACCTGGATGATCCCTATGACCGGCAGCAACATC
>Ga0206960_1120_pt1 | contig 20041 bp, 19 predicted proteins | sample Alteio_BWOrgHeat_29_FD_153255 | JGI IMG/M metagenome (GOLD analysis project Ga0206960, IMG submission 153255) | Enriched cells from forest soil in Barre Woods Harvard Forest LTER site, Petersham, Massachusetts, United States -... | ecosystem: Environmental > Terrestrial > Soil > Temperate forest >... | reverse complement strand
CCCCGACTGCTTCATTCCACCCAGCGGGGTCTCCGGTCCATTGTCGAGCGTGGTGTTAACCCAGACTCGGCCAGCCTGGATGTCGCGTGTCGCGCGCAGGGCGTGAGCCAAATCATTTGTCCAAATCGATGCCGACAACCCAAACTCACTATCGTTGGCGATGGCAATAGCCTCTTCGTAAGTATCGAAAGGAATCACAGCAAGAACGGGGCCAAAAATCTCTTCGCGCAACAGAGGGGTATCAGAACGGACGTTGCTTAGCAAAGTGGGCTGCACAAAATAGCCCTGCGAGGTAACGACGCGTCCGCCACCGCATACCACCGTTGCCCCCAATTTGACTCCTCCATCGATGTAGTCAAGCACTTTGTGCATATGTGCTTCATCAAACATCGCTCCTACCTGAGTCGTCTCATCCAAAGGATCTCCAACGCGAATACGCCTGATTTTTTCGGCCAACTTTTCGGTAAACTCAGCTGCAATCTTGCGATCCACGACAAGGCGACTGCCCCCCACGCAACACTGTCCTGCATTGAAGGCCATGCCAAAAGCCACACCATCAGCCGCATCATCAAGATTCGCGTCGGCAAAGACGATATGAGGATTCTTGCCACCAAGTTCGAGACCAAGTTTCTTGATGTTTGAGACCGAAGCCAGAATCGCTTTTTGGCCGGTGGCGGTAGAGCCAGTCACTGACACCATATCAATCAACATGCTGTCAAGTAGGGCCTGGCCGACAACTGGGCCGCGACCGGTGACCACATTGACCACGCCATCAGGCAACCCAGCCTGACTGAGCAGTTCACACAACCGCAACGTCGAGCCGCTTGTCGCTTCAGCCGGTTTTACGACCGCCGTGCAACCTGCGGCGAGAATAAATGGCAACCGCTCGGAAAGGATAAAGAATGGGAAGTTCCATGGAGTAATGACGCCGATGACGCCAAGCGGTTGACGCAGCACCAGAGCCATAATGCGCTCTCCCAGATTATTGAAAGCTTGACCGGCCATAGACCTAGCCGCCCCTGCAGCAAACCGCCAGACATCCACTGCACCGCGGATCTCGCCAATTGCCTGAAGAATGGGTTTTCCTGTTTCCAGAGATTCGATTAGCCCCATCTCATCTGCATTTTGTTCGATCAGCTCCGCAACCTTGAAAAGTACCTTAGCCCTGTCCCCGGCGCTCATCCGGGGCCAGGGGCCTTTATCAAATGCTTTACGGGCGGCCAGAATTGCCGCTTCAGCATCTTCTTTACTGGCTCTAGGCCATTGGGCTACAGCTACATCATGGCCCGGGCTATAACGAGTGATGTATTCCTCCCGGATACCATCGGTCCAACGGCCGCCTATATACATTTGAAATTTACGCGGCTCGACGGGGAGTTTATGCAATGACATGGTCTCGCTCCTGATAATTATTAGGTATTAAAAAATTTCGTTATTGAATTAAGAACAGATCAAAATACCGGTGTACTTTTGTTGTAAAAAGCTTGGATGCCAATGGCAGAGTCAGCACTTGTCTTGATTTCTTCTGCCGCCGAGATATAAAAATCGCCGATTGTCGTTTCACAGAATATTGCTGCTTTCGAGAGGGCTGCTGCGCGGGGGGAAATGCGAATGAGTTGCTCGACATATTCGGCTAGTTTTTGCTCAAATTGATCTTGCGGCCACGCAGCATTCAGCACGCCCCATGCACTGGCAGTATTTACATCCAGTGTGCACATGGTAAGTACCGCCTCGAGTGCTCGGCCTCGGCCGGCTATACGGGCAAGCCGCGTCCCACCTTGCCACCCGGGAATGGCGCCAATTCCCACTTCCGGAAATCGGAACAGCGCGCCTAGAGAGGCTACCCGCAAGTCGGCGCATAGCACGAGCTCCAGTCCTCCACCGAAGCAAATTCCCTCGATTGCCGCCACCGTCGGACAACGGAGCCCCTCAAACCGCCCAAAGATAGTATTGCCGTACTCGATCCAGCTATGACTGAACTGTTGTGGCGTCAAGGGTGCCCACTCACGCACGTCCGCCCCGGATGAAAATGTCCCCGCAGAAGCACCCCGCAGGACAACCACTCGTATAGTCTCGTCGGCCTCAACATAACTTACCTGTTGGTCGATCTGCGCCAGCATCTCAATATCCAGAGCGTTGGCTTTACCGGGATTTTGGAGTGTTAGCGTGAGCGCCGGCCCATTGCGAACAGCACTTAAGGCTCCCATCTAGGCGTCCTTGGTTTAACTTTCAACGCCATAGATTGCCATGAAGCGATTCATTCTCTCGATCGCTGCGTCGGGGTCACGCAGCAATCCTGCCGCGTCGGCCATGCAGAAGATATCCACAAAATAGGGAAGCGCACGCATCGCCTGATGACCAGCAAGCATCACCATATGCTTCTGATGCCCATTGAGATAAGCCAGGAACACTACGCCGGTCTTATAGAATTTGGTAGGCGTACTAAAAATACGACGCGAAAGAGGAACTGTCGGGGCTAGGATTTCAAAGAATCGCTCTTGGTCCCCCTGTGCAAGTGCAGTCATAGCATGGAAGGCGGCAGGCGCGATGGCATCGAAGATGCCAAGCAGCGCGTGGGAGTATCCAACCTCATCCCCAGCGATTAGCTCCGGATAGTTGAAATCATCGCCTGTATACATCTTCACACCAACGGGCAGCAGGCGACGCATGGTAATTTCACGTTGCTTGTCGAGTAGCGAAATCTTAATCCCATCCACCTTCGAGACAGATTCCCGAATGACCTGAAGGGCTATATCCTGAGCTTCGGTAAGATCTCCACTACCCCAGTAATCCTTGAGTTCTGGATCAAACATTTCTCCTAGCCAGTGCAGTACGACTGGCTGGTCCGCATGTGCAAGCACCCGGCGGTATACGGATAAATAGTCATCGGGCGTTTGGGCGACCCGTGCCAGCGCTCTACTCGCCATCAAAATTAATCGCCCGCCAGCTTCTTGAATAGCATCGATTTGCTCACGATAAGCATCAATCACGTCATCTAGGGTCCGCACTTCAGAGAGGAGCAGATGATCGGTCCCGCAGCCATTGAAGATCGGCACCGTGTTGTTTCCCAGTGTGGATCGGGTACGACGAATCAGTTCAAGCGCGTCAGCCCACTGTAGTCCCATGCCACGTTGCGCCGTATCCATGGCTTCCGCTATCCCCAGCCCCATACTGGCGAGATAACGGCGATACGAAAGCGTTGCCTCCCAATCAATTGCACACCCGGACGCGGGGTCTGTATCTGCAAAAGGGTCTGCCACAACATGTGCTGCAGAAAGGGCTATGCGACTGAAAGGAGCTGACGGGAAAACCGCAGTTGGCTCCGCCCAAGGCCTACCTAGCAGAGTATAAGAACTCATATGGCCGTCGAGGCCAGGTAAATTGATTTTTGGCACAACCACGCTCCGACAGGGCTTTCAGTGATCGAGTGCCGCCATTGGATTCAGCGGCAATTAGCTCATTAACCAGAGTCATTGTAACGCTCTAGTTAGTTACTTTCATTTTACAGAAGCTTTAAGATTAATCAAGCGGTCAAATTTTTCAGTGCCGATTTATTGTATCTGGCAGCTATCAGGAATCAGGTAAACCCTACTTCAACACGCCGTATCAAACCGCTGGCGACAGACATTCAGGATGTCATCGGGCTCATGCGTCCACCAGTCTTCCTTGGAGAAAATCTCGACCTCGACAGGACCGCTATAGCCCGCACTTTCAACAGCACGACGAATCCCTGGCAAGTCGATGATCCCATCACCCATCATTCCACGGTCAAGTAACGGGTCGCGCGTGTTCATCAACCAGTCGCAAACGTGAAAAGCCATGATCCGATTTGATGCTCGAACAATCGCCTGATACAAGTTGGGATCCCACCAAACATGATAAGCATCAACGGCAATCCCAAATAATCCTTCATTTCCTGGATCCAGATAGTTGCACCAATCCGTCGCCTGATCGATGGTATTCAACAAACTTCTATCAGCGGCATAGAAAGGATGCAAGGGTTCGAGCGCAATCTTCACGCCGGTTTCCCGCATGGTCGGAATCAGCGCTACCAACCCATCCAGAATTTTCTGGCGACAGCCCTGAATATCACGTGTAGCCGGAGCCATCCCTCCCACGACGGCGACAAGAAACGGTGCGCCCAATATTGCCGCTGCTTCAAGTGCCTTGCGATTCGACGTGATTGCCGCCTGTCGTCCAGCTTCATCTTCAGCTGAAAAATAGGCTGTGCGACAATATCCGGCCACTTTCAGTCCCGCCGCGCGAATGGCACTGGCATCTCGCTCTGGGTGATTTTCATCGATTTCCTGACGCCAAGGCGTAATCCAATCAAAACCTGCGTCAGCAACGCGCGCAGCCGTTACTGCAATTGGTTCACGAAACCCCAGTGTCGCGGTATTAATGCAGCAGATCTCTCGTCGCCTCGCAAGATTTCTCACCTCAGTTCCTCAAAAAACATATGCTAAAACCGCTGTATCAATAGACCGCCATCGACTCTCACTTCCTGCGCAATTGTGTAGGGAAGCAATCCCGCTGTCATTGTTCTGATGACACGCGCTACGTCGTCCGGAGTACCCCACCGCGGTTCAACCGTCATCCCATCCGCAATCAAATTGTCGTACTTAGCTTTCGACGGGGCGGTCATCTCGGTAAGGATAAGGCCGGGTTGAATTTCATAGGCGCCAATGCCTGCCTTCGCTAAGCGAATCCCAAATAATTGGGATGCCATATGCATTGCGGCCTTAGACATGCAGTATTCACCCCGTTCTATCGTAGCTGCGATAGCGTTTGATGAGGTAACAAAAACGATACTTCTATGGATCCCTTCGATCTTCGGGGCCTTCACCATGCGGCGGGCAATAGCTTGTGTCAGGAAAAAGGTTCCTCGCGTATTTACATCGAAGCAATGGTCAAAACTTTCCTCTGTCACCTCGAGCAAGTCACCTCGTTGCAAAACGGAGACTCCAGCGTTATTGACGAGGCAATGAATGTCGCCAAATTCCGCTGCAACGACGTCTAGAAAGCGATCCACCGAGGCCGTATCCGCGATGTTGTAATCAAACGTCATGCAGCGACGCCCCAGTGCCGCAATGTCGGATTTGATCGCGTCAAGGCCCGCGTTGTCGCGCCACGCGATGGCGATAATATCGAAGCCATCTTCAGCCAAACCGATGGCGGTCGCGCGCCCAATTCCCTTGGATGCGCCTGTAACAATTGCTGTCTTACCCATGATGTCAACCGTTCAAAAGTTTACGCGCAATGATCATGCGTTGAATTTGGTTGGTTCCCTCATATATTTGGGTGATCTTCGCGTCGCGATATAACCGCTCAACCTCATAGCCGCGGATATATCCACTTCCACCAAATATCTGTATCGCATTTGATGTATGCGCAACAACCGAGTCGCTGGCAAAACACTTGGCCATGGAAGCACTGGCAGTGGCATCTAAACCTCTGTCTATTTTCCCCGCTGCGGACCGAACCAGTAGGCGCGCCGCTTGAGTATCCTTCGCCATATCAGCCAGCATGAACTGGATCCCCTGAAATTCGGCGATTGCCTGACCGAACTGTTTACGGATCTTGACCTGCTCGACAGAAGCATCAAGGGCGGCCTGCATAATGCCCACTGCAAGCGCACCTATACCGACGCGACCTTTTTCTAGGACGCTCATCATCATATGAAATCCACGGCCCTCGATGCCTAAAACGGCATCGGCCGGCAAAATAACGTCATCAAAATGCAACTCACCGACCTGAGATGATCTTTGTCCGAGTTTGTGCTCTTTCGGTCCTTTTGAGACTCCCTGTAGCGCACAATCAACGATAAAAATACTCATGCCCCGCTTGCCTGCCTCTGGATTTGTGCGCGCTAGGACTAGTGCTACATCAGCCACTGGTGCATTATGAATCCACAACTTTGATCCGTTCAAAATCCAACTATCACCGTTCCGTACCGCCGCGGTCTTGATGCCTGAAACGTCTGACCCCGCCTCGGCCTCGGTAATACAGTAAGCCCCACGCACCTCAGCCCGAACAAGTCGACCGACCCATTTTTGCTTTTGCGCCTCAGTCCCATGTTTGCACAGGAGCGTTGTCAGCAACTCAACTAAGCCGCATTGATCAGCGACCGAGGCATAGCCACGACTAAGCTCCTCCATGACAAGACTATAAGCCAGACAATCTAGTCCGGCGCCGCCGTAAGTATCTGGCACAGCGATACCGAACAGCCCAACCTCCCCCATAGCCCGATAAATTTCTCCTGCAAACGCCTCTTCGCGATCAAGGCGCTCCGCCTCTGGCCGAATGACTTCATTGGCAAACCGTCGCGTCATATCCACGACCTGCTGGTGTTCAGTAGAAAGATGCATATATTTTCCTTCAGGTTAATTATTCTTGCAGATAGAACTAACTAGTTATATCATTATTGCCGAGCTTAGCGCATTTAGCAAGGATTCGCACAGCAAACAAAACCATAGAGGACATTGGAATGAAAAAAATAGTCTGGTGCGAGCCAACTGGGATGGCGAACGAGATTTTCGATGGCGCAGTAGTCGTCTTAAGCGGTTCCGGGGGAGGCCTTATGGAGGCAGACTTCATCACAGAGGCGATTGAGCGACGCTTCTTAGAAACGGGACACCCCCAAAACCTGACGCTGGTTCATGCGCTTGGGATTGGCGACGGCGTTGCATCCGGAATCAGTAGATTCGCGCATAAAGGGATGGTCAGCCGGGTCATTGGCGGCCACTGGACGTGGTCAAAACGCATGCAAAAACTAGCGCATGAAAATGAAATCGCGGCGTACACCTTTCCCGCTGGTGTCATACAGACCTTGCTCCGAGAAATTGGTGCTGGCCGTCACGGATTGGTTACACACGTCGGCCTGGATACCTTTGCAGATCCGCGGCAAGGCGGTGGACGATGCAATGCCCGGGCTACAGAGGAACTGGTCGAAATCGTCCATTTGGGGGGGCGTGAACTGCTCTGGTATAAACCGTTCAAAGTTGACTTTGCTCTGATACGCGGGACGGCCTGTGACCCACAGGGAAATTTGACCGCTCGAGAAGAGCCTGCGGACATGGAGGCTTTCGCAGCAGCTATGGCGGCTCATAACAGCGGTGGACGGGTATTCGCGCAAGTACGTGACGCTCTGGAAACGCCCATTGTGCCCGCCAGAGAGGTATTGATTCCGGGAGTTTTGGTGGACTGCGTCTGCCTCAACCCAGATCAACATCAAACGACAGCCTCGAAATATGACCTGACAATTAGTGGACAAATTGCTGCGCCCAATGTACGAACGCAGCAGCCACAGCCCGAGGGAACCCGCTACCTAATTGCGCGCCGAGCGACCAAGGAGCTTGAGCCTGGAAAATGTATCAACTTCGGATTCGGAATTCCGGATGGCATCCCTGCAATTGCTGCCGCGGAAGGACTAGAGATCAGTTGGACCGCAATTGAACAGGGCGCACACAACGGAGATTTGTTGTCTGGCCATTTATTCGGTGCAGCCCGCTATCCCAGCGCTATCGTCAAGTCCACCGAACAGTTCGATTTTTTTAGCGGTGGCGGGATCGACATCGCGTTCCTCGGAATGGGTGAGTTGGACGCGGAGGGAAATGTAAATGCGTCATGGCTTGGCATGGATATCGTCGGGCCAGGCGGATTCGTAGATATCACCCAATGCGCAAAAAAGGTAGTCTTCTGCGGGACCTTCGATGCCAAGGGACTTAAAGTAGAACACAAAAACGGACAAATCCAGATACTACGCTACGGTGACATTCCAAAACTCGTTCCCAAGGTTCGCCACATCACATTTAGCGGCAAGCGAGCCCGAGCAGATGGACAAAAAGTGATTTACATCACAGAACGCGCTGTCTTCGAGCTGATGTCAGATGGCTTGCAATTGATCGATGTTCCTGACGGCATCGATCTTCATCGAGACATTTTGGAGAGAATCCCCTTCCCCGTCACAGTCTCACCCGAGATTGAGCGGCGCTTCACACAAAAATAAACTGCAGTAGTCGTGATCCGACCTGGCATTCTCCGGTTTGATACGCACAATGCCGCCTCAGAAGAATTCTAAATAAACACTACGAGCTAAGTAACATGCGCAGGGAATAGCGGCTACTGCCCCCCCCCGTCGATACTATCGATACAGCATTCTCGAGAAATTACTGCTGATGTTTGCCATGCTGACGCCACCATCGTTCAAGAAATCGATCTTTCTCTGCCGATGTATCGATAGACCGATGGGATGCAGCGCGTTCAGGTTGACAAGCGTCATCACCGCTGCCGGCTACGACAAAACCACAGTACAGGCGCGACACCATGCTGCGGCACTTAACGCAGGCATGGTAGTTGCGTGCATGATGTTCGACGAAGACCAGAATGAAACATTATCGACACTAGCATTTTCAAGGAGTTTCTGCTGATGATTACCATGCTGGCGCCGCCATTGGTCAAGAAATCGACCTTTCTCTTCCGACGCATCTATAACCCGGTAGGGTACAGCGCGTTCAGGCTGACAAGCGTCATTGCCGCTGCCGGCTACGGCAAAACCACACTACTGGCACAACACTATGCCGCTGCACTTACCGCAGGCAAGGCAGTTGCATGGATGACGCTCGACGAAGACGATAATGAACCATGTCGCTTCTTGCAGAAACTATATTCTGCGACCCACAACGTGGCCCATTCAGTATCTGCCCAAGCTAGCTTGTCAGATGGTACGCACATTGAAACAATGATCGCTCTCCGGCAATGGCTGGCAAGCGTGCTCAGGCAGCAAGACAATTTGCTCCTGTTTATCGACAATTTTCACCAAGTTCATCATCCTGAGATTCATGCGGTCATAAGCTGGCTGCTCCAGCACTCCCCAGACCAATTCTGCTATTTTTTAGCTTCGCGTCATGTACTGCCGTTGAAAATTAGCTCGCTGCGACTGGCAGGTGAATTGCGGGAAATAACCTGCCATGACTTGCGTCTGGAGCAAACCGAAATCGAACCATTTGTATTCTTGTATAGCGGCCGCTCGATAAATGGTACCCAGGCAAAAACTCTGTACGAACGTACCGAAGGCTGGCCTACCGGCTTGCAGCTGGCGGCAACAAGCTTGCGCGATGTCGACAATGTCGACAATGCCAGCCGGATGATCACGAATTTTTCAGGGTACGAGCGTCAGATTGCACAATATCTGGAAGAGCAGGTCCTGGCAGACGTTTCGCCTGCGATTTTTCATTTCATGCTCTATTCTGCGCAATTCGACAGTTTCACCATAGATTTCTGTCGCCAAGCCTTGTATGTCCCGGCAACAGCCAAAATCGTGGATACTTTATTATCACAGAACTTGCTCATCATTCCGCTGGACTATCAGGGGCATCATTATCGCTATCATTTTCTGCTCACCGAATACCTACGTCGTCGGCTGCTGCGCGAACATGGCCGAGAACTGACAACACACTTACATGCTACTGCCACTACATGGTGCGAGCAGCGAGGCCATATCGTCGACGCCATTCATCATGCAAAAACAGCGGGGCATGACAGCCGCGTGCATGACCTGCTGATGACCTATGCCCATCGATGGCCATTAGTCGATTGCAAATACGACCATCTGTTCCTCACTTGGATTGGACGCATGTCCCGCAACGACATCATCGCGCGGCCGGTCGTCGGTCTTCGGTATTTCCGTGCCCTGCTCAGTAATCACCACATTGAGCAGGCCGCGGAATTACTTGATGCCCTGGAGCAGGCCATCAATGCACTCGCCGCCGCCGATGCCGACGAAGCAGGATTGGACCATTTGCATCAACATATGGCCTTGAGTCGGGCTGCACTGCAGCTGCGCACGGAAAATCACTCCCAGGCAGAAGAGATACTGCTCCATTTTTTGCGGCGCTGGGAACAAAGCAACAGCGATTATCATCTAGCACTTGCCATGGGCAATATGGGCGAACTGGCCTACCACCACCACCACTACGATCAGGCGAGGCATTGGTTCAAGCAACACAAACAGCGTCTGAACAAATGTAATTTCCCCGCTGGCTTCTTAACGGAACACACCCAGTTGTGGCGGGTACTGATTGAGTTAGCAGAGGGCAACATATGCAACGCAGAACGCGTGCTTAACCACGCGATAGATCATTTGCAAGACAACACCGATGAAACTGCCATTGCTGCCTGTACACATCTGCAGTTGTTACGCGCGCCAATACATTATGAGAAAAATGAGCTGGCGCTAGCAGAGGAAATCCTCTCTGTCGAATTCACGCCAGTCATGCACTCAACACACATGTGCGAAATTGTCCTCAAATTTCATCTAACGCGCGCACGGCTGCTCTGGCTCGCGGGAGAGTCAGACAATGCCGATCGCATCCTTAAAGACAATGCTCATAATGTCAAACGATTGGGGTTACATAGCATTGCGCAGTTTTTTTTCGCTGAGCGCGTACATTTACTGCTTCGCAGCGGCCTAAAGGAACAGGCGCTCGCCTTGGTTGAGAATCCGGAATATCAGTTCACACTCCCGCAGAACCTTGATCATGCCAAGGGCCGTGCTTTTTTTATGGTTCACCTTACCCATATACGCCTGAATCTCTCCATGGGACGACCGGAGAAAACCACCCTGAGCATCGCTGCACTGCTTGCCGAAGCACGGCACGGCAAACACTCCAATTGCGTTGCCAAGCTTTTATGTCTACAGGCCAATCAACAATCGCAGCTTGGTCATGATAATGCGGCACGTAAACTGCTGGAGGAGGCGTTAGGAATCGCGGCGTTTAATAGCCTATATCGCACTATCGTAGATGAATGGATTCCAATTGACGGCACAGAATTTCCGGAACTGATTCAGCAAATTAGCAAACGCTGGTCTCAGCAACGTGGCCGTGTCGACGTAACGGAATCACAACTTTATTTACAAAAATTAATCGTTGCCTACAATAATGCACCGCATGGCCCGCACGTTTCAGAGACTGATGCGACAAGCATAACCTTCGCTGCCAATCCATTTTCGGAACGAGAACAGCAAATTCTCAAACTACTCACCGCCGGCGTAGGAAATAGAGAAATGGCTGAACAATTGTTCGTTTCCGAAGCCACAGTAAAATGGCATTTGCAAAACATTTACCGCAAGCTCAACGTCTCTAACCGAACGAGTGCAGTCGATCGGGCAAGACGGCTGGTTGTACTGTGAATATCTCGTTGTGCGAATTCGCCACAGGCTCGCAGTCTGTGAGTTTTGGCAACAGATAAGGCATTGGTACAATTTCCGTGGTTACCCCATCAGACGACGGCGCGTCCGCTATTGACATCGGCAAGCTGGGAGCGGAATTATTCTCCATGGCATGTGTTTTTTGTTCTCTGACCAGTTCTAAGCGATAGCCTTGTGTATATCCTGTACGAATAGTGATGCCGCGCTCAGCACTGAGCTGCATTTTCTTTCGCAGTTTATAGACGTGCTGTTCAATTGTTCGATTAGCAATATCACGATCTACTCCCCAAATCGCCATGCTGATCGTTTCCCGCGACAAATAGATGCCAGGGGAAGCAAACAACAACCAAGCCATGGTAAATTCACGCGGCGTCAATTCAATCGGCACGCCGCAGTCAAGCAATGTGCCGCGATCTTGATCCAGCACAAAACCTGCTAGAGAAATGGTTTTCTCAGAATAACTGCGCTTGCAGCGTCGGATGATGGCATTGATTCGCGCCGCCAATTCGAGTGGATCAAACGGCTTGGCGACAAAATCGTCGGCCCCTGCTTCGAGAGCGCGTGCAACACGGCTTGGACTATACACGTCGGAAAACATGATGACAGGCGTGCTTGCGCCGCTACGGCAATTCAGCCAGGAAAAAAACCGCTCCTCAGCCTCTCTTTCTGTTCCCGTATCTACCAGAATCAGATCGTACGATTCGCGACGGATAGCCCGCAGAAAACTACTTTCAGACGCGCATATTTCAAATTGCAAGCGTGCGACCGTCAACACTTCATGTAGTGCACGTGCCATTTTTTCGTCGTGCACATAACAGGCAATAATCATTTCTGATCCCCGATGAAACTTCGGTTACTCAAACTGAAGCAAAATATTCTTGCGCATGTGCATCTCCCCCAGCAGCGGCAGGCATTTGTAACTTCATGTGTCTAGAGTAACCAAGTAACCAGAAAAAACCACTATCCAAAAGACTGGAAATTTCCTCTCATAACTTACGCCAAACTTACAAGATACAATTCGTAACTATTTTTACAAAAACGAGCTTATAAGCCTTCATTTCTGGCTTACCAGTTTCTGTATACAAAAACATCAAACACTAGCTAGTTCCGCGATCCCCCAGTTTCGTTTCCGAGGCGTTTTCAGTAAAATGACGACCTTGGGCAACAAATGCATTCTCGTTCCGAGACAACTCAATAAAGGCGGCCAACGTGCGGCAGTATCCATTGGACGAAGATGGGAGCCTGGATGGCTCCGTCAAAGACATGGAGCGCTTCCTGCGAGAGCTGGTTAGTATGAGCGGACAACTCTGTCACCGTCCCAATTCCGTTGTGATCGAATTATATTTCGGCGAAATCCGCACCATGACTTCTGCCAGTCAAGGACCGCCGGCACATCTGACCATCATCGCTCTGCTACCGCGGATTGACGGCACCAACTATGGTCCTCAATCCCGCACACTGATCTCCGGCCCACAACTTGACTTTGACGACAGCGAGCTCATCTGGCACGCCGATGACGGACGCTTCGTACTGATAAGGTCAGTCCTGCTTGCGAAACTGCCAGATGAACGCAGTGTGATGGATGCAATCCTCGAAGCTTCAGACCGCGCCTCGGCGTTCTTACTCGCACTAAAAAATGTACCATCTTCGATCAATTGACGATTGCAGCTAAGGCGTCAATCTATGTGCATAAGCGGCTGCCGAAATCTCTTTAGCACAAAGTTATACGCGCCCATGTTAAGCCGACGATAGCTTGCACACATTGAATCGCCGGTGCTTAGACAGATCTCGGAGCGTAAATTGAATGGAACGCTAGTTTGATCCTCTTGGTGCTATCGGGTCTGGCAGCAACTCGGCGCCACGCGTCACTAGCATTAAAATTTCTCACGCAAGATATTTCACACTAACCAGTCATTGGTTAGCTCAAACGTCGCACTGGTTCCATTCTTTTTATTTTCAGTGCTAAGTGGAACCAAAGAGGCTAGCGCTGTAACTCAAACAGGTATGCTCCACTCTGGAACGTACGTGATATTCACCCTTTGATACTCTTTTCAGGAGATTTCTATGCCTATTCCACTGCTGCTTTCACTGCCTTCCCTGATTGCTCAAACCGCGGCATCCACAATTGCCGAGGCGATTCAACCTAAGGAAAAAAAACAGGAAGACGATCCAATGTCCGGTATCTAAAAAGTGTAATCTGTTCGGCCACCTGGTGGTGGTCGAACAGCTGCAGCCACGCATCGCACCTCTCTCCACAGCCCTCTCGCCGCGACAATGTTCGTCGTTTATCTACCGGGTTAAAGGACTGCATTAGAAATGAAACACTTGCATCCGTGATGATTGCGGTCATGCGACATCCCTGCGTGACACGTCACCGATACTATAAAAACGCACAGGCCAATTCGAACAAGTTAATTATTAGTCGCCCCGTGAATCGGGCCGGTTCCAATCCTATTTCTTAGCAAAAGTTGGAACCGGAGCCATCGACGCCCACACTCACACAGGTACGATCAAATGCGTACGCAGTATCAATCTTACGATGTACTTTTTAGGAGATTCCCATGCAAGTGACTGCTGCATCCGTAAAACCACTAAACCATCCTGAACCAACTACAAATCTTGCACAAACTGCACATAAAATATGGCGCCTGCCTGACGGCTTAACTCCCGAGCAGAGTAAGCACGAACTGGAAAAGAAGATGTTTCTAGGGGACAAATACACTCCTCCAGAAGGATCCAAAGAAGAAAAACGGATCTAAAAAAAATTGATCCGCTCGGCTTCCGCAAGGTAGCCGAGTAATCAAAACTGCACATCGCTTCACTTCACATCTCCCAAATCACCTTTTTACCACATCCAATTTTCAACACTCTGTTGAAAAAAATATCACCACATCGCCCCACTCTTGCCAATTTCCGTGACATCCGAGGAACTATCCCGATGTACACACCACTCATCAATGCATCATCATCGAAGACTCTGACCCATCTCTTTTAACATCAATTTAGGAGCTCATCTTGGCAAATACAGCAATCAATGCGTATCAACTCGCGCTACCGGTCCGCACCGAACCTGAGACTAAAACAGGAAGCACCGACGACACAAGCGGCACGGATGGTCTGCTGGATATCAATGACATCATCGACGATGGAGTGGATATGAGTCTTTGGATCTGACCCTTATTGCAAAGCCGTTCATGCGCCTAGCGGGCAACCTTTATATCGACGCATGCATTTCAAGTCGCAAGCAAGATTGAATTTGATGGGACTCCCATGACACGATATAGACTGACAGAGGCAATCGATCTTGACGTCACATACGACATCGAGATTTCCCGCTACGGCGCTGCTTATTTTGAGCGGCACGGCATTACGCGTGCCGCATTCAAAACAAAACTTCTATCGTTGCCATCTATCGGCTATGAAGCAGATGGACATCCCATCGGTGGCATGATATTCGACGGCAATCAACCCCATATGGCGGTTCATCCTCAACATCACGGAAAATGGGGTGTGCTATGGAAGCCGAGTCTGGAATGGGTATTTTCGTTCAAGGATCCGATACGCGCGCTAGTAGAGGCCGACAATACGCTCTGTGTACAATTCATGGAGCGTAATGGCTGGCCACGCATCGATGAGAGCAAAGAGTTCATCGTATTTGAGTGGACTGCAAAAAATCACCCCCTATTCCGTAAACGCCCCTGTCAGGACAAACAGTAGCGACCTCTTCTGCTCAAAGTCTCGACTGTAGCCTGCCACACGTCGAATCTGAAAATCACCTGTCGAACAAAGCAAAGGGGAGTTCCGATGCCAGAGCAACCACATAAACTACATGGCTGCTCTTTCGAATCTGACACTTCCCGCCTGGACCTAGAACTGGAGCTAGACCGCCTCCAGTCCCACTCTCATAGCACATACTTGCGTGCACCTGGTCGCAACACTCGTATCAGACTGGCCGCCAGCGTCTTTGTATTGCCAATCAGTACCCAGCGCCGGCAATATCTTTCATTCTCAGCTAAATGGTCGACTATGACAGCTCGTAACGAGATGCCGCCTAGAGAGTTGACGACCTGCGGTCACTTCCTCCAGACAGCGTATTCAAGCTTCGATCATCCCAATGGGTTGTATTCGAGCGTGCTGGCTCAGCTCAGCGAAAGAGAATACCTGGACTGCAAAAAATTCCTCTTCAATCAGCTTGCGTACCGGCCGGCGAATATCTGCCGCCGTCACCAGCACAGGTGGTACTGCCGGCGTGCCGCCGGTACCAGACAAGGCGCTTAACCGGTTCAAAATCTGTTGCTCAAGTTCCGAATCGATATCCAGATAGGATCCTTGATTATTCTGCCTAAGTCCGTTCCGTATCTGCTCTTCAAGTTCAGGCGACAATAACACGACCTCAATCAGACCATCCCGCGCCACTTCGTGACAGAGCTGGCGCTTAAATGCCAAGCGGACATAATCGGCGATTACGTCCGCATCTCTTTCCTTACCAGCCCATTCCAGTACCGTTTCCAGCAACAGGCGCGCGTTACGCAGAGAGACACCTTCCCTGGTCAGCCGCTGTACTACTTCCGTAAGCCTAGGCAAAGTCACTGTCTTGGCCAGTTCCTTGCCCAGTTCAGGAAACCGCCGGTCCGCCCAACGCGTAAAGCGTTGTACCTCATGCACGCCAACAAACATCTGGCAATTGCGCATCATCTCCACCTGAATGTCGGCTGCGAGCACTTTTTCCCAGCTCAGATAGCGCACTCCTGCAGCACGCAACTCCTCTTCGTTCTCTAGTTTTATCCAGACCCGCTCGCGCCGGGTCCCTATCATAGGATCCTGGCTAGCAGAAAATCCTAGCTCCTGCATGCGCTCCAGCGTCTCCACTGTCGCGGCCCATCCGCTACGCACGACGACATCAAGCAGTGGAACTTCTGCCATCAGAAAATGTACCCGCCCCGGCGGCACATTTTCGGCATACTCAAATGCGATCGGCTGCAGGTCCGGTACACCATAGTGCTCAAGGACGTTGTTGCGCATGATGCGTACTGCCGAAACGATTTCTCCCGCCGACAGATCGTTACGCATGTCCTCGTGCATGCGGACGACAAAAGGCTTGGTTGGCTCGAAAGTGGTTAGATCAACAATTTTCGCATTTCGTTTTTCATCGTCTTCCTGCCTGCGCTTGAGTTTTTCATCAATGAGCGGCCTGACCATGCCGAGTCCGCCAGCCACTCCGAGAAAAATTGCCAGCGACAAAAACACCATTACGGGCATTCCGGGGATCATTGCGAACAACAGCATAATAGCAGCAGCCGTGAGCAAAGCTTTGGGCTCTGCAAACAATTCACGCACAATATCCTGCCCAATATTCGCTGGCGCCTCGCCCGGCTTGTGATCGTCATCCGTGATTCGTGTGGTGATCATGCCTGCCGCTAGTGCAATGAGCAGGGCAGGAATTTGAGCAATGAGCGCATCACCGATGGAAAGCACAGAGTAAATCCGCATGGCATCACCGGCGGCCATGTTTTTTTGCAGCACGCCGATAGTGATGCCACCGATTAGATTCACCACCATAATAAAAATTCCTGCGATGGCGTCTCCCTTAACGAACTTCATCGCGCCATCCATGGCGCCATGCAATTGACTCTCCCTACCCAACAAGGCTCGCTTGGCTTTGGCCTCGTCAGGAGACAAAATCCCGGAACGCAGGTCGCTGTCGATTGACATCTGCTTTCCCGGCATGGCATCCAGCGAGAATCGTGCCGACACTTCCGAGACCCGCTCCGAACCTTTGGTGATTACGATGAACTGTACTACCGTGAGAATCAGAAATACCACTAGGCCAACCACCAGATTTCCCCCGACTACAAAATTGCCGAAAGTTTCGACGATGTGCCCGGCGTCGGCCTCCAACAAAATTTGACGCGTGGTCGATACCTCCAGCGCCAATCTGAACAAGGTAGTCAGTAACAAAACCGCAGGGAACGTGGAAAAAGCTGTCGGACCTGGCATGTACATCGCCACCACCACCATCAACCCCGCGACACACAAATTTATAGCAATCAGGATATCCAACAGCCATATTGGCATAGGTAGGACCAACATCAGCACAATGGCAACAACTAGCGCAGCCACAAAAATTTCTGCCCGCTTGCTGGCCTGCTCAGCCACGCGGGTAAGCGCCATTATTAACTGATAAAGCATAATATGATTCCGTCTATTCAGTGAAGTGCAGTGGATTCCTGTGTGCCATTTCCAGCACGCAAAAGAATCTGCAAGGCCCATGGTTCAACGGACGATTCCAGGCGTGCCAGCATTGTCCGATCCAGCGCTTTCCCTTGCTCCACGCAGGCATATGTATGCAGTAGCAACAACCGCGCATCCTCCGGCCAAATCCTCAAGCATCCCTTGAGTAATTTGTCCGCGAGACCGTATTGCCCCGTCTTCAAGTATCCCCAGGCAAGACTAATGGCAGTGCCAAGATCGCTGCGCGGGTCGTCTCTTTGTTCGGATCTCATGACGCTCTTTGTGCTGTAAGGGGTGAGGATGGCGCATTTTCTGGATGCTCTTCTAACATCCGCATCTGCTCAAGCCGCAGGCGTAATAGCACAGCATCTTCAATCATCGTCACCGCGCCGAGGCAATCTAGACGATCGTCCTGGGGCAATGTCAGCGAATGCTCAATAAGCTTTTTTTGCAAGGCGCGCAGGCGCGCCATAGCATGAGATGACCACACTGGACTAGCAACGGTCAGCAAAGGGCCAAGGAAACGCGATACAGGGGTAATAACGAAGTCGGGCAACTCACTTGGCGACGACAGCGACACCGCCTGCTCCCACGGCTGCAACGAACTGCGAAAAATCGGTGGCACCGCCGGCGGTGCTGCCGATCCGGTAATTTCCCCGACATCGCCCGATATAGGGTTTCCGGGCGAACGCTCAATACCATTGGTCTGTGAATTGATCATGTCAGCAACTCCCGTGCGGATTGCAGAGCACCGCTCAATGAGGCGACTTGCATTTGTACTTGTTCATGCTCTAAGCCGTCGACCTTACGCACAACGTACAGACCGCCGTCGCGGAACGAGGTCGGCAACCATTGTCCATAACGCGGCAACGCTCTGCTACGCCTCCTCAGCAGTTCTATGGCCGTCATTCTGTGGGCCTCCTCACGCTCATATCCCAGTCCAACTATTACGCCGCTTACCATTGGATAAACCAGCAAATTGAGGCCTTCGCCAATATGATTGCTCGCAACCATTTGCTCTGCTAGCGATATACGAGTTAGTTGGGTCAATAGTTCATCACTCAAGAATGCTCTCCTCAATGTTCTACCTGTCCTTGCGTCCCAAAAGGCTTCTGGCGAATGCATTCATCGCTTCTTGCCACTGTCCTCGCCATTATTCTGCCTATGCTATTTGCCGTCTTTTCTCGCTTCATCTCCGTTCCTCGACAAAGATCGGCCTGCCAGTCGCTGCCGCAACATATCTTCGAGTGCATCTTGTGACGCGGTTCCCACCGCTACCGACTTCATGGCATTTGCAATCATCGCGCGACGTAAATCTTCTAATAATTGCAAACGCTTTGGTTGCATCTCTTGCTCCCACAACGTGGTCGGCAAGCTCGCGACAGCCTGACGTAGAAGACGCAGTAATTTATCTTTTTGCCCTGCGTTGAGTTTATCCGGGCTCCCCAACATGGCTAGGATATGTGCGACATCGGCGGCCCCAGGTAACTGCAATAGGGCCACAGTCAGCACAGCATGATCCACCGGCGCAATGATTCCCGCCTGTTCTGATAAGTTTCTCTTCAAATCACACGCCACCCAGAATCCGTTCTGTACGGCAGTAAAACTTGCCACATCCGATAGCGAAATCCAGAGCTGCGGTAAAGATCGTGGCTTAAAGCCGCGCATCCCGGCGGAAAATTTCTTGCGCAATGCTTGCAGCGCCGAGGTAAAGTTAACTGGGCCGAACTGTTCTTGCATAGCTTTTGCCAATCCGAGAGGCGTCAGCATTGCATCACGCACCCCCTGTGCCTTGGCACCAAGCATATGACGCAATTCTCGAGTAGAACGCTCATCGAAATTCCAACTCTCCAACATCTCCAGCACTGTTTCTACTTGCTCAGCAACCATTTCCCCTGCTTCAATCTCCTCCTTGTGTGCATTCATGAGCACCGTGACAAGTTCGTCAACGTCTGCGAGCAATTCCTGCTTTTCTTCCTGAGGGCGATCAGATTCAACAATCTGCTTGCGCAAGCCGCCCAATACCGCATACCGCTCCAGTGCATCGTAGCGACTGGCGAGATCATGCTCTAGCGAGGACCTTCCTTCCTTGACAAGCCTTTCCACTGCCTCCACGCATGCCGTATGCAACGCGACCACATCGTTGAGGCCTCCTATTTTTCCGGCCTTCCTACCGCCGATCCTCTGCGGTAGCCGCTGCGCCGGACGAATATGGCGCTCAGTCAGCGGCGTGGTATGACGTCTTCTGGCCGGAGATTCCACACCGGCAAGCTCATCGAATTCCGCTAACGGCACCAATTGCAGTGCCGCGATTTTCGCGCCAGCATCAGCGGCCACTGGAGCAGTATTGAGCACAAGCTGGTTGGGTTGAGTGTTGCCAATGGAAAAATTGCTCATGTTGTTGAGTGCAGAAACGTTCTCTGCAGTTCCAAGCGTTACACGTTGCGCGAGATTTCAACGCGCAGCAGTCTCCGCCAGCATTTGTGGGGGAATATTTTTGTATACTTTGAGCGCATAACGCTCCCGTATTTCTGGTTTGCTAGAGTTGTAAGCCCCAATGGCATCCCAGGAGTAACCCATGCGACGAATGTTCTGCGCCAA
>Ga0206960_1119_pt1 | contig 20089 bp, 17 predicted proteins | sample Alteio_BWOrgHeat_29_FD_153255 | JGI IMG/M metagenome (GOLD analysis project Ga0206960, IMG submission 153255) | Enriched cells from forest soil in Barre Woods Harvard Forest LTER site, Petersham, Massachusetts, United States -... | ecosystem: Environmental > Terrestrial > Soil > Temperate forest >... | reverse complement strand
TGCCGGCGCTTTTCCCACGCGCGCCGTTCGACGCTCGGGGTGGGATTGGCGGATGGCGGCAACTCCAGGTTCGGTGGCGGGATGGCGATTTTCAGGGTGTCGGCGACGGCCAGGTAATCAAGCCGCGTGCGCAACCAGGCCGCGTAGGGCTGCGTCTCGGCGTGTTGATCCAACAGCGGCAACGCTGCGCTTGCCACATCCCGCAACGGGGCGAGTTCCAACACGTACTCGCCCTGGAACCGCTTCTGCAATTCGCGACACACCGCCTGCAGTTGCGCCGGGTCGAGATCTGTCAACGACGGCAACGCCGATAGATCGAGGTTCGTCAGCACCGACTCGTCTAATTGCCCAAGCGCATCCTCCCAGGTCACCGTAGCGGCGCGGGCCGGCGGAGGAACGGACAGGACCAGCCCGATCCCCAACACGAAAATGATTGTAGCAACCTTGAATGTCATCAGAAAAAATCTCCCCTGCTCTATCGCCCGATAATCGTGGCGCTGTCAACACCGGGGATTGCGATTATCACGAATTGCACGAAGCAGACACCACTTTATTCCATGGCGGCCAGGACGTCGTCGAGGGAGAGCGTGGCGAAGGTGGTGGCATAGTCGGACATGGCGTAGGGGATGATGAGATGGCGGCCGCGGAGGAGGCTGCCGCAGGAATAGACGACGTTGGGCACGTAGCCTTCGCGTTCGTTTTCGTTGGGCTTGATCAGCGGTTCGCGGAGACGGCCAATGACTTTGCTCGGGTCGTCCCGGTCGAGCAGGAACGCGCCGATGCAATACTTCCGCATCGGCCCGACCCCGTGGCTGAGCACGAGCCAGCCGGCGTCGGTTTCGATCGGGGAACCGCAGTTGCCCAATTGGACGAATTCCCAGGGAAACTTCGGCTCGAGGAGAAGTTGGGCGCTGTGCCAGAAATGCAAATGATCGGAGAACATCATGTAGAGGTTCTCGGAATCCTGGCGGCCGAGCATGGCGTAGCGGCCGTTGATTTTTCGCGGGAAGAGCGCCATGCCTTTGTTCTTCACAGCCGGGCCATTCAGCGTGGTGAATTTGAAATGGAGAAAGTCGGAGGTCTCGATAAATTGCGGTAGGATCAATTTGCCGTCGTACGCGGTATACGTGGCGCAGTAGGTCCGCGTACCATCCTCGGCGGTAAAGAGGACAAAGCGGGCGTCTTCAATCCCGTTGCTCTGCGACGGCGTGGTGGGAAACAGCACGCGTTCGGACAGGCGCGAGTCCGTTGGAAATTGCACTTCATAATTCGATTGGGCCAGCATCAGGATTTTTCGGGCCGCGGATTGTCGTTCTTCATCACGGGCCCGAAGGTGCTTCACGGTTGCCAGGATGCTGTTGCGCAACTCGTCCAACGTAAACGTGTCGCCCAGGCCCTGGAGCGCCTGGCGGCTGAAGTCGCTCGCCAGATCCAGTTCGTGAAGTTTCCGATCAAAAAGGTGCTTGTCATATGACGCGTTGGGCACTTGCGTCGGTTCGATACAGTAACGGGTGGGCGTGTTGATGGTGATATTGCCAACGGAATCCAGGAAGCCGGTGCGAAACGTAATCGAAGAAATGTGCCCCTCGCCGGTGGCCCGCAGACTGAGAATGAATCGCAATGAGCCGGGCGGGAGATCCGACTGGTCGGGGTGCGGCACGATGGAGGGATTGAACAGGGCTGCGGCTTCCAGCGAATATTCGTGGCTGAAATACGCGCCGAGCAACAACTTTCTTTCTTCCGATACTGTCGCGCCGGCGGGCAACGAGGGGCGGATCCGTTCGAAGCGCCGGATGAGGAATTGGTCGATTTTCACATGGCGCTCGCCGAACTCGGCCATCACTTCCACGAGCAGGGGGTGCACTTCGCTTTCGGGAATCGCCATGATCTGCGCGCACAGATTGACCGCGCGCCTGTCGTTCGTCGTGAGGAATGGAAGAAGGACGCCAACGAGGACGAAGCCTTCGCCACCGTCCGCTTCCGCGATGGCCAGTGGCTCACGCTGCTGATTTCCACGCTCGAATCCAACCCGCGCCGTGGCTTTCTGGATATCACGGGCACCAAAGGCTCGTACGTGCTCGACTGGAAATACAACGAACACTTCCACCGCAACGGCGCCGAGACCAAGATTCGGAAGTTCCGTAACCCCCGTCCCGAAGGTTGGCGCTTTTACCAGAATATCGCCGACCACCTGACCAAGGGCGCCAAACTGGTCATCACCCCCGAATGGGCACGCCGTCCCATCCATATTCTTGAACTGGCCGGCCGTAGCGCTCGCAAAGGCGCCGCTCTCCCCGCAAAGTACAAGTAATAGCGGTCGGAGCCGGTTCACCTATACCGCAGGTAGTGAAGCAGTTGGCTTGATGAATTAGTGTTTGCAGCGCGTTCGGTGGCCAGTTCCAATTTTTCTCTTTTCAATGCCTCCGGGCTTCTGTAGCCTCTCCGCGACCCACCCGTATCAGGAGAAAAGATAGCTTATGATGAATGCAATGGATCGTGCTATGCAGTGGATTACCAAGGGGAATCCGCGTCTCAAAGTGTTTACGACGCTGACCCTGTGCGCCCTGACGCTGTTGGCGGCGAATTGGGCGCGCGCCCAGGATAAGGTTGCGGAGTTGGCAGGCAAGATTCCCGAAGAGTTCCACTTCTTCTCGTTCATGACCAGCAGCAACTATTCGCCCGGGGAAAAGTATGCGCTCTGGGCCGTGCTCTGCGTGGCGTTCGCGGGGTTGGGCTATGCACTAATGCTCGTCGGTCAGGTCAAGAATGCCGACCAGGGCACGCCGAAGATGCAGAAGGTCGCGGCAGCGATTCGCGCCGGCGCCGAAGCGTATCTCGGCCAGCAGTTCCAAAAAATTGTCGTGTTGATCGTCATCCTGACGGTCGTGCTCTTCCTGACGGCCATGGGTGAACCGATGCCCGTGGCGCTGGGTCGTGCAGGCGCGTTCCTGATGGGTTCGCTCTTCAGCTTCGCCGTCGGGTTCGTCGGGATGCGGTTCGCAACGCTCGGCAATTTACGCGTGGCGGCGGCGGCGCGGACTTCGTTCGGTGGCGCGCTGCAGGTTGGCTATCGCACCGGCACGATTACCGGGATGTTGACCGATGGTCTCGGTTTGCTCGGTGGCACATTGATTTTCATGGCGTACGGCGAGAAGGCCTATGAAGTCCTGCTCGGCTTCGGTTTTGGCGGCACGTTGATCGCGCTCTTCATGCGTGTCGGCGGCGGCATCTACACGAAGGCTGCGGATGTCGGCGCGGACCTCGTCGGCAAGGTCGAGAAAGACATCCCGGAAGATGACCCGCGTAACGCCGCGACCATCGCGGACAACGTCGGCGACAACGTCGGCGACTGCGCCGGTATGGCGGCTGACATTTTTGAGTCGTACGAAGTCACCATCGTGGCCGCGATGATTCTCGGCTACGCGTCCTTCGGTCACAAGGGCGTCATCTTCCCCTTGCTGGTGCGCGCCATCGGTGTCATCGGCTCGATCATCAGCACCTACAGCGTGCGTTCGAAGGAAGGCGACTCGGGTGACGCGGCGCTGGATTCCGTACATCGGGGGTTCCTGATCGGCTCCGTGATCAGCGTCGTGGGCTTCTTCCTGGTCGGGTTTTTCTATCTCAAGTTCCCGCTGAATTACTTCAATAATTATCACCAGGCGCTCGCCGGTTATCCGGGTGGGATAGTGAATGCGCTACCGTACTGGGCGAACTTCGGTGTCGCTGATTTGGATTTGCGTCCAGCGTGGACATGCCTGATCGGCGTGTTCCTGGCAGTGGCGCTAAACAAATGCACGAGCTACTTCACGCACACGACGCATGCTCCGGTCAAGTCGATGGTCAAAGCCTGCCAGACGGGGCACGCGACCAACATCATTCAAGGGTTCGCGGTGGGCTATGAATCCACCGTGTGGGCGGTCATTATCATCGCGATTGCCATCGGGGCGTCGGTCGGCATTTATTCCGGCACCTCGCCGATCTTCGTGGCGTATGGTGTCGCCATGTGCGGCATCGGCATGCTGACGCTCACCGGCAACACGATCTCGATGGACGTGTTTGGCCCCGTGGCGGACAACGCCAACGGCATCGGCGAAATGGGCTACGACAAGGCTGAGATGGGCGAACAGAAATACAAGGTCGCCCGGCAGATCCTCGCCGACCTCGATTCCGTCGGCAATACCACCAAGGCCGAAACCAAAGGCATCGCCATCGGCTCCGCCGTGATCGCGGCGGTATCGCTCTTTGCCAGTTTCATCGCCGTCATGGCAATGGGCAGCGAGGAGCGAATCAGCGAAATGACCACCGCGCAGTACAACAACGTAGCCGGTATGCTCACCGTCGCCAACCCGACATTATTCATCGGCCTGCTCCTCGGCGGCGCGGTGCCGTTCCTGTTCAGTTCGATGACGATTCGCGCGGTTGGTCGCGCGGCGTTTCTCATCGTGAAAGAATGTCGCTTGCAATTCCGCGACAAAGAAATCTGGGCGGGGACGAAGACGCCGGATTATGCGCGCGTGGTCGCTATTTGCACGAGCGCGGCGCAAAAGGAACTGATCGGCCCCGGTCTCTTGGCGATCATGGCGCCGCTGGCCGTGGGTTTTCTGCTCGGGCCGTTGGCGCTCGCGGGCTTCCTCGCGGGCATGATTCTCGTCGGACAACTGCTGGCCGTGTTCATGGCCAACGCCGGTGGTGCGTGGGACAACGCGAAGAAACTCATCGAAGACGAACCGCGCGATCTCGCCAAGAATACGGGCAAAGGCTCCGAGCGCCACAAGGCCGCGGTCACCGGCGACACGGTCGGCGACCCGCTGAAAGACACCGCCGGCCCGGCCATCAACCCGCTCATCAAAGTCATGAACATGGTGAGCTTGCTCCTCTTGCCGCTCGTGCTCAAGTTCCACAAAGTCGCAGGTGTGGATGGCACGGGGGAGAAATGGTATGGGACCGCTGTCATCATTGCATTGTTGGCCCTGTCGGCCATCGCGTGGGCGGTGAATAAATCCAAGACCGACTCGCCGGAAATGGCGGAGATGGAAAAGGCCTTCGAAACCGCCTAGAGAATTCCAGGCAGTTACGACAGGGGCGCGGCGCAATCCGCGCCCCTGTTCTTTTTATCCGCTACCGCCTCCGCATGTTTCACCACCTAAAATTTTCTCGTGGGAGCGGTTTTCAACCGCGACCGGTCGCAGACTGATCGGATGGAGTAACGACGGAAACGACAAATGTCGCGAACTCAATTCAAGAGTTTCGGCTTGCTCGACCGAAATGTCTGCACTAGCGTGTTTGTCGCAGAGGAATTCACGAAGAAGTAGATTGCAATGACCGCAACACCTAACAAGTCACCGGAGCCAACCACCGTTGGCGCTTTCAGTTCCGCTGTCCCGGTGCACGTCACGAGTCGGCGGTGGCTCAGCTTTCTACGTTAGGTGGCATCACACCATGAGCATTATCATAGCAACGGGAGGCTTAGACGAGATGGCGATAGATGTCAGCTACGTGATTTTTTCTAGCATCTTTATGGTAGTGGCTTGCCTGACCGCGTTCTCATGGTGGAAGCATTCACTAGCTGCTGTGGTAGTCGCTTGTATTTTTGTTTTGCTAGACGGTTCTCTAATCCAGCCTTGGATGTTTATAGTTTCACAACCATCAGATGGTCCCTACGACCAATTTTGGCAGTTCAAGATGCGAGTCATTTCCGTAGTGTGGTTGTTACTTGTTGTCTTGACTACAGCAAGCCTAGTGAGAGTAATGCGTCACCGAAAGATTAAGGCAGTCACGTAATTGGAGTTCGACTTCTGGGACAAGCTTGCGAGGGTGGCTGCATACGCAGCATATCAGACCATCAATGAAGCGGGCTAATCAGACGCCAGAGCCGATCCGCGCCCCTGTTCTTTTTGCGGAGAAGATTGCGCGACCAGCCCGCCTGCGGTACTCTTCGGCCATGAACCGTACACAGCCAACGCTTCTGGGTGTCTTGCTGGTTACTCTCTTCGGCATCGGCTGCGCCAGCGGACCGCACCCGATTGTCTGGGACAGGCTGCCTTTCCCCAAGGATTCTAATTGGGGCGGATCGCACGGTGAACCTGTCACTATCGAAGGCGACGCCATGGTGTTCCCCGGACAGGATGCACGGACCAGCGGGACCTACCAACTCCCCTTGACCATCGATTTCGACCTGGAGATCGCCAAGGGAGCGGTTCCTGATGGCGGATTTCTGCTCAAATTCGCGCCGACGAATTCACCGACCGATGTGAATTTACCTCGGATGACCGTAATCGCACTCAGTTACCAAAGTCCGACTGCAGCGTCCGTCGGAAGTTCCGGGGCCTTATTGGTCTACGTGAAGGACAGCTCGGCACCGGCCCGGGCCGTGTGGGGTCCAATTCCTTTCACCTGCGAAGAAGGACGGTTCTATCACTTTCATATCGAAGCGCGAGCTGATGGCTTGAAGATCGTTACCGATCAGGGAGCCACGCAGATCGACGTGAAAATCCCTTACGGTAAATTCTTCATCCAAATGCAAGGTTGGAAACCGCCGAGCCGCTGGTACGTCCGCAATTTCTCGATCCACTGAGCCGGGGACTTGACCGCGGTGCGTTGCTCACGGATGATGGACGCATGCGCGTCACGTTTTTGGGCACGGGCACGAGCCATGGCATCCCGATGATCGGGTGCGATTGCGCCGTGTGCCGCTCCGACAATCCCCACAACCAGCGCTTGCGGCCCTCGATTTACATTGAGAACGGCTGCCAGTGCCTGCTCGTAGACGCGACACCCGATTTTCGCACGCAGGCTCTGCGGGCGAAGATTCGACAGGTCGACGCAGTGCTAATGACGCACACGCACGCCGATCACGTCCTCGGGCTGGACGACCTGCGGGTGTTCTGCCAGCGTACCGGGAAAAAGATGCCGATCCATGGATCGCCGCATTCCATCGAGACAATCCAGCGGATGTTTTCCTACGCTTGCACGGAAACGCCCGCGTGGCCGGGATTGCCGAGTTTTGAACTGCACACGATGCAACCAGACCAGCAATACGAGGTGGCGGGAACGGCGTTCCGCGTGCTGCCGCTGTTGCATGGACAGATGACGGTGTACGGATTCCTCTTCGGGCGCGATTTGGCTTACGTGACGGATTGTAACGTAGTGTCCCCCGACGTGATCGAGTCCATCCGCGGCGTGACGCTGCTGGTCCTCGACGCGTTGCGGCACCGTCCGCACCCGACGCACTTGACCATCGACCAGGCGCGCGACGTGGCCGGGCAGGTGGGCGCGAAGTTGACGCTGCTCACGCACCTGTGCCACGAGGCGGAACATGAAGCGGTCGAGAAAGATCTGCCGCCGCAGGTGCGCGTGGCTTATGATGGAATGCAGATTGAGGTGGCCAATGGTGAAGTCCATCAGCTGGCGTAAGGCGGGACTGTGGTTCACGGCGCTGGCCGCGCTCTTGGGGCTGCCGCGCGCCGCGCGGGCCGATGACCTGGCGCAGCGCGTCGTGATTGTCTACAACGCGGAAGATCCCGATAGCAAGTCCCTCGCGGATTACTATGCCCGCAAACGCGGCGTGCCGACCAATCAAATTTGCGAGGTTAGCGCTCGTGTTGAGGACACGATGTCGCGGCGGGCGTTCAACGAGACAGTTCGCGACCCGATCTGGAAATTCCTCACGCATAACGGATTTCTCCGGCAAGAACCGCGAACGGTCATGGACCCGGTGCTTGGCCGAATACCCTCGTTGGCCACGGGCAGCTCAAAAATCTCGTATCTTGTGCTTATGTACGGTATGCCGCTGCGCATCGCCAAGGACCCGAACCTTCACGAAAATCTTCCCGAGGGGACCAAAAAAGAATTCCGGAGAGACGAAGCCTCTGTCGAAAGCGAACTCGCCACGCTGCCCACGACGGGTTTGCCGACCGCGGGATTCCTTCGCAATCCATTCTTTGGCAGTACCTCGGCGCAATTCGGCCCGCCCTTGAACCAGGCCATGTTGCTCGTCGGTCGCCTGGACGGCCCTGACGCGCAGACCGTGCGGCGGATGATCGACGACGCGCTAACCGCCGAGCACTACGGGCTGCACGGGCGCGCCTATTTCGATGCGCAGGGCACACACGATCCCGGTTACACCATCGGTGACGATTGGATCCGTAGCGCCTGGCACACCTTTCAACAAGCGGGCTACGAGTGCGATTACGATGAACGGCCCGAGACGTTCCCGGAAGATTACCCGATGACGGACGCGGCGATTTACGCGGGCTGGTACACGGAGAATGTGGTCGGGCCATTCCGTCGTCCCGATTTCCACTTCCAGACCGGCGCGGTCGCCTACCACCTGCACTCCTCCAGTGGCGCGGCTGTGCGAACGCGTACTTCCTTCTGGGTCGGGCCACTGTTGGGCAAGGGGGCGGCAGCGACGATGGGCAATGTGTACGAGCCGTATCTCGCGTTCACACCACACATCGATATGTTCTTTCAGCGGCTGCTGGCCGGTGCGCCGTTTCTGGAGGCGGCGTACTACAGTGAGACGGTCTTGAGTTGGCAAACGACGTTCGAGGGGGACCCCCTCTATCGACCGTTCGCCGTTTCGTTGGACGAACAGATTCAGCGGCTGGAGGCTGACCACAAGCCGGAGGTTGAATGGGCCTACTTGCGGAGGATCAATTTGCTGATCGCGCAAGGTGGAAGCTCGGAGGCAGAGGATCTGTGCCGCAGCAAAGCCGAAGAGCTGCACAGCGCCGTCCTTTACGAAAAACTGGGTGACATGTTCCATGCGGCGCACCGGGAACGCGAAGCCATCGAGGCCTACAGCAAGGCCGATGAGAAGCCCACCGACGCGTATCGCGACATTCGGGTGGCTACAAAAATGGCGGCCGCCCATGTCGCGAAGAAAGAGACGGCGCAGGCCTTGGCGATCTACGAAAGGCTCGCCGACGCTTATCAATCACACCACGACGTGGTCGAGTTCTACCTGCGGGCGCGCGATTTGGCGCGGACCTTGGGCAACGAGACAAAAGTGAAGGCCCTGCAGGCGAGGATCGATCAGTTGCAGCCCGCTGGTCCGCCAGAAAAGAAGTGACAACCCCGCGGGCCTTTGCTATCAAGCCATACACGGAAGCAGAAGAGGCCAGATATTGATAACTTCTGAGATCTTTATCCTAATCGCAATCTTCTGTTGCATCCCGCTTTGGATCATCAGCGTCTACAATCAGTTCGTCACGCTACGCAACCTCATCGCAAGCGCCTGGGCGCAGACCGAAGTGCAATTGCGCCGCCGCTACGATTTGATTCCCAACCTGGTCGAAATCGTGAAAGGCTACGCCACCCACGAACGGGAGACGTTCGAGAAGGTGGCCCAGGCGCGCAGCACGGCAATGAATGTCGCGACCCCGGAGGCCAAAGCCGGGGCGGAGAACGCCCTCACCGGCACCCTCAAGTCCCTCTTCGCCATCGCGGAAGCGTATCCCGAACTCAAGGCCAACCAGGATTTTTCAGCGCTCCAGCAGGAGTTGACCAACACGGAGGGCTTCATCGCGGAGTGTCGTTCGCACTACAACGACGCCGTCCTGGCCTTCAACAACGCGCTGCAAGTGGTTCCCGCCAACATCGTCGCCGCCCTGTTCAAATTCCAACCCCACGAATACTTCGGAGTGCCCGACGTAGCCGTCCGCGAACCAGCGAAAGTGCAGTTCTAGCCGTCCGATTTCTCGAATGCCGCATCGAAGGCGCGGGCGCTGGGCTTGAAATCGAGCTTCTTGACGAAGGTGCAGGCTTCTTTTGCGCCATGCTCGCGATCCATGCGGCTGTCTTCCCATTCAACCGAGAGCGGGCCCTGGTAGCCGATGTCGTTCAGGGAGACGATGATCTCCTCGAAGTTGATGTCGCCGTGACCGAGGGAACGGAAGTCCCAGTAGCGGCGCGGGTCGGCAAAGTTCGTGTGCCCGCCAAAGACGCCGACCGTGCCATCGCCATGTCCCCACCACACGTCTTTCATGTGCACGTGATAAATGCGGTCGGCAAAACGGCGGATGAACTTCACGTAATCCACGTGCTGGTAGCCGAAATGCGACGGATCGTAGTTGAAACCGAACTCCTTGCGGCCTTTCAGCGCGGCCACCGCCCGCTCGGCGCTGGCGATATCGAAGGCGATCTCAGTGGGATGCACCTCCAGGGCGAATTTCACTCCACACTTTTTGAACTCATCGAGAATCGGGTTCCACATCTTGGCAAAGAACGCGAACCCGTCGTCAATCATGGCCGACGAGACCGGCGGGAATGAGTAGAGCAGGTGCCAGATGGAACTGCCGGTGAAACCATTGACGACTTTGACGCCAAGGTTCTTGGCGGCCTGCGCGGTGTGCATCATTTCCTCGGCGGCGCGCTTCTGTACGTCAGCGGCCTTCCCGTTGCCCCAAACGTGCGGCGGAAGGATGGACTTATGGCGCCCGTCGATATTATCGCAGACAGCCTGGCCGGCGAGGTGATTGCTGATTGCCCAGGTCTTCAGTCCGTGTCGCGCCAGGATTTCATGGCGCGTGTCGCAATACGCCTTCGACTTGGCACCTTTGCGTACGTCGAAGTGATCGCCCCAACAGGCCAATTCAAGCCCATCGAAGTCGAAGCCCTTCGCCTTCTTGCAGATGGTTTCGAAAGGAAGGTCGGCCCACTGGCCGGTGAAAAGTGTGACGGGTCTGCCCATGATTGTCGCCTCCGTGTGATTCGCGTTGGACTCGGTGCGGCACGAGTGATAAACAAGGAGCGAAGGGTTTTCAAGCATCATGTTTGTCGATACGCACGCACATCTCTGTTATCCCGACTTTGCCGAGGAACTGCCGCAGGTCATCGAGCGCGCCCAAGCCGCCAAAGTAATGCGGATCGTCAGTATTGCCACGGATCTGGAGGCGGCGCGGAAGACGTTGGGCATCGCGCAACGGTTCGAAGCGGTGTACGCCAGCGTGGGACTGCATCCCGGCGAAGTTCCCAATGTCTCGCTCTGCGACATGAAAGAACTCGCCCAACTGACAACCGAGCCGAAGGTCGTGGCGATAGGCGAAACGGGCCTGGATTATTATCGCGAGGCGAAAGACGACGCGGCGTTACGGCAGCAACAAAAGGATTTATTCTGGGCGCAACTCGAATTGGCAAAGGAGCGCAAACTACCCGTGGTGATCCACAATCGTGCCGCCGAGGCAGACATCCTGGAAATTCTCGGCGCGCATGCGGAGAGCCTGCCGAAGGAATGGCGACCGTGGGGCGTGATGCACTGCTTCTCCGGGGATGAGAAGTTCGCGTTCGATTGCATCGAGCTGGGCCTGCTCATCAGCTACACGGGCATCCTGACGTTCAAGAACGCGACGGCATTGCGGGATGTCGCCAAGAAAGTCTCCCTCGATTACGTGATGCTTGAGACCGACGCGCCGTACCTCGCGCCCGTGCCGCACCGTGGCAAGCGCAACGAGTCGTCGTACGTGCCGCTCATCGCCGAAGTGTTGGCGCAAGTGAAGGGCGTATTCGTGGAAGAAATTGCGCAAGCCACGACCGGAAACGCGCGGCGGTTGTTTCAATTGCCGTAGACTGCTACACTGTCGCCATGGATTACGTGAGTGGCGCCGGCTCGGCCTTTATCACGGTGGGAATTGTTGCCGGGTTGGGAATTGTGGCGTTTCTCATCTTCGGTTTCCCGCTCCTTCGGAAAATCAGCGAGAATCTTTTCTCTTTCTACGGATCTTCTGATGACAGCACGCAAATCACCCCCGAATACAGCATCGCCGAGGCGCGCGTGAACACCGGCAAGTATTCCGAGGGGATTGAGGAGTACCGCAAGGTCATCGCGAAACATCCCGATGACATGTATCCGCACCTGCGCATTGCGGACATCGCGCTGAAGCATCTGCAGGACGCGCAGACCGCCGAGGTGGAGCTGCAGGCGGCCCTCACGAAAGCGAAAAGGGAAGATTCGGCCGCACTGGCCGCCGGCCGGCTGGCCGATCTCTATCAACACACGCTACACGATCCTGCCCGAGCGCTGGACGTGATGAAGCAATTGCTCGAAAAAATTCCAGGCACGAAGCAAGCGAACCTTGCGGAACAACGCATTGCCATACTGGAAAGAATCGTCCACCGCGGCGAACCCTTACCGGAATCGCCCGGCAAGATCGCCGCCCGGCCGTCACGCTTCAAGCTGTCGGACTAGCCGGCCAAAGTACAGTCGCGTGGCGTAATCGAAGGAAACTTCACTACTGATCTGGTACTTGTCGAAAAGCGCGCGTAACGCGTCGAGCATGGGTTGATAATTCGAATGACTTGGCTCGGGTGTGTAGGAGGACGATAACAGCCGGCCTTTCAATCCGTCGTAATCGAAGATTTGTCGATTATTGAATTCTCTCTGTGTGACTGGCTGCGGAGCGAAGAACTTCGTGATCGCGTCGGTATCGACATTTCGATGATCGACCGACGCGTAGTCGGTGCCATGCCGCTGCAGTAACTCTTCGTACACGCGCAGGAAAGGCGAGGTATCCGTCAGCCGCTCGTTCCAGATCAACACGACGCAGCCGTTCGGTTTGAGGATCCGTGTGAATTCCTTTCGCGCCCGGTCGCGATCGAACCAATGAAACGCCTGGCCTGCCGTGACAAAATCAATCGAACAATCCGCGAGGGTGGTTTCCTCCGCCGTCCCGTTGACGCTGGTAAAATCAGGGTATTTACCCAACAACTGCTCGCCGGCTTCCCGCATCTCACGATTTGGCTCCACGCCAAACACTCGGTTTCCGTTCTTCAGAAATACCTCGGAGGAGATCCCCGTTCCCGACCCGATGTCCGCAATCACTGACTCGGCAGTCAGCCCACATTCCTTTGTCAATGTTGCGATTATGTCGGCCGGGTAACCCGGCCGATACTTGACGTAGTTCTCGACGCGACTGGAGAAGCGAAGGGTGGGATTAGTCATCGATAACCCGTCAGAGTTTGCTTCGTAGCTTGTACGTGCCGTTGCCGATGAAGTCTTGCGCGGCGCCGTTGGTGCTGACTTTGATGGCGATCTGGACGGTAGCCTTCTTTTCGTCCACCAGAATGTTTCCCGAATCAATCGGCACGAGGTTGAAATTGGCGTCCTTTAACTCAATGTCATCCTTCACGTACTCCGCCGCTTTGCCCTTCAACTGGAAGCCGTATTCCCATTGCAGCGAACGGGTGCTGGCACCGCACGATCCGAAGAACACCCCTCGCTTGAGATTCTTCAGGTCAAAGGCGAAGCGAAATTGTCCCGATGGCTGGTTCGTGTAGGAACGCCAGAGTGAAACTTCCGTACCGGCGCTGGCAACTCCCGCCAGTGAGAAGACCAGCAATAAACTGAGGACGGAACGCATCTTTCCCGAATTCACCGCACACCACCGGTCAATACGCCAGCGTCAGCTTGTAGCGCAGGATGTTGCCGCAATGGACCGTGTCGATGGTGGTCTTGCTGCGCCAGCCTTCGCAGGATTTCTCGCCACTCACCGTTGTGCGTTTCCCGGAAACAGCCTTGGCCAGTTCGTCGGTCAGGTCGAAATCGCCACGGATGCATTCGCCATTCGGACAATTGAAACGAAAAACGGATTTGGCGTTGGCAAGGTTCACCGTGTACTTGACCTGGCTGGTCTTGGACGTGCCTTCGGGATCGTAAAAACTGAGGTCCACGGTCAGGGACTTCAATTTCGCGAAACGGGCCGCGAGACTAAGGGAGTCCTTGACGCGCTGGCTTTCCAGTTCACGGTGTTCGAAGCGGGCGCCTGTTCTTTGTCGATACATGGAAATGCAATCCTGTTTACTGCGTTAGGCGAAAACACTACCACAAAAGCGCGCGGCTGTCTGTAACAATCGCAGCGGCCATTCGGGCCAGATGACGCCCTTTTACAGGCTCTTGAAGTAGAACCCGGCGGCCTCGGCGGCGTGCCGCTGGAAGAGATTCTTGATGTCGATCAGCACGGGCGGAGACATCTTGGCCTTGAGCTGGTCGAGCGTCAGCGAACGGAACGCGTTGTGTTTGTTGGCGACCAGGACGCAATCGCATTGCGGCACTTTGTCGAACTCAACGTTCTCGATACCGAAATACTTGCGGACAACATCGGCGGAAAGCAGCGGATCGCAGCCGAGTACCTTCACGCCAAAACCTTGCAAGTATGTGATAGTACTGTGCACTTTGCTGTTGCGGATGTCCGGGACGTTCTCTTTGAAAGTCAGACCGAGAATCAACACCGTGGCGCCTTTGATCGGTTTTCCGACGTGGGCGATGCCCTTGATGACCATTTCGCCCACATGGACCGGCATGGAATCGTTGATCTGCCGTCCCGCGAGAATCACCTGCGGATGATAGCCGAATTGCTGGGCGCGGTAGGTGAGGTAGTACGGGTCGACGCCGATGCAATGTCCGCCGACAAGGCCGGGATGATATTTGTGGAAATTCCACTTCGTCCCCGCCGCCGCGAGGACTTCTTCGGTGTTGAGGCCGAGATGTCCAAAGATAAGGGAAAGTTCGTTCATGAGCGCGATGTTGAGGTCGCGCTGGATGTTCTCGATGACCTTTGCGGCCTCAGCCGTCGCGATGCTGGGCGCGTGGTAAACGCTTTTGGCGACGAGCGAATAGAGCGCGCCGACTTCTGCGAGCGTCTCGGCGTCGCAGCCACTGACGATCTTCACGATCTTATCGACCGTGTGCTCGTGATCGCCGGGATTGATACGTTCGGGAGAATAACCAATCTTGAAGTCACCAAGTTTCAACCCCGACTTCTCTTCGAGGATGGGCAGGCAAACTTCGTCCGTGACGCCGGGATAGACGGTGCTTTCAAAAATAACGATGGAACCTTTACTGAGATTCTCGCCCACGAGGCGCGAGGCGCTGATGACCGGCTCCAGGTCGGGGACGTTGGCCTTGTCCACCGGCGTGGGCACTGCGACGATAATATAGCGGCACTCGCGCAGCGCTTTCGCGTCGGCGGTGAAGTGGATATTGGAGTTCTTGAGGTCGCCACCGAGGGTTTCGCCAGTGCGATCGACGCCCTTTTGGAGTTCCTCGACGCGGCGCGCGTTGATGTCGAACCCGACAACGGTCAGGTGCCTGGCGAAGGAAACCGCCAGCGGCAAGCCGACGTAACCGAGACCGACAACGGCAACTTTTCCTTCAATCTTTCTCATGATATCCCAACGGTAGTTGAGAAATAGCAGGTACTGTGCTGGAAATCCAGCCCGTGCTCACAGGTGCGCGACATTTACTTGATGAACGCGGCTGGGATTGAGCATCCCCACGAGCAGAATGCGCAGGGTATGATAGGTTTTTACGTCGATTCGATGGTTGGCGACAGGCCCGGCCAGCGATTTTACGTTCACAATTTTGTGCGTTTCCGGGTCGAAATCCGCTTCGATGACGCCATCCTGAAAACGCGCCGTCGGGCGTGATTTGTCGAGAGCCAACGAATAAGTTTTCCCCTCCATGCGGCCCACGATTTCTGTCAGCCCATTCCGCTTGTCGATGTAGAACCCGTCGCGCGCGGCGTTATCAAGCCAGGTGGTGCGGTCGGCAAAGAAGCTCGGCTTCTGTATGAATGGCCCGCCGTACTCGGGGCAGAACGTGTCGCAGTTGCCGCACTCGTTGCACCAATCGGCGAAGTTGGCGATCTGGTGCTTCTTCTCGATCTTCAGCGTGCCGCTGTCGGCTGGTTCGAGTCGGCCGCCATTCCATGAATAATTCGTGAACGCGATCTCTACCGGATCGATTTCGTAGTAGAAGTTGGCGTCGTTGGGGCAAACCGGGATGCACTTGTCGCAATTGATGCAGTCGTAGAGCCACAGCTTCGAATCGATTCGTTTCGGGATCGACTTGTTCTTCTCAAACGCGTAACGCTCATCGGCCAGCGCGCGAACATTAATAGGGCTGATATTGAGGGAGCCAGCGTAGTTGACCGCCGCGTTGCGGTCTCCGCCGGTTTTCTTCGCGTACTCCAGGGCGGCGGTTTCATTGCCTTCGCGCTTGAGGATGAAGTCATCGATGTTGGTGACGTCGAACTTCTTCATCTCTTGTTCGAGGTTCTTGAGGTACTCGAAGAGGCGACCAAAACCACCGACCTTCAGCAGATCGGAGCAGGTCGTGATCGGGACGAAACCGCACGCGACGCAATTGGCGAAGTTATGCTTGTCCACGCCCGCCGAGAAGCTGATGGGGCAATCCGGGCCGTAATTCTGCCGCCAGCGCTCGACGAGGCGCAACGTGATCACGTGCAGGGGCAAGCCGCTGAGATACATGATCTCGTCCTTCGGGAAGAAGGTCTTATGGTTGACGACTTCTAGCGTGTTGCTGAATTTCGCGCCCACGCTCAGTCCCAGCCTTTTGCCCGTCTTCTGCAAGCGGCCAACCATCTCGATGCTTTCATCGAACTTCAAGCCGGCATCGATGGCCTTTTCATTGACCTTAATATCTGTGAATCCGAGCCGCTCGTGTAACAGATGATTCAACTCGTCCAAACCGAGCATTGTCGGGTTCATCTTCACCACGACATCCATCCCGATTTCAGTGAGCAGGAAGTGGCAAATCTTCTCGATCTCCTCCGGTGGGCAATTATGGAATGTCGAGAGCGTGACAGTATTCGAGATCTGCTCGGGGTAGGGGAGGTCGCGGAATTGTTTCCAGCGGTCGGGGATTTGCATCCGCAATTTGTCGATGTGCTTCTTCGCGTTGCGCAGGCTGGTGATGAAGTCGCGAATTGGTGGGCTGGAAATTCCCGCGAGATCGTAGCCGAGGCTGAAATCGTAAATGGTCGAGGTCTTGTCGAACGCGCTCTCCGGAAACTTTAAGAGATTGCTCGCCTTGAGCATTTCGATGAGCATCATGCCCGCGACGTATTCGTGGAGGGATTCCTGCAGTCGCAATTCCTGCGAGAATTCGATGTTGTAACCGACATTGGTCATGTCGATACAGGGGCGATTGATGACCAACTGGTCGTTGATCTGGACGGTCTTCAGTTCGAGGATGCGCGACCCCCCGAGCCAGCTCAGCACGATGTTCTGCGCCATCTGCGTTTGCGGGCCGGCGGCGGGACCGAGCGGGTTGGCCGCGATTTTGCCGTGGAACTTGACGCTCGTATCCAGCGCCGGATCCGGTACGTACATCTTGCGCAACGGCAAATCGAAGATGGTCTGCTGCTTCTCTGGTTCGAGAAACATCCGCTTCACGAGGTCGGAAAAAGGTGATGGATGCAGGTCCGCCATGGGGTTGTTTGGTAGTGCCCTAATTTGAATTGCGCTGTTTCTTTTCGAGCTCGCGTATTTTTACAACTCGCTTTTGCATATACCAGATACAGTAGACGAAGAAAGGGAGAGTGATGGCAATATGCAGGATTTTGCCACTTATCATTAATTCTCTACCTACCAGTATATCGACGTACAGAATCATTCCGACAGATGCCAGTTGTAAGCCCCGATTACCAATTAACTTAGCTTTTAGGTGCTTTTGCATCCGCCATAGGGTCGATTCTGTCAATTGACTTTACGGCTTCCTCTGCCGTAGTCTAGCCAAAACTTGCCGTGAAGCTGACCCGACTGATCAAGATTGCCGGAGAATTATGAACCAGAATTTCGTTTATGGACCGACTTTCGCCGAGATGCGTGATCCGTCGCGCATCAAACCGGAGGTGCGCAGGCAGGCGCTGGCGCTCAAGCGCAAGGACCCGCTGCATCCGTTGAATTTGTTCAACATCACGTGGAAACAGGATGACCTGAGTATTCCGCATGTGGTGCTGCCGCGCGAGTTGACGGGGCTCGACGCGAATATCGTGGTGATGATCGCGCGCTTTTTCCCGACGGGGGCGCACAAGGTTGGGCCAGCGTACAGTTGCCTCATCGAGAAACAGATTGCGGGCGAACTCCAGCCGGGGCGGGATCGGCTCGTGTTTCCTTCGACGGGCAACTACGGGATTGGCGGGTCGTGGGTCGGGCCGCGCATGAATTATGAGTCGCTCATCGTGTTACCCGCCGAGATGAGCGCCGAGCGTTTCCAGAAGATCGAGTCGTACGGCGCGCAGGTCATCAAGACGCCGGGCAGCGAGAGCAACGTCAAAGAGATTTACGACAAGGTCAATGAACTTAAGCGCGACACGAAAAACAAAATCCTCAACCAGTTCGCGGAGTTTGGGAATTATCGTTTCCACTACGACGTGACGGGGCATGCTGCGGCGGAGGTCGTATCCGGAACTGTAGCGGCGCTCTATGAGCGCCGAGAAGGGAAGGGTCACGGACGGCGGTCGCAGACCGCCGCTACAGCAGCAGGGACGGGACCTATCGGTGATGGCCGCGTTGCGGCATTTGTCTCGGCGATGGGGTCGGCTGGGACGATTGCGGCGGGCGATTATTTGAAGCAACAGTTTTCCGACTGCAAGATTGTCGGCTTGGAACCCGTCCAGTGCCCGACGTTGTACAACGCGGGGTTCGGCGCGCACGCCATCGAAGGCATCGGCGACAAACATGTCACCTGGATTCACAACGTGCTGAACATGGACTGGCTCATCTGCATCGACGACGAACAATGCCTGAAGGGCCTCCAGTTATTGCAGGAAGGAACCGACGTGCTCATCGCCGCCGGCGTGAAGTCGGAAGTGGCGAAGGCGTTCGTGGACACGTTCGGCGTCAGCTCCATCTGCAACATCCTCGGCGCGATCAAGACCGCGAAGGTTTTGAAACTCAAGAAAGGCCAGAACGTCGCTACCATCGCCACCGACGGTTTCGACCGTTATCCCTCCGTCATCGCGCGCCTCAACAAGACCGCCGGCAAAATGACCAAGGACGAAGCGCAGAAGCGGCTGGATATCTTCCGCAAAGCCGACGTGAGCGACTGGGTGCAGGAAGGCACAAAGTTCCACCGTCAACGCTGGCACAACCAGAAGTACTACACCTGGGTCGAGCAGCAGGGCAAAAACGTCGAAGACCTCCGCGCGCTGGCGAAGCCCGAGTTCTGGTTGAGGGAACAGGCGAAGACGCCGGAGATTGATAAGAAATTGGCGAAAGCGAGGGGATTCTAGTATGAGTATGAACCGAACATTCCCGAACACGACGGCATTCACAATTGACGGGTATCGCATCACGCAGAACATCGGTATCGTGCGCGGCATCATCGTGCGCTCGCGTTCCATCGTCGGCAACATCGGCGCGTCGATTCAAACGTTGTTCGGCGGCAACATCACGCTCTACACGCAACTGTGCGAACGCACACGGGAGGAAGCCTTCAACCAGATGATCGAGCACGCGCAGCAGGTTGGCGCGAACGCCGTCATCGGCGTGCGGTATGACGCCACCGAGATCGGGCCCGGCGTCACGGAAGTGCTCTGCTACGGCACCGCGGTGCAGGTCGAGAAAGCCTGATAACCGACAGGGCAAAGGCATAGATGAATTACGCGCGCTGGCGGAGCCGGAGTTCTGGCTGAAGGAGAAGACGAAGACCGCGCAGTTGGGTAAGCAGATTAAAAAAGGCGGGGACTTTAATCAATCAGGGAGAGATCTTCTCTGTTCAACTCCCAACATTCATTAGATGTCTTCATTGATGCAATCGTCTGTCATGATTGAAGTCGTAGCCAGAATCGCATCCTTGCGGCCGAAGCGCTTCGCATAGAGCCGGATGATATAATCATGTAACTCCAGAACATTTTTTTCTTCATGATCGTACGGTATGATTAGGTACTGAATGTCTTGGGGTTCGATAGGAAGCGCACGGTCTTTGAATTGGCGATGGAGTTTAAGTAACTTCGCACGGTTCTTGTAGACCTCCCGACCCACAAATAATTCTTCAGTCTCATCGAGCTTCGGTACGTAACGCCACTCTCTTTCATTGTAGAAGCGAATTTTTTTGTCTTGGCGACGGTTGTTCCTCCACGCATAACCTTCGAAAGGTTTCGTATAAGCAGCGATGAGTTCTAAATCGGCCGCCAGTCGCGACACCAGCGGGCGGGTTCGGCCTCTGCGGTGTGTATAGAGAACGGGTGTAACCCCGTGCTTGAGCCCCCAATCTTTGGTTAAACCGATTCCAAACCGACCATACTCATCCAAGTGTTTACGAATTAGCGAGAGCGGCAAATCACAG
>Ga0206960_1118_pt1 | contig 20237 bp, 11 predicted proteins | sample Alteio_BWOrgHeat_29_FD_153255 | JGI IMG/M metagenome (GOLD analysis project Ga0206960, IMG submission 153255) | Enriched cells from forest soil in Barre Woods Harvard Forest LTER site, Petersham, Massachusetts, United States -... | ecosystem: Environmental > Terrestrial > Soil > Temperate forest >... | reverse complement strand
TCAGGGAGGAGCTTAATAGCTGTGGTGCACAAGAAATACAAATGCCTATGGTGCAGCCGGCCGAGCTTTGGAAAGACTCAGGACGTTGGGAAAAATACGGTGCTGAATTACTACGCTTCAAGGATCGTAAAGACACCGATTATTGTTTGGGGCCCACCCATGAAGAGATAATCACCGATTTAATTCGCAATAATATTACCAGCTATCGACAGCTGCCCATTAATTTGTATCAGATTCAAACCAAATTTCGTGACGAAATTAGGCCTCGTTTTGGTCTTATGCGCGGTCGTGAATTTTTGATGAAAGACGCTTATTCTTTTTCAATTGATAAGGAAAGCGCGCTTTTGTCTTATGCTGATATGCAGGCCGCTTATCATCGTATCTTTAAGCGTTGTGGTCTTAAATTTGTGATGGTGGAAGCTGATACGGGAACAATTGGCGGTGATACCAGTCATGAATTTCAAGTTTTGGCTGATACCGGTGAAGACGAGATAGCGGTTTGTGAATCGTGTAATGTGGGCCGCAACGTTGAGCTTAATACAGGCAAGGAGTGTGCAAAATGTGGTACCCCTTACACCTTTAAAAGAGGCATAGAGGTTGGCCACGTGTTTCATTTGGGTACTAAGTACTCACGTGAGCTCAATGCCGAGGTTCTTGATGAAGCTGGGCAAAAACGTTTTATTGATATGGGTTGTTATGGCATTGGCATTGGGCGAACGGCCGCTGCTGCCATTGAGCAAAACCATGATGAAGCTGGAATAATTTGGCCCATGGCTATTGCTCCTTTTGAGGTTGCCTGTGTGCAAATTGGGGATTCGCCTGCGGTTTCTTCTTTGTGTGAAGAACTTTATAAAGAGCTTCAGGATCATAATATAGATGTATTATATGATGATCGTAATGAGCGGCCAGGCATAAAATTTAAGGATCAGGATTTACTTGGCTGTCCTATCCGCGTTATGGTTGGAGCACGATCAGCTGAGCTTGGATTGGTAGAAATCAAAAGCCGTGTTGACTTAAAGGCCGAAGCGAAGAGTATGTCTGTGCAAGAAGCTATTATATATATTAAAAATGAAGTAACGCGTTCCAAAGCCTAAATGAGAGCCCCATGCCTGAGATACTTGTTGCAGTATTGATAATATCTTTGATCGCGTTATGGTTTTTGATAAACGCTTTTTTTTCTTTTTCAGGGACTTGGGAGCGGGAAGTCAAAGAGCTAACTCAACTGGCTGAAAAAGAAAGGATAAGCTTGGGTCAATTTGGCCCTTTCGTAGTTGGGCGCTGCGAATTGAGTGGGGGATACCAAACTTTTTCAGGTCTGGCTTTAGGGCCCAAAGTATGGCTAAAAAGGCGCGATTATGGTGTCCCTTTGCTCATAAGGCATGGATTTAGCAGGGAGATAGCCATTGATTTGGAAGGGCAAGTATTAGCGCGTTTACGCCTGAGCTTAAGTGGCGATCGGCTTGATTTAATTGGGTATTTTATACCCTATAAGGTGAGTTTTTCTCATAATCCAGCTAAAGTGCTTTCAATCACGGCTCTTGAGCCCCAGCTGAGAAAGTATTCAAAAGTCCAATATTTGAAAAACAAAGTAGGGCAAGAGGCTGTTGCTCCGGTTAGTGAATAGTCTTTTTTTTTGGAGAGATATCACCTTTTTTTGTTGCACTCTTTTATTTCAAATGCGGAATACTGGCTTGACAGATCAGTTCTGAAAGCCTATTTGCTGTAACACTATTTCAAGATGCCCCCTCCTGGCTTTGCCCCCCCTAACCGGGTGGGGGTTCTTGTTTAGCTAGCAGCTGTAGCTTTTTCGAGATATAGGACAAAAGCCTAAGTGCTTGAAAAATAGCAGCTTGGAAATCTTCCTAACAGCTGTTAGCGTGGGCTGGGGCAAGCCCCCTATGAACTTTTTATCCTTTAGCTTCAATGTGAAGCGGAGTGCTTGGGTACATGACGGAAATTCAGAATAACTTTGCAATTCGTAAACAATTCGCAGCACCGAACAATCTAAGTATTCCTAGTTTGATTGATATACAGCGTAGAAGCTATGAAAAGTTTTTACAGCAAGATATTGATCCAGCTAAGCGTGAAAGCATGGGAATGCAGGCTGTTTTTCAATCGGTATTTCCTATCAAGGATTATAACGAGACAGCGTCCTTAGAATTTGTAAGCTATCATTTGGATAAACCCAAATATGATGTCGGCGAATGCGGATCTCGTGGAAATACCTACGCTGCACCTATTCGTGTTGTGGTGCGTTTAGTTATTTGGGACAAAGATGAGGCGACCGGTGCTCAGTCTATTAGAGATGTGAAAGAGCAGGAAGTCTATTTTGGTGAAATTCCCTTAATGACTGAATATGGTACTTTCATTATCAATGGCACCGAGCGTGTAGTTGTCAGCCAGCTGCATAGAAGTCCAGGTGTGTTTTTTGATAGCGATCGTGGTCGTACTCATGCGTCCGGTAAAATGCTTTATAATGCACGCATTATTCCTTACCGCGGTTCATGGCTCGACTTCGAATTTGATCATAAAGATTTGCTATATTGCCGCATTGACCGTCGACGTAAATTTCATGCCACTATTTTGCTGAAAGCTCTAGGATTTACGGATGAAAAGCTCTTGAGCTATTTCTACCGAACCGAAGAATTGTTGCTGGATGTTAACAACGGCTTTACCAAAATGATCGATTATGACGTTTTGGTTGGTCAGCGTGCTACTCGCGACGTGCTTGCACCTAATGGTGATGTGCTGGTTAATCGTAATCGTAAGTTTACTCGTCTCGCTGTCGAGAAGATGAAAAAAGCAGGTCTCACCAGTTTGCCTTTGGGTAATGACGAGGTTGAGGGGCTGATTTCCGCTGAAGATGTGATTAACGAGGAAACCGGCGAAGTAGTTGTTGAGTGCAATGAATCACTCACTCTGACAAAAATCCTAAAATTAGTGGAGAGCGGTTTTAGATCCATTAAAGTTTTGTTTATTGATGGACTAAATGTCGGGTCTTATTTGCGAGATACCTTGGCGCAAGATAAGATTTCTTCTCGTGAAGAAGCAGTTTTAGAGATTTATCGTCGGTTGCGTCCTGGTGATCCACCAACTTTAGAAACCGCAGAAAACCTATTAAATAATCTATTTTTCAATCCTGAAAGATACGATCTATCTGAAGTGGGTAGGCTTAAGCTTAACCATAAGTTTTCTTTGAAAGGCCCGCTGAGTAATCGCGTATTGACCAAAGAAGATATTCTTGAGGTGGTGCGCTATTTGATCGAAGTGCGTAATGGTCAAGGAAATACCGACGATATCGATCATTTGGGTAATCGTCGTGTGCGAGCAGTGGGCGAGTTGATCGAGAATCAATATCGTGTTGGTCTTGTACGTATGGAACGCGCTATTAAAGAGCGCATGAGTGTGCAAGAAGTTGATACTTTGATGCCTCATGACTTGATTAATAGCAAACCGGTAGCAGCGGTGGTTAAGGAATTCTTTGGTTCCTCACAATTGTCGCAGTTTATGGACCAGACCAATCCGTTGTCCGAAATTACTCATAAACGTCGTTTGTCAGCGTTAGGACCCGGTGGTTTGACACGTGAGCGCGCTGGTTTTGAAGTTCGTGACGTTCATCCTACTCACTATGGTCGTATTTGTCCGATTGAAACGCCAGAAGGTCCAAACATTGGTCTTATTGCGTCTTTATCTACTTTTGCGCGAGTTAATGAATTAGGATTTGTTGAAACTCCTTATCGACGAGTTGAAAATGGTGTGCTTACTGACAATATTCAGTATTACAGCGCACTCTTAGAAGAAAACGAGGTTATTGCGCAGGCCAATGCAGCATATGATCATGAAACCCGTCGATTCACTGATGCTTTTGTTCAGGCACGAAAAAGTGGTGAAACCATTTTAGCGGCTCCAGAGCAGATTACTTTGATGGACGTTTCGCCAAATCAATTGGTTTCGGTTGCAGCAGGATTAATTCCCTTCCTTGAACACGACGATGCTAACCGAGCATTGATGGGTTCAAACATGCAGCGTCAAGCTGTGCCATTATTACGTACCGATGCTCCATTGGTTGGTACCGGCATGGAAGCAATCGTTGCGCGTGATTCTGGTGTATGCGTTGTTGCTAAACGTGGTGGTGTGGTCGAATATGTCGATTCATCTCGTGTAGTGGTGCGTGTTGACCCTGAACAAGTTGGTGATGTTGGGGCTCAGGTTGACATTTATAAGTTGAACAAGTTCCGTCGCTCTAATCAAAGCACCTGCTTTAATCAGAAACCAATTATTAAAGTTGGTGATAAGGTCAAACGTGGTGATGTGGTTGCGGACGGTCCATCGACTGATTGTGGTGAACTCGCGCTTGGTCGAAACGTCGTCGTGGCATTTATGCCATGGAATGGTTACAACTTTGAAGATTCAATATTGATTAGTGAAGGCATTCTTGAAGTAGATTATTTTACTTCGATTCATATTGAAGAGTATGAAGCGGTTGCCCGTGATACCAAGCTTGGACCTGAAGATATTACTGCTGATATTCCAAATGCGAGCGAAAGTGCTTTAGTAAACTTGGACGAGGCTGGAATTATTCGTATTGGCGCCGAAGTAAAGGCTGGCGATATTCTGGTGGGCAAGATTACTCCTAAGGGCGAGAGTCAGTTGTCTCCTGAAGAGAAATTGCTCAGAGCTATTTTCGGTGAAAAAGCTGGTGATGTTCGTGACACAAGCCTAAGGATGCCACCTGGCACCGTTGGTACCGTCATTGATGCTAAAGTATTCACGCGTAAAGGTGTTGATAAAGACGCTCGTGCTCATGCTAATGAAGTTGAGGAAGAAGCACGTCTTCTTAAAGACCAAAACGATGAAATCAGAATTATTCGTGATACGGCTATTGAACGTGCGCGTTCCTTGCTTTTAGACAAGGTTGCAATCGGAAAATTGGTTGATGAGAAAGGTAAAGTTCTCGTTAAAAAAGGCGATAGTTTAACTGCGGAAATCTTGGCTGGTCTAGATTGGCGTCATTATGCAGATATTCCTCTTTCTGATAAGGAAGTATCTGAGCGTGTTGCTAAGATCATTCATAAAATGTCTGAGCAAGCTGATAGCATCCAAAGTGCTTTCGGTGAGAAGAGCAGACGCCTCAAAGAAGGCGATGAGCTTTCTCCGGGCGTAATTAAGATGGTTAAGGTTTACGTTGCGGTAAAAAGGAAGTTGCAGCCTGGCGATAAGATGGCGGGTCGACACGGTAATAAAGGTGTTATCTCTCGAGTTCTTCCTAAAGAAGACATGCCTTACTTGCCAGATGGTACTCCGGTTGACGTGGTCTTGAATCCTCTTGGTGTGCCAAGTCGTATGAACGTTGGCCAGGTGCTTGAAACTCACTTAGGATGGGCGGGCAGAAATCTTGGTCAGAAACTTCAGCGCATGATGGATGAGCATGTAGGTAGTGCAGCTGTTCGTAAGGAAGCCAAAGAAATATTTAATGATGAGGCTCATGACGCTTTGATTGACAGCTTGTCTGATGCGGAATTGGCGAAACTAACCAGAAAGCTTCAAGATGGTATACCGATGGCTACACCGGTATTTGACGGTGCTCCTGAGTCATCGATTCGGGCTTTGCTTAAAAAATGCGGTCAGCAAGAGTCCGGTCAAACCATATTGTTTGATGGACGAACAGGTGATCCATTTGATCAGGATGTGACAGTTGGCGTGATGTACATGCTTAAGCTGGATCACTTGGTTGACGATAAGATACATGCTCGTTCTATTGGACCTTACTCCTTGGTTACTCAGCAGCCGCTGGGTGGTAAAGCACAGTTTGGTGGTCAGCGCTTAGGTGAAATGGAAGTGTGGGCAATGGAGGCATACGGTGCCGCTTATGCATTGCAAGAATTCCTTACTGTTAAGTCTGATGATGTCGTTGGTAGAACGCAGATGTATGAAGCGATTGTCAAGGGTGAACACACCTTGAACTCTGGTGTACCAGAATCGTTCAACGTGTTGATCAAAGAATTGCAGAGCTTGGCGCTAGACCTTCAGCTGTTAGCGGATGAACAAGATCCTACGCGAGCGTAATCAGATATTTTGCGAATTTAGGGCCAGATAATGAAAGATATTTTCCAGTTTTTTGAAAATCCGCAGGACCCATTGAGTTTTAATGCCATTCGTATTCAATTGGCTAGTCCTGAAAAAATTCGTGACCGATCGTATGGGGAAGTAAAAAAACCCGAGACGATTAATTACCGAACTTTTAAGCCAGAACGAGATGGCTTGTTTTGTGCTAAGATATTTGGTCCTATTAAGGACTATGAATGTCTGTGTGGTAAATATAAGCGCATGAAGCATCGTGGTGTGGTTTGCGAAAAATGTGGTGTTGAAGTAATTCAGTGTAAGGTAAGACGTGAGCGAGTTGGTCACGTGTTGCTTGCTACGCCTGTCGCCCATATTTGGTTTTTGAAGAGCTTGCCAAGTCGTATTGGTGCTTTGCTAGATATGACCCAAAAAGATCTCGAGAAGGTCTTATATTGCGAAGCGTATGTTGTTGTTGATCCAGGTTCTACATCCTATTCGCTTGGGACTATTCTTACCGAAGAACAGTATCAGGAGATTTTGGAAGAATACGACGATGATGCCATTTTAGCGAGCATGGGCGCGGAAGGTATTCGTGAATTGCTACGGCAATTGGAAGGCGGGCCTAACGGCGATGGCAAAGGACTTGAATATTTGGCTGTGACTTTACGTCAAGAGCTCAAAGAAGCAACGTCTGAGGCTAAGCGCAAAAAATTATCTAAGCGTTTGAAAGTTGTAGAAGCATTCCGTGGTTCAACCAACAAGCCAGAATGGATGTTGCTTGAATGCATTCCGGTTATTCCCCCAGATTTACGTCCATTGGTTCCTTTGGATGGCGGGCGATTTGCGACCTCCGATCTTAATGATTTGTATCGACGTGTTATTAACCGAAATAATCGTCTCAAAAGACTGCAAGAGCTAAATGCTCCGGAAATCATTATTCGTAATGAAAAGCGCATGTTGCAAGAGTCGGTTGATGCGTTGTTCGATAATGGTCGTCGTGGAAAGGTTATTACTGGCCCAAATAAACGACCGCTCAAGAGTTTGAGTGACATGCTTAAAGGTAAGCATGGTCGTTTTAGACAGAACTTGCTCGGTAAGCGCGTAGATTATTCTGGTCGTTCTGTAATCGTGGTAGGACCTGAGCTGAGATTGCATCAGTGTGGTTTGCCTAAGACGATGGCCTTGGAATTATTTAAGCCTTTTATCTATAATAAGCTCGAAGAACGCGGCTATGTAACTACCATTAAATCTGCGAAGAGAATGGTTGAGCAGCAAAAGCCAGAAGTTTGGGACGTTCTAGAAGATGTTATTAAAGAGCACCCAGTAATTCTAAACCGTGCACCTACTCTGCATAGATTAGGTATGCAGGCTTTTGAGCCGGTTTTGATTGAAGGTAAAGCGATTCAGCTTCATCCGTTAGTTTGCGCGGCGTTTAACGCTGACTTCGACGGTGACCAGATGGCTGTTCACGTACCTTTGTCAATCGAAGCACAGATTGAAGCTCGCGTACTCATGATGAGTACCAATAACATATTGTCACCAGCGTCTGGTAAACCAATTATTGTACCATCCCAGGATATTGTTTTGGGTTGCTACTACATGACCAGAGCTCGTCCATTTGCTTTGGGCGAAGGCATGGTTTTTGCGAGTCCAACTGAAGCACGTGCAGCGTATGATGCTGGTGCCGTGAGTTTGCATGCTGAAGTAAAATGCCGTATTGAAGGCAAACTTGAGGAAACTACCATTGGTAGAATTCTTATGTATGAAGTTGTGCCTGCTGCAGTACCATTTAGCGTCGTAAATCGCGTAATGGGTAAAAAGGAATTGGCTGCGGTTATTGATCGTTGCTACCGACTTACTGGCCAAAAAGACACAGTTATTCTTGCCGATCGTTTGCGTACTTTAGGATATCGTGAAGCTACTAAAGCCGGTATTTCTATTAGCATGCAGAATATGGTTATACCTGAGCGAAAAGAAGAGATTCTTACACGCTGTCAGGCTGAAGTAGAAGAAATAACCAATCAGTATACTGAAGGTCTTATTACTGACGGTGAGCGTTATAATAAAGTAATCGATATTTGGTCAAAAGCTGCAGAAGAAATTTCTGTGGAAATGGTTAAGGTAATATCGACTGAAGAAGTTACTTCCCCCGATGGAAAAGAGAAGAGAATAACTCCATCTTTTAATCCACTCTACATCATGGCGGATTCAGGTGCTAAGGGATCAACCCAGCAGATGAAGCAGCTTGCAGGTATGCGTGGTTTGATGGCTAAGCCTTCCGGCGAAATTATCGAAACTCCAATTACGGCAAACTTCCGTGAAGGTTTGACAGTTCTTCAATACTTTATTTCGACGCACGGTGCGCGAAAAGGTTTGGCTGATACTGCGCTTAAGACTGCTAACTCTGGTTATTTGACTAGACGATTGGTTGACGTAGCTCAGGACTCGATCATTAACGAGTTTGATTGCGGTACCTTTGACGGTATTGAAATCACACCGTTAATCGAAGGTAATGATATTATTGAAAGTATCGGCGATCGTATTTTGGGTCGTGTTACTTTAGAAGATGTTATGGACCCCTTGACTGGCGAAGTGTTGATCGTTGCTGGCGAAGAAATTGACGAAGAGCGTGTTCAGAAAGTTGAGGATGCTGGTATTTCTTCGATTCGTATTCGCTCGGTACTTACCTGTCAGACCAGGCGAGGAATTTGCGGCAAGTGTTATGGTCGTGATTTGTCCCGTGGTAAAGTTGTTAATCTTGGTGAAGCTGTCGGTGTTATTGCTGCGCAATCCATTGGCGAGCCTGGAACTCAGTTAACGATGCGTACTTTCCATATCGGTGGTATTGCGTCGGGTACTGCTCAAGATTCTATGCATGTTTGCCGTGGTGAGGGTAAAGTTGTCTATGATAACATTCATGTTATTAAGAGAAAGGACGGCACTTTAGTCGCTATGAATCGACAAGGAAGCATTAAGATTGTCGACAGCAGTGGTCGTGAAAAAGAAAGCTACCCTGCAGCTTATGGTTCGATTATTAGAGCGGCTGAAGGATCCATGGTTGGTCCTGGTGTTACCTTAGTTGAATGGGATCCGTACTCGGCGCCAATTTTGACTGAAGTAAGTGGTATTGCTCATTTCAATGATTTGGAAGAAGGCTTAACCATCACTGAACAGGTCGATGAAACTACTGGCTTGTCCCATAAAGTAGTAGTTGAAGGCAATGACTCAAATGCTCGTCCAGGCATAGTGATTAAAAATAAAGCTGGCGAAGATATGCGAATCGCTGGCGGCTCGGGAGTTGCCCGTTATTTGTTACCAGTTGGCGCTATTTTGGTGGTCAACAATGGTGATGAAGTATCGGCGGGTGAAGTACTTGCTAAGGTTAACCGCGAAGCAGCCCGTACCAAGGATATTACCGGTGGTTTGCCGCGTGTAGTTGAGCTTATGGAAGCTCGTAAGCCAAAAGACTGCGCGATCATGTCGGAAATTAGTGGTATTGTTTCTTTTGGTAAGGATACCAAAGGAAAGAGAAAAGTAATCGTGGCGCCAGAAGGTGGTGAAGCACGTGAGTATTTGATTCCTAAGGGCAAGCATTTGCGTGTTCGTGAGAATGATTACATCCGTGCTGGCGAGCCTTTGATGGATGGTTCGGTTAATCCGCATGATATTTTGCGTGTGTTGGGCGAAAAAGCATTGGCCAAATATATGGTTGATGAAATCCAAGAAGTGTATCGTTTGCAGGGTGTGAGAATTAACGATAAACACGTTGAAGTAATTGTGCGACAAATGCTTCGTCGGGTACGAATTAAAGATGCTAATGATACTATTTTCTTGGGCGATGAGCAGGTAGAAAAGCAAGTATTTGAAGTCGAGAATGAGCGTGTTTTGGCTAAGGGCGGTATGCCAGCGATTGCTGAGCCTCTGCTTTTGGGTATTACCAAAGCATCGTTATCAACTGATTCATTTATTTCTGGAGCATCGTTCCAGGAAACGACTAAAGTTTTGACAGAAGCTGCAGTTGCTGGTCGCGTAGATTATCTACGTGGTTTGAAAGAAAATGTTATTATGGGTCGTTTGATTCCTTGCGGTACTGGCCAGCAGCAATACCGTTATTTGAATGTGGTAGTTGAAGAACATGGTACCGGTAAGTCTGGTGGTTTGATGGAAAGTGTGCCAGAAGAATTATTAGAAAGACATGTACATGTTGGATAGTTTTTGTGTGATTATTAACTCTAACCTGATAAGTGTTGGCTAAGTATATACTTAGTGGCTTGTCAGTATTTTTGAAAAAGGTTGGACTTTAGATGAATGTTGCTGAAGTGGTCGAAGATTCCCTGTCATTTGCTGATTTATTGAATGAGCAGTATGCAAAAGATGAAGTAATTGAAGGTGGGATTATTAAAGGTCTGGTTTTGTCGGTTAACAAGGACTATGTGCTTGTTGATGCTGGCTATAAATCAGAAGGTTTAATTTCGACTAGCGAATTTCCGATGATCAATGGTGTGCCGCAAATTAAAGTTGGTGATACTGTTGAGGTCTATGTTGAGACACGAGAAGATGATCGTGGCTTGATGGTTTTGAGTAAAGACAAAGCCGATAAACTCAAGTTGTGGGATGAGATTTCCTTAGCTTGTGATCGTGATGAAGTAGTTAAAGGTACTATTATTTGTCGTGTTAAGGGTGGTTTGCAGGTTGATATTGGTGTTAAGGCTTTCTTGCCAGGCAGCCAAGTTGATCTTCGCCCTATTCGCAACCTTGATAGACTTATTGGCGAAATGTTTGAATTTAAGGTTATTAAATTCAATAAAAAGCGCGGAAATATTGTATTAAGCAGACGCGTATTGCTTGAAAAAGAACGTGAAAGCAAACGTAAAGTTACCCTAGAAAATCTCAAAGAAGGCTCAGTAATGGAAGGTGTGGTTAAAAACCTTACCGATTACGGTGCATTCATTGATTTGGGTGGTGTAGACGGACTCTTGCACATTACTGATATGAGCTGGGGACGTGTACTTAAGGCTGAAGATATTCTTTCTGTTGGTGATAAAGTCACTGTTAAGATTCTGCATTACGAGCCAGAGAACAATCGTGTTTCTTTGGGTATGAAACAGATTACTGATAATCCATGGACCAAAGCTCAGGATGAATTCCCAGTTGGTACTAAAGTTACTGGTAAAGTAGTTTCATTGACTGATTACGGCGCATTTATTGAACTTCGACCAGGTGTTGAAGGTTTGATCCATGTTTCTGAAATGTCATGGACTCGACGTGTTAAGCATCCTTCGAAGATTGTTAACATTGGTGATGAAGTTGAGGCAGTTGTTCTTGATATCGACCAAGAAAACAAACGTATTTCTTTGGGTATGAAGCAAGCTCGACCAAATCCTTGGACACAAATCGAAGAGCGTTACCCAGTTGGTGCGGTTATTCGTGGTCAGGTTAGAAATATTACTGACTTTGGTATTTTCATTGGCATTGAAGACGGTATCGATGGCTTGGTTCACATTAGTGACTTGTCATGGACTCATCGTGTTAAGCACCCAAGCGAAATGTATCAAAAAGGCGATGAGGTTGAGGCAGTTGTTCTTAATATCGATATGGAAAATGAAAGATTCTCCTTGGGTATTAAGCAGTTGCATGAAGATCCATGGTCGCGATTGTCGCATGCGTATCCACGTGGCGCTCGCGTGAAAGGTACTGTCAGCAAAATTACGGATTTCGGTGTATTTATTGAAATCGAGGCTGGTGTTGAAGGTCTATGCCATGTTTCAGAATTGTCTGAAAACCGGGTTGATAATCCGAGAAGTGTGGTAGAGATTGGTCAAGAAGTTGAAGTAATGATTGTTGATATTGATCCTGAAGAGAGAAAAATAGCTCTGTCGATTAAAGCACTTAATTCATCTGATAAAGGTGGCGATTATAGAGCTTATTTGGGCGAGCAAAAAAACTCCAGTGAAGAGCAAAACATCCGATACCGGAACTGGTACTTTTGGTAGTATTCTCCAAGATGCCTTTGGTAAAAAACAGTAAGTATGGGCGATAATCGCTAACTAGAAGAACGCGCCAAATGGCGCGTTTTTTTATGGGACGGGGGCTGCATGGAAGATAATTCGCTCGTGGTAGACAGTACTATTGAGCCTGAACGCAAACAGGTTAGTGAAAAAGGCCGTATTGCTCAAAGTGCAGTCGTTGTTGCCTTTTACACAGTCTTGTCCAGAGTTGCCGGTTTAGTAAGAGATATTGTTGTATTTCATATCTTTGGAGTGAGCGGTATTACTGATGCTTTTTTTGTTGCCTTTACTATTCCTAATATACTTAGACGTTTTGTTGCTGAAGGTGGTCTGACGGTTGCTTTCATTCCGGTGTACTTAGAGGTAAAAGAAAAAGAGGGACCAGAAAAAGCACGTGCTTTGTTGTCGACGACCTTAGGGGTGCTCATTCTTTTTCTTTTGGTTTTAGTAGCTGTTGGCGTTCTTTGTGCCAAAAGCCTAGTTTATATGTTTGCCAGCGGTTTTTCCGATAGTCCTGAAAAAATGGCTGTTACGGTGGAACTCACTCGCTGGCTTTTTCCCTATGTTTTCTTTATTAGCTTAGTTGCTTTAGCTATGGCGGTGCTTAATGCTCACCGTCATTTTTCGGCGCCAGCTGCGTCTCCCATTTTTCTCAATTTAGCTATGATTGCCTGCCCAATTTTAATGAGTGGTTGGTTTGAGGAGCCTATTTTTGCATTGGCTGTGGGTGTACTTATTGGGGGAGCATTACAATTAGTAACTCAGGTACCAGCTCTTTTTAGGCATGGCCTCTTGGTAATGCCCTTTCGCTATCAAAACTGGCAAGCCTTTGGCAAGTTAATGCGCCTCATGCTTCCCGCTGTTTTTGGCATGGCGGTATATCAAGTTAATTTGATTGTATTGAGACAGCTTGGTAGTTATTTGCCCGACGGACAGATTAGCTACTATTATAATGCTGATAGGTTAATGCAATTTGCACTTGGCGTATTTGCTATTTCCATTGCCACCGCTGTTTTACCGTCAATGAGTAGGCAAACTGCTCAAGGTGATAATAAGGCACTGTGTAACACCTGGGCTTATTCGACAAATCTTACCAATTTTATTACTATTCCAGCGGCGCTTGGGTTGTGTGCTATTTCAGTGCCTTTAGTTTCGGTACTTTATTTGCATGGTCAATTTAGCTATTATGACGTGGAAATGACTGCGTTTACGACCATGGCCTTTGCCCCAAGCTTAATCGCTATTGCAATGTCACGCTCTACTATCCAGGTATTTTACGCTTTAGAAGATATGCGTACGCCAGTCTGGGTGGGACTATTTGCTGTAGCTCTTAATGTCGGAGTTGGATTGCTATTGCGGCGTTATGAGGTCATTGGCCTTGCGCTCACCTTATCAATTTCGAGCTGGGCTCAGACCATTATTCTGATGGCACTTTTGTATAGACGTTTGCCTGCTTTAAATATGAAAGGGGTATTGAATAGCATTGCCTGGCAGCTCTTTATCAGTCTTGTTGCGGTATCGGCTAGCGCTTTAGTCGTGAGTTTTGGTACGTGGTCAGATGGTCCGACAGGGACAAACATATTTTTGTTTAGCGCGTCTCTTATTGCAGCAATTGTATTGTATTTCTTAAGCGCAACGGTATTTGGCTTAGAAGAGATGAGCACCGTGCGTAAGGCTTTGTTAAAGCGTAAAACCAAGCTTTAAACACTTAAGATTCGCAGAATTTAGCGTTGATCTTCGTGCTGTACGTCCATCTTGCACATTTTACTATTTAGGCGAATAAATCCAGATGAGGGGCGCTGCGAACCATTTTTTGTGCTTGTATTAAGTCAGGGGCGCATACTTCGCCAATATATTTTGCTTTGAGCTTTTCAATTCTTTTGAGGCTCTGTTCAATTTGCGAGCGAGAGATGACGCCTCTTTCCACCAATTTATGAGCTGTTTCAATAGCGAGAGCTGTTTTTTGGGTATCTTGGCAGACTAAAAATAAATCGACGCCAGCGCGAAGACCGAGCTCAATCATTTCGGGGACTTCATAACGATCAGCGACTGCACGCATTTCAATATCGTCAGAAACAATGATGCCATCAAAGGCGAGCTCTTTACGCAAATAAGTATGTAAAATTTTGTGGCTGAGAGTTGCTGGGTGGTCAGCGTCAATCACGGGCGCTTTTATATGAGCAGTCATGATCATTTCTACGCCGGCCTCGATAGCAGCTTTAAAAGAGACAAATTCAACTTCGCGTAGACGAGCAAGTGAGTGATGAATGACTGGTAAATCAATGTGGCTGTCGACACTCGTATCGCCGTGCCCGGGAAAATGTTTGCCACATGCTGCGATACCTGAGCCCTGTAATCCCCGAATAAATTGAGCTCCTAGGCGAGCAACGTCGTCTGCTTTGCTCGCAAAACTTCGCGCGCCAATTACCGGGTTATCGGGATTGGTATTAATGTCGAGAACTGGAGCAAAATCGACGTTAAAGCCCAAAGACACAAGCTCTCGTCCCATCAATGCAGCAGTTCTATAACAAAGGTCTGGACTAGACTTGCTCAGCCTAGCGAGCTCTTCCATACTGGGAATTACGGTGCAAATGTCTTTGAGCCTTTGTACGCGACCACCTTCTTGGTCGACCGAGATAATCGCCGGCATCTTTTTGCCGGCCGCTGCAACTATCGAGCTATTTAATTCAACGACCTGCTCAAGCGAACTAATATTGCGGGAAAACAAGATGCATCCTGAAGCTTGTTCTTTTTTTAGCAAGTCTCGTGCATCGTCGGGAAATTTAGTTCCATTGAATCCAAAAACAAAGAGTTGGCCCAAAGCTAAAGTCACAGTTCCTCCGAAATAAATCTGATTTGATCAGGAAATATTGGAATCGTTTTGTTCTATCTCGTGGTGATGCGCACAATTTTCGTCATGCGAATGTTCAGGGTGCATAAGTGGATGAAGAAGGGAGAAAACTACTAACAGTAAGGCGCCCAGCGCGGCCCCAGAGAGAGAACCTGCGTTAAAGCGGCTTTTGGCATGGCTATGTTTATGCTCATGATGGTGAGATTCTGATTCTTCGTGATGATGACTATGAAAGAGCACATGAAGAAGAGCACCGGCCATAAAAGCTTGGAAAAGGAATAAAACACTTTCTGAGGTATGTACCAAAATCTTTGCGCCAAAAAAGAAGCCTAGGGCGGTTGATGACATGACAACACCCATGGTTAAATAAAACCATTTTTTGAATTGAGCGCCACGAGTAAATCGCCAAATGCCAACACCTTCAGGAAAGCGATGCAAAATAATGGCTAAGCCCAAAATAAGATCAGCTTGATTTCGCCCAACTCCAGACTGATAGAGCGCTAATCCATCTAATACAGAATGCGCTATAAGCCCCACAATAGTAAAAATCAAAAAAGGTGTTTCTAAGTGACAGGTTTTTGTTTTGAGGAAATAGCCATATAAAAAGGGGCCGACTAAACCAATTAAAAAGAGTACAATGGCAAATGAACCGCCATGACTGATGCTTTCAGGAAGGACGTGAAATGCAATAAGTCCACCGACTGAGACAGCGACAAAAGCATCCAGAAATTGCAAATTAAGCCCGACTCTTTGTGCATATTGCAATACCAAAGGTCCAGCGACCAAACAAAGCATACTTAAAGTTAATAGCGTGTACATGAAAAAAATTTAACCTATTTTATCGTGAGTATATTTATAGTTGTGCCAGAAAATTGGCGGTACGCCAAGCCCTGTTGTATACCTTAAAAACTATTGAGCCCAGTAAACACCTTGTTGGTGGGCCGCGGTATGCAGTTGATAGTATGGCATCTTTTTACTAGATGGACTATAGGTAAGAGTTTGAAATTATGGGTTTTTGCTGTTTTGGATACTTTAGGGGCACCATGCTTAAGCGTTTTGCGCTCGTTTATTTGATAAAATTGTCCCTTTGCTCTTTGGCGTTCGCTGACATCAGCTTTCCGGTACCCGAATCAATTAGGGGAAATGTTAATTTTTGGACTAAAGTATATGGCCAATGGAGTAAAGAGGAGGCCGCGGTATTTGACCGAGAGGATTTAAACACTGTCTATACCGTCGTCTCGCTACCCAAAAGTGCGGCTGCTAGTTTTGGGGTGAGTCAAATTGCCGCAGTAAAAGCGGCTATGCAAGAAGTTAAAACAATACTCATGAAATTTGACAAGGAACCGCCAATTTCGGATAAGAATCTTGTTGGATTGGAAAAAAGTGTTTTTCATGCTCTTGAGTTGAATAATTCGCCAAATAAATATGCGCGGTGGGAAAATATTGGGGTAATGCAAGGGCTTAAGGAGCGATTTGCAGAAGGATATAGGCTGTCTGGAATGCATAGTGCGCAAATGGAACGACAGTTGATGGAAAACAACCTGCCCAAAGAGCTCCTGGGTGTGGTGTTTGTAGAGAGTTTGTTTTACAACCACGCGCGATCCAAAGCGGGAGCTGGAGGTTTATGGCAATTGCTTCGTGGGACAGCGAAGGAAAATATTTTTGTAAATGGTTTGGTGGATGAGCGATTTGACCCTGTGCTCGCTACTCGAGCTGCCATTGTCTATCTTAAGGGTGCTTATCAAAGATTTGGGTCATGGCCACTTGCGATCACTTCTTATAATTACGGCCGTGCCGGTATTCAGCGAGCTATAAATTCAGGTACCGTGACAAATTTCGATGATTTGTATACTACTTTTCAGGGCAAAAGGTTTGGCTTTGCTGCAAAAAATTATTATGCTGAGTTTTTGGCCGCGTTGGAAGTGTATCAAAATGCTAATTCCTATTTCCCCGAGATAAATAAAGCAAATCCTTGGTCTTACGATATCTATACTTTACCTCATCCGGTTTTTTTTAGTTCGCTACAGAAAGTTCCCGGACTCAAAGATTATTTGATGGCATTTAATCCTGCTTTGACTCCAGAAGCACGTAAAGGCAAAGAGGTCTTGCCGGAGGGTTTTAAATTACGCATTCCCTCAGGGACCCAGCATCTCTTAACTAAGCGTTTAAAAAGCCTTAGTCAGGCGGAACGAAGAAGGGCAGAACAAAAAGTACGGGCTCGGCATCACGCCAATGGTAGGCAAAATATTTTTCAAATTGCCAAGCAGCATGATATTTCACGTGAATTTCTTGCTCAACGGATGGGGTATGCTTTACAGAAACGGCCTTCTCGAGGAACTGTAATAGTACTTAGGTCGGCGGGAGGTGAATTTTCCAAACTGCCTACTTATCCTTTGGTCAAAGAAAATAAGACTAAGGACAAAGTGGTTGCTCCCGTTGCAAGATCGGATAAATAATATATAAAACGAGCTTATGAGTTCTGATATAAATTCTTTTGATGCTGCGCCTTCTATGCGTTCTACGCGAGCTAAAATAGCTCATTTAGATGCGTGTTTATTAGAAAGTGTTGAATATCGCAAATCGGCTGGTTTTGAGCGCTGGGACTTTATAAATCAGGCCGCAGTCGATATTTCCCTTTCGGCTATTGATATTAGTACAACTTTTATAGGTAAAAATCTAACAGCGCCGTTAATGATCGCTCCTATGACAGGTGGCATCACGCGAGGTGCTGAACTCAACCGTCGCTGGGCGCTAGCTGCTCAGCACTTTGGCATTGCGATGGGGGTGGGTAGTCAGCGAATTGCGCTGGAAAATCCATCACGATCGCCTTATTACGAAATCAGGAAGTATGCGCCTTCTATTCCGCTTTTTGCTAATTTAGGAGCGGCACAACTGTGCCGAGGTTACGGCCCAACTGAAGCCTTGGCTGCAGTTGAAATGATCGGTGCTGATGGGATTTTCATACATTTAAACGCCATTCAGGAGGCTTGCCAGGGCTCAGAAGTGCATTTTGACGGTCTGTTGCGACAGATTTCGGCCTTGTGTGAAATCTTAGACAAGCATCATGTCCCTGTGTTTGTGCGCGAGGTTTGTTTTGGCTTAAGCTCGGCTGCTGCTCGTCGGTTGATCGATGTGGGTGTGAGCGGTTTAGATTGTTCAGGCGCAGGTGGAACCTCATGGGCTAAAGTCGAGGCAGCATGTGCTCAATCAGAAAATGCGCGAGCTTTGGCCTTGTCTTTTGGGGAATGGGGCATACCGACGGCTGAATCAATTGTTAATGTACGCAAAGTATGTTCAAAAATCCCTCTTGTTGCGTCGGGAGGTATCCGTTCAGGTATTGATGTTGCTAAGTCACTTGCTTTGGGGGCAAATATTGCTGCGATTGCACGGCCAATTTTACTTGCTGCCGTAGAATCTGAAGAAAAGCTACATGCTTATATTGAGAGAATCTTAGCGCAATTGCGCATATGCATGTTGGGGACTGGAACGCATACAATTGCTGAACTGCGTCAAGGCCAACAGCTGACCGATGTTTTTAAATAAGATATTGAGTAATAAAGATCTGGAACCAAAATGCTGTTGACATATTCTAGATAAAAAACCTAATTTGCGTTTTTACCGTCTATGAATTTATAGCACAGGAGATCTTTAACATGAGAATAATTGCTTGTGTGTTTGCTTTTATGTTTTTAACTTGTCCGGCTTTTTCAGAGCCACGGATGGGTAGTCCTGTTTACCCGAGTGATTTCGTCCAACTTCATGTTAAGCCGCTTTTAATATTTTCTGGTACGGGAACTTCAATTGGACCGAGTGTGGCTCTTGAATTTCCGGTGGCTCGCTATATATCTTTAGGCGGTGCGATTAATGCGAGTTTTCTCTCCCTGCCATTCCTAAGTTCCCAAGTTATTGTTGGCAATGGTAACATAAATATTAGTCCTTCATCTGCCACTTTAACCACTTTAGACTTCAACGTAATAGCAAAAGCAAGCTACCCTCTCAAAATAGGTCATTACGATGCGTCTTTATATGGCGCTCTCCCGCTAGGCTTCAGCCTTGCAATCCTTTCAGCTGAGAGAACGGTTGCAAGGCCTGGCTTTAATTTTGCCCTCGTTCCTGGTTTTGAGTTTTTCTTTGACGATAGTTGGGGTATTTTTTGTGAGTTAGGATTTAACTTGCATGTCTTTGGAAGTGCAATTCCAGCGGGTCAATTTGCTGTCGGTGGAACTTATATATTTTAAATGAAGAGCGAAACAAGGAACTAAAGCGGTGCGCGGGAGCTTTTGCTGAGCTTTTGCGCTGCTTTGGTTGTGGCCACGCGGCCACGTGGGGTACGCATAAGAAATCCTTGTTGTAGTAAATAAGGCTCGTAGACATCTTCAATAGTTGAGGTGGATTCGCCCAATGCTGCTGCAATGGTGTCGACGCCTACCGCGCGACCCTGAAAAGTGCGAACAAGAGTTCGCAAAATATTAATATCCATTTGATCGAGGCCATCGGCATCAATGCCCAAACGCTCCAATGATTGGGTAGCGATCTCTTTGTTTATGCGTCCGTGATGCAATATTTCTGCAAAATCACGCACTCGTTTAAGTAAGCGGTTGGCGATTCTTGGTGTGCCTCGACTACGTTGAGCAATTTCTGTTGCGCCTTCGTGCTCTATTGTGATTCCTAATATCTGGGCAGAGCGAGTGACGATGGTACTTAAATCTTCGATTGAATAAAATTCAAGGCGAGCTGAGAAGCCAAAACGATCGCGTAAAGGCGAGGTGAGTAATCCGGTTTTGGTTGTTGCACCTACCAAAGTGAAAGGCTTAATAGGTAAGGAAATACTACGGGCATGAGCGCCTTCGCCAATGATTACATCATAGCGAAATTCTTCCACTCTTTGTAAGCAAGCCGGGTGATTATGACATAGTCAAGGACTTACGCTCAGCCATTGAAAACCTGGGCTATAAACCCAAACAAGTGGACAGTGCTCTTGAAAGTCTCAGACCTCTCATTAAACGTGGCTTGCCCTTAGAGTCCCTATTAACCGAAGCTCTGCAACGATTGGCCCAACATGCAAACTGAATTTAGTGATCACTTTGATCTTCTTTCTCCTCACGAAGAAGCTGTTGACCGAAACGCTGATGACTCACTGAGGCCTCAGCGCTTTGCCGATTACGTGGGCCAAAAATCACTCATTGAGAATCTCAAAATTTTTGCTCAGGCTGCCCAAAAACGCCATCAGCCCATGGACCACGTGCTTCTGTCAGGTCCACCGGGCCTCGGCAAAACTACTTTAGCCCATATTTTAGCTCATGAAATGAATGCTA
>Ga0206960_1117_pt1 | contig 20307 bp, 11 predicted proteins | sample Alteio_BWOrgHeat_29_FD_153255 | JGI IMG/M metagenome (GOLD analysis project Ga0206960, IMG submission 153255) | Enriched cells from forest soil in Barre Woods Harvard Forest LTER site, Petersham, Massachusetts, United States -... | ecosystem: Environmental > Terrestrial > Soil > Temperate forest >... | reverse complement strand
GCCATGACCCAACTGGAATTTCGAGTAATACAATTTGCCGCGGTACAGGCAACTCGAGAATTGCCAGCAGCACTAGAAACGAGCATGGCCTTACAGATGGAACCACTGGGACATGCATCCGCTTGGCATAGAGCATCAGCCTGACTTACGCCAGCCACTTCGGAACCATTATAAGTGCTGCTGCTTACAAAAATAAGCTTGGGATTCAGTGCTATGGTGGGAGCTGGTGATACAGCAAAGCCACAATTAGTAGACATAGCAGTACAAGGCGGAATAACATAAGAATTGAGAATGCCACCACTGTTACTTGTTATGGGAGAATTTATACAAAAGGGAAAACTATAGCTGTTGCCATCGCTACCGCCATACTTATAAGTGAATAAAATTGATCTTACAGCCTGCACTAAACCCGTGCAGCCGCTACTTGCTCCTGAATAAAGCCCACACAAAGCGTAATTTGATGCTGTAGTAGAAGTATAGGTACCTGCCGCAAGAGTAAGGGGAGAAGTACTCGGAGAAAGAGTAACGGAATTTCCCACAGAAGTTACGCAGGCACTACTCGAGTAAAAAGTAATAATCACATTTGTAAATTTTGTACTTTGCGTCAGCCTAAATGAAGTTTGGGCCGGTGTAGGAGGACTCAAAGGAACAAATTCGACTAATTTTTCTTCGCTATAGTCCAAAATATCAAAGTAATCGTCTAAACTATTGATCGCAAAATCACCGGCGAAAAGCGGCGTGATGTGCATGAGCAAAAATAAACTGAGTCTTAGAAGCTTCAAGTTGAGCTGCAGGTAGTGTATCATTATTTTCTCTCTTCTCGCCAAGACGCGAATAACGCTACTTAGCGGCTCAGTTATGTTGAATGAAAATATCCGTTGCCAGCGTCGCCTTCATTAATGTGCATAGCACCACCCGCAGTGCTGTGCTTGACATCAACAAAAATCACAAGCATTGGACTGACCCAAGAGAGCTTATCTCTATACATTTGTATGGGCACTATGGTGCTATTTTCACTGCAATTTAAATTAAATGATTTATCCAACTGAGTATTCATATGAAGAGTATAAAACTTTAATCTTGATATAATCAATCATGAAGAGCTAATTTAATTTTACTCATTTGATGAGCTGAAATGATTTTTGAACGCACCATCGTGTGTAATTTTCCGACACTATTTTTGCTCACTCTGTATTTAGTCGCTAGAATAAAATAAAATCATGGTGGTGATCACCCTATGAACTTAGCTACTGCGCTCGTTTTTTTAGCAGCGATCGCTACTTCGCCGGCAACTGATATTTATTTGCCCAGTCTTCCCGACATGGCCCTTTATTTTGCGGTAAGTGAAGAAGCTATGCGCGGCACCATAACTATCTTTTTATTCGGGTCCTTAGTGAGCGCTCTTCCTTTGGGCCTTCTTGCAGACGGCTTTGGTCGTCGTATTATGCTGTCATTGTCTTTAGCCATTTTTACCGTGGGAAGTTTTTTATGCGCAATCGCTCATTGGTTGCCCCTCTTTATGACAGGCCGTTTTTTACAAGGAGCTGGTGCCGTTGCGATTCCCGTAATTGGCTTTGTCATCATCCATGATATTCATAAAGAGAATAACGCGGCCAAAGTAATGGCCTGGCTTGGCGCTCTTTTTTCAGTCACCCCTCTGCTTGCACCGTCGCTTGGTGGCTTTTTGGATGTGACTATTGGTTGGCAATCATCTTTTGTTCTTTTGGCCTGCGTGGGCGCGGTGTCTGCAATACTTTGTGCGTTGAAGCTTCCTGAAACTAAAATAATTGGCTCTATAAATAATTTATCGTTCAATACCATTTTTCACAATTATAAAGAAGTTCTTAAAAATAGGGCATTTTTGCTCTATGTGTTTATTTTCTCCGCCATTTGCTGTGGCGAATGGTGTTACCTCACACTTGCACCCTTTCATTTTGAGCGAGTTTTAGGCTTGACTGCTGACGAATGTGGCGTCTACATCTCTGGCATTGGTGCCAGCTACTTACTGTCAACTTTTTTAAGCCCTTGGATAATTGACCGCTTCGGCGCCCATAAAGCTATAATCGTTGGTATTATTTTTGGCTTAGCTGGCTCACTTATTTTAATGGCTCTTTTTTTTATTTATCCTAAATCGCCTTTGCTCGTGGCTTTGGGATTAACCATCTATATGATGGGAACAGCAATTATTTGGGGGCCAGCTGCAACTAAAAGCCTGCAAAGTTTTGATCATCAGCGGGGAATTGCGTCATCCATACGCAGTTTAATTTTAACCGGTTCATTTGCTGCCGGTAGCTTTGCAGGAACTTTGCTTGACTATCGCTCGATTTTACCCCTCGCTTTGTTTTTATTTCTCTGCTCAAGTCTCTCACTGATATTTTTTAAAAAATTAGACCGTTAGCGTGCCCTCTTCACAAGCAATAAAACGATGGCAAGATGTTTTTTACGACGATAAAAACCCATTTTAATTAAAAATCCCGGGGAGCACCTATGCGCACTAAGCTTGAAATAATCGATCGTTGTTTTCGCAACATTGAGCTCAAACACAAGGAAGCAAGAGCTCATTTTGGCCGGCCGCTAACCCTGACTGAAAAAATTTTAACAGCTCACATGGATCGAGTATGTGATGAGGATGGCCAGGCCCTCAAGCGCAAAATTTCTTACGCTAATTTCGCTCCTGATCGCGTCGCTATGCAAGATGCAACCGCGCAGATGGCCATTTTACAATTTATTACCGCCGGCAAAAGCACTACTGCTGTGCCAACGAGTGTACATTGTGATCATTTAATTCTTGCCGAGCGCGGTGCTCAGCCTGATTTAGCTCATGCTAAAAGCGAACATAAAGAAGTATTTGATTTTTTGCGTACAGCTTCTCTTAAATATGACATCGATTTTTGGCAGCCAGGCTCGGGCATCATACATCAGGTAGTGTTAGAAAATTATGCATTCCCGGGAGGCATGATGGTTGGCACCGATTCTCACACTCCTAATGCTGGCGGATTGGGAATGGTAGCTATTGGTGTGGGTGGAACTGATGCGGTGGATGTCATGACAGGCCAGCCACTATCCTTACAATGGCCTGGTGTAATCGGTGTTAAACTTACTGGTCAGCTTTCAGGATGGACAGCCGCTAAAGATGTAATTCTCAAATTGATGGGGATTTTAACCGTTAAGGGTGGGACCAACTCAGTCGTAGAATTTTTTGGCCCTGGCTGTGCCACCATATCGGCAACAGGTAAAGCCACTATCGCTAACATGGGCGCAGAGCACGGTGCCACCTGCACGGTCTTTCCTTATGACGAAAAGATGGCTGACTATTTAGCTGCCACTGGTCGCAAAGAGTGGGCTGATTTTGCGCGCATACAGCAACAGTATTTATGTGCTGATCCTGAAGTATATGCTGCTCCTGAAAAATTTTATGACCGAGTAATTGAGATTGATCTGAGCACCCTATTGCCTCACATTGTAGGTCCACATACCCCTGATTTAAGTCGTCCAGTAAGTGACATGAAAAGAGCAGTCGACAAAGAGGGCTATCCAAATGTGCCAACTGCTGCTCTGATTGGAAGCTGCACTAACAGCTCGTATGAAGATATCAGCAGAGTAGCATACATTGCGCAGTGGGCGGTTCAAAATAATCTTAAGACGAGAATAAAGCTTTTGGTTACGCCGGGCAGTGAAACCGTACATTCTACCATCGCCAGAGACGGTCAACTCCAAACACTCAATGAATTAGGAGCAGTAGTTTTAGCTAACGCCTGCGGTCCTTGCATTGGTCAGTGGCATCGAGTTGATATCAAAAAAGGGGAAATTAATAGCATTATCAGTTCTTATAACCGCAATTTTCCCGGCAGAAATGATGGGAGCGCTGCAACTTTATCCTTTTTAGCCAGTCCTGAAATGGTGTTGGCCGTGGCATTAGCAGGGAATTTGGACTTCGACCCGATTAACGATTTCCTTACTACCGACGATGGCAAAAAATTAAAAATGCCTGTACCGGTAGGCGACTCGTTGCCTCAAAAAAACTTTGTTTTAGATATTGCTGGGTTACTTGCTTCTTCTTCAGCGAAGGTCGAAGTAGAAATTTCTCCACTTTCTACGCGTCTAGCCTTTCTTGAGCGTTTTCCCGCATGGCAGGGCACTGATTTTATTCAACTTCCGGTTTTACTCAAAGCCAAAGGAAAATGCACAACCGATCATATTTCTCCAGCAGGGCCATGGCTAAGATTTAGGGGCAATCTTGATAAAATTGCTGATAATACCTATTCGGGTGCCATCAATGCGTTCACCGATAAAGCTGGCTACGCGCTTAACCTATTAAATCCCACGGGTGAGCCTCAACGCATTCCTGAAATGGCTCGCGCTCTTAAAGAAAAGCACATTAATTTTGTGGTCATTGGTGATGAAAATTTCGGCGAAGGTTCAAGCCGCGAGCATGCTGCGATGCAACCTCGTTATCTTGGCTGCACGGTAATTATCGTGAAAAGTTTTGCCCGTATTCATGAAACCAATTTGAAAAAACATGGAATTCTGCCACTGCGATTTGACAATCCGGACGACTACAATAAAATTCTGCCCTTTGATACGATTTCGATATTAAACCTTGCGGCAATTGCTCCCGGACAAAAAGTGCAGGTGCGCATACATCATCAACAAAAGACTACTGAGGATATCTGGTGTGTGCATTCTTTATCAGCTGAACAAATTGCCTGGTTTAAAGCAGGATCCGCTCTTAACTATATAGCTAATAAAGAAAGTGCGAGTCTCTAGATCGATTTGAAAATCAAATGATTCTATGTTGAAACATTTAAGGTGAACTATTTTTCCGCAGGACATCCGCAGCGCACGATAGTAAGCGAGGACCCTGTCCAAGGAAATTTAGTTTACCTTAAAATGCGACATCATTTCATCCTCAAAACCGTGTAGATTCCGATCTAGAAACACTCTAACCCGACTTAGGTCGGGATATTTTCTAAATCATTGATCTGAGCAGGCACTTGTTGCGAAAAGCGCTTGGTGACCCAAGAAACTGCGTAAATAGTCAACATTGAAGCAAGCATGGACGTAGTACGAAAGGGAAAGAGACTACCTAATTCAGGATCTTGCATAGGGTAATTAATAAAACCTGGAAGCCCCAAAAGAGGCTCACCACCCCCAAAGCGTAAAATCACCGCAACAATTATTCCCCAAATTGATCCAAGTCGATTCGCTGATTTATAGTACAAAACCATGACGAGCTGCGGAAAAAGCACGACGTATACTAAATCTGCACAAAAATACCACAAGGCATAAACGCTTTTTATTTGTAGAGCAAGAGCAGTAGCAATGAGGCCTACGAGCAATATTGAAAGGCGCGTTACTTTCATAATTTCTTTATTGTTTGCTTGTGGTCTGATCGTACGACAATAAATATTGGTGACAAACATTGACGCTACTGACAATATCGACGAGTCAACTGAAGACATTACCGCTGCAGCAACTGCTCCCATACCAATTACCGCTGTCAAACGCGGCGTTAAATAGTTGAGCACATAAGGCAGGGCCATTGGACCTTCAGGAGCAGTGCCAACTGAAGTCAGACTCCAATCGGTAGTAGCTGCAATTGCACCAAACACTACTGCAGGAATCGCAAAAAGAAAGCAAATTACGCCAGCGATTATAGATAGATTTCTGGCCGCTTTGCCATTTTTACAGGAAAGAACGCGTTGAAAATAAACACCCCAAGGAACGCCTCCGCATATTAAAAGCAAAGCCATATCCGACCAATACCAGATTTTATCGGCAAAGGCGCCGCTACCAGTCCATGCTTTTATGGGAGGAACCATGAGTGCAGCATCACCAAATTTGACTTTATAATTATGCCATAAATCGCTAAACGACGTCACGTGATCAAGAATAAAGGGAGTTGCTACGGCGAAGCCAAAGATAATAAGAAGAAGTTGAAAAGCATCAGTATAAGCGACAGACCACAAGCCACCCGGTAAGGTATAAGCAATAGCAAATGCGGCTGAAATTATAATTGAAGTTTGATAATCAAGACCCAAAATAGTACTAAAGGTAGTTCCAAGAGCTGCTAAAATTGCCGCGCTCCAAAAAATATCGCCAATGACTGCTGGAATAAACAATATTCCACTCACATCTTTGCCGAATTTTTCGTCGAATGGATCTAACATGGTGCGATAATTTTTATCGCGCATTTTGGCGGCAAAAAACAAACCACCGACGCAAAGCGATAATGAATATCCCCATGGAGCCTGGCACCATAGTAAACCATTTGCATATACCGCTTCCGTGGTGCCATTTATGTAGCCACCTCCTACCCACGTCGCCGTTAAAGTAAAAACGCCGAGCCACAATGGCATATTTCTGCCAGCCAAAAACATGTTTTCGGTCGCAAGGCTTCCTTCTTTTTTCTTTGCTGCCCAAATCCCGACAATCAAAATTGAGAGGTAAAAAACTCCTAGACCAAGCAGCGCATCATAAGAAATTTTCATCAGACATCCATTTTTCTAAAAAAAATATACTTAGCATAACGCTGTTTATGTGCACGTTCTTTTTAAGCTTAAAGATATCAACACGAATGACCGATGCGAATAAAGAGTTTTTAATTTTTAATTGCGCAATGAGCATTTATCAAAAAATTAGCAGCTTATTTTTTATTTTAAGCTTTTCTTCTACTGGCTTTTCTGAAGATCCACCGTGGTGGCCAGGCAACCCTCCTCAAGTTCCTGCAGAATACAGCGGGCTTGCGCGACTAATAGGTTGCAGTGGTGTGCTTATCGATGTTGGAGGGCCGCCGACCGCGCCAGCTTATGTAATAACTAATGGTCACTGCGTCGGCTTTCCGCCACCTGGCGAAATTTGGAAAGATAAAAGTTCCTATGAGGAAATTTCATTTGTATCAAGCACCACTCACAAAAAAGTAAATTTCCTAACCCAAAATATTGACTATGCCACCATGACTGGCAGCGATATTGCTCTCATAAAACTTAACGATGAAAGCATCGGCAGCTTAAAGAAGAAGGGCGTTTTAGCTATTCCGCTGGCAAAAAATGGCCCAGAATTAAACGATGAAGTGATTCGCGCGGATATTAAATCTGGATTTCAAATTTATCGTTGCACGGTAGAAGCAATAGTTGATCATTTGCAAGAAGGAGAATGGCATTTTAGTGGTTCTTTTCGTCACAGCTGTACATCCAGCGGTGGAACTTCTGGCTCACCCATTATTTCGGCTCAAAGCGGCAAAATAGTGGCCATTCACAATACTTCAGTTAATCGCAATAACTCTTGTGGTGTTTCGGCAGCTTGCGAAATCGATAGTGAAGGTAAAGCAACTCTGTATAATGGAAAAAAGTACGCCCAAAGAACCCACGACCTGGCCAATTGCTTTAACGCTGAAGGAATTTTTGACTTGAACCAGGTGAACTGTAGCTTAGCTAAACCTTAGGCCTTCTTGGCCACAATTTTGCGCCGTGATTTCCTATAGGCAGTTGTTATATAACAAGAATTGACTTTAGGGATTCGGGGAAACAATGGCTGAGCGCATTGGGGAAACACAAAGAAGGCCGCAAGAACTGGCTAACGCGGACAGCCTGAACCGCTTCATAGCTGAATATATGGCGCTGCCGCATAGCGATGAGCAGGCAACAGAACAGCAGCAAAAAAATGAAGGGTATGAAAAGCGGGCCCGTAAAATCATCAGATACTATACCTTTGAAGCCCTAAACGAAGAGATAAGTCAAGAACTGACCGAGAAAGTCAAACAACTATTTCGGCTGGTGAGAGCAAAAAAGGACCCAAATGGACAGCCATATCTTGCCAGTATGCAGGAGGCGTGGATTGGCCAGCTCAATAATGATCCAAGATCCTCAAATCGCTACGCCAAAAATGTTGACGGGTTGGCAGTGATTTCATTGCGCATGGCTTTTCATATCCATGGGGACGAATTTGGTGCCTCGAATGAATCGCTGGAGGGCTATGACGAAAGAAGCACGCTGCTCTATTTAGGGTACTTTCTCTGGTGCTATCATACCAAATATGCAACTGTTTCTAGCAACCCTGAAGATCCAGTCTTATATGGCATGTCCCAGGAACAGTTTGATGAATTAGCAAGAGAGCTTAAGCAAGCCATTGAGATGGCTTCGAAGCCGCTGCGAGGTAGCGATCAAGAGAAGGTTGATTGGAAAATTAACATAATAAGGGGCAAAATTACTGAGGCATTTGCTCAAGAACAACGTTTGCTGCTACCTGGTGGCTGGGCTGGGTCCCCTCAAGGACACGCCATATTTTATGAGCTTATTCCCAACAAAGAATCCGCAATGGCGCATCAAACTGCAACTTTGCGCATCTATAATCTGGGCGCCGGTGCAAACGAGCACAAGAAGCTTGGCACTGGACATAAGACCAGGGTCTTGCCCTATTGTGATTTAAAAGGGGTGCCGCGAGAGAATTTTCTCAAGGACGTCTTCATAAAAATTCTGGCGGAGCTGTCAGGAAGGCGTTTTTTTTATGATCAGACTACTAAAACTGACTATGGTCCCAATGATATCTATGAGGGCTTCCGTGGTCTGCTGGCGCCCAGGGAAGTTTCATCTGGTGCTGAATATATTGAGGAAGAGGCGTACAAAAGCCTGCAACGAGCAGGGATCTGCTCTTGGCGTTCACTCTTAGCCTTCATATCGACACGCATGCCTAAAGATGACTACAAGCGTTTCATTCTTGACATTAAGCTACAAAGTTTGCGGGATTTCGCCAATAAGTTTTTTGCTCCCAAACAAACAGACCAAGCACCTTCAGATGATAACAAAGCTAGTGCATGGAATTTCATTGATAAAGCTGCGCGCAAATTATCTCGAACTTTAGCTAAGTCGCATAAGCTCGTGGCTCCAAAATATCTGGCCCGCGCCATCTATCAGCTGTCTCGCATTCGCCAAAAATTGGCGGCTACGAAAGCACAGGTTTTTTCACGCCCGCTGCCTTCAATCCCCACCCAAGGAAATCCAGATGCGGAGCAGGTAGTAAATCTGCATGAACTGGGCCACGTTTGGCTTCCTAAGCCCAAAGAAAGAGAAAGCATGCTCATGGAGCAGCCTTGTCGTTTTATCTTTAAACAAATGAGAGACCAACTCAAAGAACAAAGGTGCTTAGTTGCCAAGCTAGATCTTTTGCTGGAATGGAGGGATCGGCTGGGGCCAAACGAGGCAGCCGATCAATATGCCTTTAACCTGGCGCTGACCGAAGCTATTACTGAGCTGCCAGTTGTTCCGACCGATCCTGCGGTTTTGGTCAGTCCGGCAGTTGCAGAGCTTAAAGCGCTCGGACTCTTAAATGTCGAAGACCGGTATCCAATACTAGTCAAACTTGGAGAGCTGGCAAAGGCATTTTTTCGCAGCAGCTTTTTTTGTCCGCACATAGAGAACCGTCAGCCGGTGACTAGTTTTATAACGCTGAAAATCCTATATCTACAAGTCTACCTTACGGAAAATTTTGTTAAAGAAGATCTGACAGGATCCACCGGTCATCTCAGTTTTAAAATCGACAAGCTCCTAGAAGGCACAATATACGGTGATTTTTACCTTCGAATTGACAGCAGCAAACTACAAGAACAGCTAAAAATCATCTATACATTCTTTCAGGCACTTCGCTCTATTCCACAACACTGCCTGTCTTTTGAAGAAGATGGTTCTTACTATACTGAGGTAGAATTTGCTGATGAATATGGTCGTCCAAAGGGGCAGCTAAACAAACATCTGTTAACTATGTTTCCTGATATTGATGCTCTCAAAGATGAGCTCAGAGCGAAGGTCACCGATTTTGATAAATTACCCCATTCAGGGCAAGGTGCTCATCTTTTTGCCAGTGAGCATCTTCCGTTGTGGTTTAAGGCCATACGCGATAGCTACGCGTATTTTAATATCCTACTACGTCATCCCCTAAGCACACCTTCACCCCCAGATATGAGCGATGATTTGCAGATCTTAGTAAAAGACGAGAGCAGCTCTCCTAGCTTTGATGGTCCAAGTTTCAAGGTCCGCTTCACCTCAAAACAAGTTGCTAAAGATCTAGCAAGCTTGCAACCTGAACAACGAAAAGCTCATTTAGAGCGCGCCTCGTCTAAATATGAAGGAATGTTTCATCGCATTATCTCTGATGCGCTGCGCAATAGTATAAGAGCAGACTTTAGAGATTCAGCTTTTTATCTACAAAATGAAAGGGCTTTGCTCGTGTATCGGCTAGGGCAGCACGGGCCCCATTTGCCGCGGCAAGAGTTGATTGAGCTGGCTCATATTTACCTCGAGCCGCATACACTGATAAGTGAGGCCTTGAGCTATTTCATCAGCATCCAGCTAAGATTTTAGACCCGGATTATCGGGTGCTTTTTGTCATATTTTTCTTTCGCCATGGTCTTTTGCATATTGAATTTAGGAGCCCAACTTTTGCGATTCAGTTTTTCGACTATATCGCCTATCAGCTCGAACTCTTTATCAAACAAAATGAGATTGCTGCAGCGGTTTTTCTCTTGCGCATGGATCGCCTCACTCGCGATTTTGTGCCAGCAGAAAAGCAGTCGCAGATCGCTGATATTAGATATTCAGACAAACTACGGGAATTGTTGGCTATACCCAAACTCGATGCACTTAAGAAAAGTCTCGTCTACGCTGAACTTCTGTCTAGTTTTGCCCGACGTACCGATATGAGCGAGCAAGAAATTTTCGACCTCTTGGTTGGTACCGCGCATCTCTATAAATTTCCCGTCCCCAGCTCATTGGCCTGGGCTGAAACCCAAAAAGAAGTGCAAGATGCGATGGTGCAGCATGCCGATGCCGCTAGGAACTATTTACTGTGTCTTGAGTCAGAAGGCGCCGCCGCAGTTGGCGGCAAACACACTGAAAATTCAAGTACGAAAATTAATAAGATTGTTCGCGCTTTAGACTTTCAAGTAGATGACCATCGCGGAGATTGGGAGATCCATGAACCGGCAAACTGCTTTCCAGTCTTTACCTTGATGAAAGAGGGTAATGAGGCTGTACAGTATTTCCCCATGCGAGGAGCTTTTGTCTCATTAGACGCTACCGTACAATTACCTGAGCCTATTTTAGAAAACCCTCACTTTCGTCAGTTGTTCCCCAAGATTACCCAAGCGCAAATCTTACCGGGCGAAGTATATAAAATAGTTAAACCCGATATTCCTCAAGCTTTTTTCTATGTGAAAGTGACGAATATGCGACTAGCTATCGAAGCCCAAACGAAAGATCAGAGCAAACCGCCCTTATGCTTTGTTCCCGAGAGTTTGTTGGAATATGACAAAAAGATTGTGAAACCCAAAGGAATGTCTACTCAAACACTTGTTGAAAAACATTCGGCCTTGGGCAGCCTTAATCTGAACAAAAACTTTGAGCATTGGTTAAATCTGGCCGACAGAACGCAGATGCTCGTCGTCAAGCCAGGCACCTTGGATGTATGCTGCACCGTAGAACTGCGCGAGCGCTCTTTCTGGCAACCAGACACGAAGGTCAACAAAACCGTGCGTATGGATGAGGGCCTCGCGCTCTTTAGGGAATGTGATTTTTTTTCTACCATCGAATATCCTGATTACGTCGAAGGCTGGTTTAATGAAAAAAATGAGCTTGCGCATCTCATATTGCCACGTTTTAATTTATCTTTTCGTCATAAGCTTGGGGCTCACGATGAAGGGTCACCACTCTTAGCTCTGAGGTGCGAACAATTTGATCCTGGGCATTTTTATCTCGCTCGAGAGCAAGTGTGGCGCAGCTTGGCAGCTATACGCATGCGATACTTTTGCAGAATCCTGAGGGACAACAAAAAATCCTGTTACCTCGACAGTGGCTGGCCACTCGAGACAAAAAAGAATCTTTGCAGCCCAGCTATAAAGTGCTCCGTCAAATTGAGATGGCGGCTCAAGGCTCGCAAAAATATATTGTGCTTGACTTTGATGGGCACCACAATCTTGGTGCCAAAGACCGCAAGGACAACTTGTTCCTGGCTTACATACTCTTTGCCGAGCAGAAATATTCGCCCGCTGTTGATATTTTGCGCAGAATGGGCCCTAAACTGTCTAAATATCGACAGGCAGAAGAGGAATGCCTGCTTGCCATTTCTCGAATGAATGAAGTTACCGGCAATCAAGAAAGCGATGCCTTTGCCATCCAACTCTTGGCCACCTTCCTACTTGCTAAAAATGGCTTATCAAGCGGTGCACGACTTTCGGAGGAATTGACTCAATCATTGCCTAGCAATCTATTGGAATATCTCGCCCGCTTACCGCAAATTGATGTCAATTTCTTACAAAGAGAAGAAGAGTTACTGCTCATCAAGCTCGCTTTAGAGGAGTGCTATGAGCCCAGGCTTTTTAACCGGTTAATAGAAATCGACGCTGCCTATGCGGAAAATTATCGCATCCAATATAATCGTCAAATTCAGCAGCCAGAATTTGCGGCTGCCGCTGTCCCTGAGCCTACTACCGCTAGACCGTCTTTTCTTAATTTGAAAATGCCAGAATGGAAGGAATTGACATCGCAGAACGAATTTACGCCCGGAAATCTATTGTGGTCGCGTTTTACGAGCGGCCCGACTTTTGACTTTTATTCTCTCTATAATTTTGTGCGCATGGCGAGTGCCGAGCAGCTGGATTGGATGAGGCCTGTACTTAAATATGCCCAAATCAAAGACAACTCACTTATTTCGGTGCTTCTCGAATTAGTAGCGTGGCATCAGAGCAAATTCCCGTCACTATCATATGATTTGCTGCCTCACCCAAAGAAAGAACTAAATTACAAACAGAAGAGAGCTCTACATGACCTTTGGCTAAAACTTGTGCAGACGGCTGAAAGTATTGGCGGTGACAAATTGGATGAGCTGGCCCTATTATCACGCGCAAAAAATGATCGCAGAGCAGCGCCAAAAACGCGTATTGAAGAGTTCATTCATCCACCGACCCCAGCTAAAAAAAGAAATGAGCTTCACTTTGATTATCGATCGGTCTTTGATCCAGGCTCGCTCGCTTTTAGAGTTCGTTTGTTGGGACTATTTGAAGAAATTCCTATAAAACCGGAAGAAGACACAAAAGCCGACTATTTTTTAGGTTGGTTAAAAGATGAAATAGAGAAGGCGAAACATGGAGACCCTCTTTATCTCAAGCAGATGACAGAGTTGCAAACAGAATACGCAGAATATAATGCAACCAGAGCAAGCACGGCGCTCAAGACCTATCGCTGTCAAAATTTAGCAGCAGTGCAACAATTCCTCTTAGCGGGACAAGAAGAAGCGGCTGAAGAATTAACCTCGTTGGGTAAGGAGATTCTGAACAGCGCCAATCGCCTGCCGGAACAGGTGGAGGAGCAGATAAAGTTAGAATTGCGCCGTATGGGTGGGCACTTTCATCCCTTCACCTTAGCGCAATTATTCATTCTCTTTGCCAGAAAAGATATTGATACCATAGTACAAAGAAATCCCGCATTTGCAGGAAGGGAGGAAGAAGCGCGGGATGTCCTCCTCATGGTGGGAGAATACTTAGCTCGAGATACTCAAGAGCAGCAGCGTAGACGAGCTTTGCTGCATCTCAAACGAGTACAAGAGAGTACTGGTGAACAACAAAATAGTCACCTACAACTGCTCGCAACAGAATTATTGGCTAAACGAAATTTTACTATTAACGACCGACCCGAAGTATTAGTGTTTGAGCACTATGCCAATATTCTCGTGCGACCTAAGCAACTCGAGGCGCTCGATATTTTTCTCCACGACATGAAAGTCACGCCTAACTCTGTGCTCATGGAAATGATCATGGGCTCGGGCAAATCCAAGGTGTTGTTGCCGCTCTTGGCCTTGTTGCGCGCAAATGGACGCGACTTATCCATGGTGATCGTTCCGGAACCCTTGTTTGAAAACGTAGCTTCCGACATCCTGCCTATTTTGGGCTTTGCCTTTGGTAGTCAGCTTTGTACTGAATATTTTGACCGCAATACCACCTTCACGTCCTTTAGCTTAGGTCTGATTCGGGATAATTTCGTTGATATTATTGAGCAACGAAAAGCTCTCATCATCAGCAGCAAGAGCATCCAATGTCTCATTATTAAATTTATCGAAAAGAGCATTGCTGACAAAGACAAAAATCTTTCTGAGCCAAGCGAGGAAGCTCAGCTCATGCAAGAAATTCTTGCGTTGATGGCCAAACGCGGTAGTCCTATTTTGGATGAAGTAGATACGCTGCTCAATGTGCTGTTTGAAGTATCTTTCAGCACCGGTAACCGAGCTAACCCAAATCATAATGAACTGGTGCTCATTGGAGAAATATTTGATATTATTTACAACGACGATGAAATAAAGAGACTCATGAACGTGGAGAGTGACCCACAGCCTCATGTCGACGCTCCCGTGATGAGCGAGGAATTATTTGGCAAGTGTCGACAACAAATTGCGAAGAAACTCATTGCTCGAATGACCACGCTTACTTTGGAAACGGATGTCGATACAAAAGCTCTCCATAGTTGCCTGACTACTGCAGCTCATCAGTCCAACCTTTTGGCTTTTCTGTGTCGAGATATTCAAGAAATTGATAAAGTTCAGCATTTTTTTGATGAGCAAGAACCCATTGTCCAGGATATGCTCGCGTTGGCAGCTGAAGAGTTGGGCAATTTCCTGCCGCATACTTTGGTTAAAAAAGCACGCGAAAATTATGGACTAGCTAATAGTTCTTTGCCCTGTCCTTTTTCCTACGTCGATAAGCCTAATCTGGGATCGCAATTCGCTACGCCGTACATCATCATCAACTACACCTTTCAGTATTATCGTAAGTATGGAATAGCTCGCGACTTGGTCGTAAAGGTAATTGAAGAGTTGCAATCTCAGGCCCTTGAACAACTGAGGGAACATCCTGGTCTTAGACTGGAACAGACGGCAGCATGGCAGCAGTTTTTAGCGATGAGAGGTGAGCAAGGCCGGTCAGACGAACATAAACTTCCACTGTTTAATCTCACAAAAAAACAGTTCAAGCTTATTACCCAAGAGACCAATGAGGATTTTTCCCGTCAGCGAGCTTTTATTAACACAGCCATATTGCCCCACATGGAGCTTTTTACCCATAAAGTAAGTTGCAGTTCACACAATTTGGCAGCCTTCTTTAAACGCAATATCTCAGGCTTTACCGGCACATTGTGGAATAGCAAAAGCATGCACACCAAGTTTCGGTCTATCCCTGAAGCCGGAACCACCAGCAAGACCATTGATTTGCTCTGGCGAAATAGCCAAACACGCATATTGCTCATTAAAGAGGGCAATACGAAAAAGATGCTGGAACAAATAGATGCTGGTCGAGGCCAAACTGATTTTAGACTGATTAGCGATGCCGGTGGCTATTTTAAACAAGGAGACAACCGCTCCATCGCGCTGACTATGGCCGAGCATTATGCGCAGCCAGTACTTTTCTATAATCAGCAGAATGAACAAACTATTATCAGTTCCCAGGGCCATGAACAGTCAGCAAGCGAATCTTTAGTAGCAGAAGATGAACGCATGACCTTCCTCGACCAAAGTCATACTACCGGAGCGGATGTACGACAAAAACATGATGCGGTTGGCTTGGTGAGTATTGGCCGCAATATGCTCTTGCGGGATCTTTTGCAGTCAGTGTGGCGTCTCCGCGCTTTGGAAAAAGGGCAAAAGGTGATATTTTTAGTTAATGCCGAAGCCGCTGCCATCATTGACTTGACTCGACCTGACCGAGAGTCAGATATAACTTTTGCCGATATCTTGCGTTTTGTGATTGTTAATCAACTTAGACAGCAAGGAAAAGATAATTTCAAGGCGCTGCGTCAAGAACTGGCTAACACTTCTCAAATCTTGTTGCTGGATATTCTTTTATCCGATTTTAGCTATGAGCAAAAAAAGCAGGTCTTGGCGCGTCTACAGGAAAGCTGGCTCAAAGAAGCACTCAGAAATCCACGCAATCTTTATGGGAAAATAGCGCGTGAGGAAAAAATCGAGGACATACTCATACGTGAGAAACAAAAAGCGACCGCAACTATCAGGCAAATTTTCACAGAGCTTGCATTTTTGGAGCCCACCTTTAATTGCGACAACAAAATAGCTGAAATCGAAGGGGTATTCGACGCTTTTCAAGGGCATCTGCCTGCGACGGTTAGGGTCCCCTTAGCTGACAGCGAAAATGATGGAACGGTACAAACAGAGACGCAAGCCGAGTCCGAGCAGCAAACTGAAAGCGAATTGGAAGTAAAGGAATTAGTAGAAGAACAGAAATTTGAGCTTTTAACCAAAGGAAGATCAGCGGAATACTTTCAACCAAGTCCCTTAACTTCCGAATGCTTAGAAGAAGCGCTAAAAAATAGTTATCAGCGCCAAAGCTCTCTGTTTCAGTGGTCAGAGACCAAGGAAGTCAAGGAACCAGCTTTTAGCCCCTTTTATGAATTAGCTGATTGTTGCCGAACAGCTGCAAATAGTGATGTGTTCAGAGGCCTTGAAAATCAATTCGAAGGGATTCACCTGAGCTTGTGGGTGTTGGAGCAACCAGCTGGCAGCCTGGACATCGAAACTTTGCAATTATTGGGCGACCATCGCACGCCTTTTCATTTTATCTTTGTGCTGCCAAAAGACGAGATGTGCGTAATTAGTCAGTACGATTTTGACAAAGATTTAAAAGATTTAATAGTTAGATTAAAAGATGGAAGCAGAGGTGCGCGCGTAAGGTTGAAGGGAGAAGATATCCTCTGTCCCATACTTAATCTCACCTTAGACTTCGGTCCTCGAAGCGAAGCCTCTGACGAACTACGCGAACGGGCGCTCAAAGTTCGATTCTTAGATGGAGACTCCTCTTACACCGATAACGAATTGCCTATTCTTCATAAATGGATTGAAAGCGCTGGCGCCGAAAAAATGAGGGCGCTCTTTCACCGAATTCTGCGAGGCTATCCACAAAAAGCTGCCGATTATAGAGCCAATAGCCCACTCAGTCGATTATTCCGTAAGTTGCTGGGATAATTTAGAAGAGGCAGCAAGAAAGATCCAAGAAAATGTTTTCGCCGAAAATTGCGCATCATTTCATCCTGAAATCAGTCTATTAACGCTTGAATTTTGTCGAATTCGCAGGCTCGTCAAGAGTGACAGCCAAACTCATCTGATTTGAAATAAGTGGATGTTTAAACGAAAATACAGTAGCCAGATTCTGAGATGACTGAATTCCAATTGTGGCTGAATTTCCTTTATCAATAGAGCTATTACCAAATATTACATCTTTATAGTTAAATTGAATGGTTGGGTCATTCTCGGTAAATACCACTTCAAAAGTAACACCATCTCCGGTACCAGAACTGTAATGACGAACTTTTCGCCATTCAATTACTAGTTTTCTTAGAGGAGCCTTTCCTATTACAGCATAGTAAATATTAGACTCGCCTTCTGGTTTGAAATCATCCCAAAAAGGGGCAATTATAGTACTATAAAGCGGTGCTGGTAAGTTGAGATTATTAAAATCAAGTTTTCTGTCTTGGGTAAGGCTAATCACTCCATTATCACTGATATTAATAGTATTAAAAGAATTTTGTAAGTGAGCAAAACGTATGGGAAATGGTGCCTCTAATGAAAATCTGGATTCGTCGACAAGTTGAATATTGTCGCCAGCAATTTCAATGTAATGATATGGTTTTTTGTTAAAATAATACTGTCCTGCTAAATACACTTCAGCTAACACCGAATCGTTGCCAGGAAAAATAAGCGTATATTTCCCGGCTAAGGGTGCAATCCAGTCGCCTTCAAAAATGCCGTCGTTTAAGGAAGCATTTGAAACATCGCTATCTAGTAAATTAACTGTATCTAAAATCTTTCCTTGTTTCTGAACTATTACGGGAGTTGCTATCGCGGGATATTGGCAATTGATGTTAATCATCGACAAAGAAACTATAGAGCCCGGTGATACAAATATTTTATCATCTTTGGGCTTTAAACGCGTTTGTATTTGTTGATTGGAACAGGTCATAGCCCCTAATCCATCACTGCCCGCAGCGAGCAGTCGACGGCCAGAAATTGTCTTTTTCTCAAATGCATCATCTGGCATACCGCCGGCAATAATAAGATTTCGTAATTCCCCATAGTTAAGCTTATTATCTTGAGCCTTAAGTAAAGCGGCAACGCCGGTCACATGAGGAGCCGCCATCGATGTTCCACTTAAAAACTCATATTTGTCCCCAGTTATAGTGCTTAAAATATTTTCTCCTGGCGCAACGATGGCCACAGACCTTTGACCAAAATTGGAAAAAACAGAAAAATTACCAATGTTATTAAAGGCACCAACTGAAAGAATATTGCTTGAATCAAAGGATGCAGGATAATTAGCAATTTCATCATTGTTGTCGTGAGAATTGCCAGCCGCAACGACAAATAGAATATTAGCATTTTTTTGCTCTAAAATAGCACTTCGTAAGGGACCAGAAAAATCTCCCCCTCCCCACGAATTGTTTGTCACAGAAATATTAACTCTGTTGCTTGTGCGAGTTTTGAGATTTCGAATATAGTCGAGACAAATGATTGCGTCACTTGTATTTCCTAAACCGTTTTCATCAAGGAACTTACAACAAAGCAGTGAGGTATTCCAATTAACGCCACTAATTCCTAAAGTATTATTTCCTACAGCACCGATTATTCCCGCAACATGAGTTCCATGACCGTTGTCATCGTTTGGATCTCCAGTGCCTTTTATGGCATTAATGCCGTGAACATCATCTATGTAACCGTTATGATCATCGTCAATACCATTGCCGGGAATTTCCCCTGGATTAGTCCATATATTATTTTCTAGATCAGGATGGGTATATTGGCATCCAGTATCAATAATGCCGACCACGTTATCCTTGGTCCCCGTTGAAATCTCCCATGCAGGGACCGCGCCAATATCAACGCCAGTTATTCCACTATTGCTGCCATTATTCTTAAGCCCCCAAAGCTCAGAAAATAGTGTATCATTTGATGTTTTTGCTGCTGATAAAATATAGTCGGGGGATACTATAAGATTGCGATCAAAAAAAAGTATCTCTTGTGCTGCACGAATAGAATTTGGGGTCGATACTAATTCGCAATTAGAGTTGCCAAGATTACTGATGTGTTTTATTTTCGCTCGATTAAATAGTTCTTGTGATTTAAATTCGCTCGGATCTCTCTTGCAAATAATAAGCCGATTGGGTTGAAACGTAGCTTTCTCGTTAGCCGCTACTTCCGATGAAATTGCCAGCAAAATACCCATGAATAATGCTACGCATGCAAATCTACTAACATACATATTAAAGCCATGTTTATCGTACAAACACGGAATACATATATCTCTTTAATATGAAGCACTCTAGTTTACTGATGATTGGATCTGTTAACCACGCAAAAAACAAAATGATAAAATTATTTCAGCATGTTAAAAAAGCTTTAATTTACGGGTTTTTCCATTTGATTGAACAACCAATTGTAGGTTTTTGTATTGCTGGTCTATTCTGACCATCTAGCAAAGCGGTTAAGGCGTCGTTAAGATCATGTTTTTTGACCACATGAGCATCTTTCCAGTTGTCATCTATTTGACCGTGATAATAAAGCCTGAGCTCTTGATCAAAAACAAAAATGTCAGGTGTACATTGTGCATCAAATCGACGCGCAACCTTTTGGGTGTCGTCAACCAAATAGGGAAATGAAAAGTTTTTTTCTAGCCAATGCTTATGTAATTCAGCTGGTGCATCTATAGGATAGAAGGCTGAATCGTTTGAACAAATCGTCACAAATTGAATATTTTTTTTGAGAAATTCGCGAGATAGAGCTAAAAAACGTTCTTCAACGGCTTTTACGTAAGGGCAATGGTTACACCAAAAAGCTACAACTAATCCTTTTTTACCTTCAATCAAGTCATCTCTTTCATAATATTGATTATCAACGGATACTAAAGAAAAATCAGGACATTTACTTGCCAGAGCCAAAGAATTTGATGAATTAAGTAGCATATTTTTAACTCGTTAATTAATTATTTATCTAACCACATCGTTCATCATCTTCTGAGCGCGAATACAAAGCCGCGCATGAAAACGATCTAAAACTTCCTTCGCTTCCTCTGGCGACGAAGAAATCTTTGGGGGCATGATTAATTTACTTAAATAATGAGTGAGCTGAATTGGGCGTGGAATAAGAGTCAATCCAAAACCGCGACAAATCGGCAGTGGCACTTTAAATTCCTGATATAAAAATTTAGTTATTTTACTTTCAACCACATCATATAAGTCATCTGCCAGCGGACACATTGCTAAAATTATC
>Ga0206960_1097_pt1 | contig 20414 bp, 18 predicted proteins | sample Alteio_BWOrgHeat_29_FD_153255 | JGI IMG/M metagenome (GOLD analysis project Ga0206960, IMG submission 153255) | Enriched cells from forest soil in Barre Woods Harvard Forest LTER site, Petersham, Massachusetts, United States -... | ecosystem: Environmental > Terrestrial > Soil > Temperate forest >... | reverse complement strand
CCAAGATTACGATCAAAACGCCCGCTTCGTGACGAACCTCGGCGCGGGCGTGATGGATCTTCTGGCTCCCCAATCGGGTGAGCGGATTTTGGATCTGGGCTGCGGTGATGGCATTCAGGCCAAACAGTTAATGGACAAGGGTAGTGTAGTGGTAGGCGTAGATTCCAGCGACAGCTTCATTCAAAGCGCCAAAGAGTTAGGCGTCGATGCCCACCTCATGGACGGCCAGGCGCTGACGTTCAAAGAAGAATTCAACGCGGTCTTCAGCAATGCCGCGCTTCATTGGATGAAACAAAAAGAAAAAGTCATCGAGGGTGTTTACCGGGCACTCAAGCCGGGAGGCCGCTTTGTGGCCGAAATGGGCGGCAAGGGAAATGTGAATCAGCTGGAAACCGCCATGCGCGCGTCTCTTCAAAAGCGCGGCCTGCTGGGCAAAGTCCCCGATCCTAATTTTTATCCCTCACCCAAGGAATATCAGGCTCTGCTGGAACAACGCGGGTTCAAAGTCGAGTTCATTCAACACTTTGACCGGCCCACTCCCCTGCCCCATGACGCCAAAGCCTGGGTGAAAACTTTCCGCAAAAGCTATCTGGCCGAGTTGAGCCCCGAAGACATTCCGGTCTTTTTAGAGGAAGTTCAAGAAGCGGTGCGGCCTCAACTTTTCGACAATCAGGGTCATTGGACCGCGGATTACGTGCGGTTGCGGTTTAAAGCCGTCAAACCTTTATAAACCCTTTCTTTACCCCCGGCCAAAACCGCTTAAAATAAACCCATGCTTTCTTCCCGCTTCTCAAACCCCTGGATCTGGTTTTTGGTTTTCGCCCTGTTATTTTCCGTTCAAGTCATTCCGCGTATCGTCAACGACTCGCCCACCGATGATGAACCCATGGATATCGCCGACGGTTACGCCTGTTGGAAAGGTGATGTGATTTCCAACGGTACCCACCCGGTTTTTTTAAAAATGCTGCAGACTTTGCCTTTGAAATTCATGGACGTCAAAGACGCGGGCAATGGGGATATGGGCCTCGACCATCTTCAACCGGGCGACTCTTTGGCGATGCTGGACAAAAGGGACCAATCCCGTCTCGATCGATTTAAATCATTTCTTAATTTCAATATGGGTCAATGCCAGCTTCGGGGTTACCAATTTCTGTTCGTGCTGAATAAAGACATCTTCGAGACCATGCTTCAACGCTGCCGCTTCATTACCTTTTTATTTGGCCTGGGCATTGGTCTGCTGCTCTTTGGGCTGACCCGCCAAAGCCATCCTATCGTTACTCTTTCGGCCCTGGCGCTCTGGGCCTTTGAACCCACCCTCTCCGCTTTTTCCGCCCAATGCGGATCCGATGTCCCGGCGGCCTTTTTCATTTTGGCGGCGGTCCTCGCCTTTCAAAAGCATCTCGAAAATCAGGATTCACTCTGGAGCCTGGCGGCCGGCGCTCTGCTCGGCGGGGCAGTTGGCTCGAAATTTTCAGCCTTATTTATCATTCCCGCGCTCATGCTCTTAGAAGCTTTTCATTATTGGCGGTCATCCTCTTCTTCCCAGCTTTCAAAAATTTTAAAAAACTGGATCTGGTTGTCCGCGGCCTTTCTCATTTTCATCTGCGCCGTTTATCTGCCTGGCACCCTTTTCGACAAAAACCATTGGTTTCCCTTAGTTTATTTTTGGCTCAACCTGGCTTCGGTGCTCAACATGTTCTCTCTGCATCACCCGACTTACTTTTTGGGTGTCGCTTCCCCGTTCAATCACTGGTTTTATTTCCCCGCGGCCTTCGTTCTCAAAAGCACGCTTCCCTTTTCACTTTTAACCCTCCGCGTCATCGTGGACGGCCTGCGTAAAAAAGAAATTCCCGCCTGGCTTTGGCTGCCTGCCCTGTTTTTCTTCGCCTGTATTCTTCCCGTTCAAAATTTGGGCGTTCGTTATCTTCTGCCGATCTATCCCTTTTTAATTTTAATGGCGGCTTTTCTGCTGGAAAAACTGTGGCAAAAAAAAGCCGCGGGGAAAATATTAGTGATCGGTCTTCTGCTCTGGCACGCGGCTAGTGTCCTCGCCAGCACCCCGAATATGATCAGCTATTACAACGATTGGGTGAGCTGGAATAAAAAGATCTACTATCTGGGCGATTCCAATGTCGATATGGGGCAGGATATAAAAAGACTGGCGGAGACAGCCAGGCAGCGCGGCTGGAAAAATATCAAGCTCGCCCAATTTGGCGGAGCGGTAGAGCCTACGCTCTATGGAATGAACTGGAGCCGTTGGACACAAAAAGATCTGTCAGCTCCCCAACCGGGCACGGTTTACGCCGTAAATGTTTTATTATTCCAGCTGGGGCCCGTTTTCGCGCCATCCCTCACGCCGATCGCCAGAGGCTGGGCTACCGTGATTCCGGCCACAGGCCGGGTGGGCGATACCTGGATTTATTTTGAGATACCGGGAGAAGCGGCCAAGGACCGCTCGCCTTCCATCGAAAGCGTTAAAATCTTTTAACCTATTGAGCGTCGATCATCTTCATGATGATTTTCCACTCGGCCTCAGTCACCGGCGAAACGGACAGACGGGATTCTTTAAAGAGCTTCATGTTCTTCAGACCTGGCACCTTCTTCAGTAAATCCAACCCCACAATCTGTTTGCAGGCCCTCACAAACTTTACATCCACCATGTACCAGGTAGGCTTTTTCGGGTCACTCTTGGGGTCGTAATGAATATCTTTGGGGTCAAAAGCCGTGTGATCCGGATAGCCTTCTTTGACTACTTCGCCAATAGCCACGATACCGCTGGGCTTGCCGTTGGAATAATAGAAAAACATGCCGTCGCCCTTTTTCATCTGGTCGCGCATGAAATTGCGGGCGGTGTAATTGCGCACCCCGTCCCAAAAAATGGATTTATCTTTCTTCCATTGCTCGATGGAATAGGCTTCTTCTTCAGCCTTCATTAGCCAGTACTGTTTTGCCATGTGCCTGCCTTAAAAAAATCGAACTCCAAAATTCGCTCGAGGCCCTGAAAAATCCATCGTGAAATTCCCGCCGCTAACACTCTTCAATGTTTGGGCTGTAGAAGTAGCCGCTCCTGAACCCGAATAGGAAGACGAAGATGTGTCCGCTGTATAGGTAATTGTTCCAAAGCTCAAAGCCCGGTAACCTAAACCAAAATCGATAGCCCAGGCTCCGTGATCCATTACCCATTCGAGTTCAGCCCCAATAACTTCACCCACACTAGAACCGTTTAAATTATAGTTCGCAGAAAAATATCCATCGGAATAACTATAGGTAGTTCCCACCAAAGTGTAATAACCAACTTGAGCGCCAAAACTAAGCCGGAATTGGTCGCTGAGCGGCAGTAAATATTTGCCTTCAACCGCCAGGCCCGCGCATGATTCCTGAAAAATATATCCATCCGTCGTATAAATACTGGAAATTGATTCAGGTTCCTTGTCGATGTATTGAAGTTGCGCACCTAATTCAAAATTTTGAGAAAGGTTGTAATCAGCGCCCGCATAAAGTTCAACACCGATAGGTTCGGAAGCAAAGGTAAGCGTCACCGGCGCGAAATCGGTTACCAAATCCTGGTAGCTCATGTTATCCACGCTCCATCCCAGACACCAATCAATACCGCCTTGTTTTGGCAAACGTCTGTCTCCATAAATCATAGTCCGGGTCTGAGCGGAAGGCGCGGGCGGAACCGCCGGGCTCGTTGAGATTTTATTCACAAAGCCTTGAAGGGCCGGATTATTGGGATTGATAGCGAGACTCTGATTAAAATCGCGGATCGCGTCATCCGTCTTGCCCATGTGATATTCACAGCTGCCGAGAGCTTGATAAGCTTTCCAATTTTGGGGGTCAACTTGAATGGCCGCTTTGTAATATTTAATACACAAATCATAATTGCCCTGCATATACAGCTTGTTTCCCGCCTGATAATAAGCGTCTGAAGTAGCGGCAGCCCAAACCGAAACAGATGAAAACAAAAACAAAATCAAAACCATCATTATTTTTTTAATCATATAATTACCTTAATATTTTTTGAAGAATCAAAAACTGGTCAAAATTATAGCGATTTAAAAGCGAAAAACCGAAGGATAAAAAATCAGGAGAAAAAAACCACGGTTTTTTAAACCTTTTAAAAGAACCTCGCGGCCAAACTCACGCATGGTCCGGAAAAATCAAAAGTCACATTGCCGCCGTTGCTGTTCGTAAACACCTGCGTTTGATTATTATTCGGATTGGTATAAGTGATCGTATTAAAGCTCAAAAGCCGGTAACCCAGTCCTAAATCAAGTGCCCAACCGCCTTGATCCAAAATCCACTCGATCTTGGTCTCGATTAATCCGCCCAGGCTGGAACCACTCAAGTTTAACGTCGTTAAAGTATTGCCCTGGCTTACAAAACTCGAACCCACCAGCGAATAATACCCAGCCTGTCCATTAAAGATCAGACGAAAATCATTGTTGAGTGAAAGTAAATATTTGCCATCCAGCGCGCCGCCAATGCAGGCTTCAGACCAGGTGGTGGTATTAGTCGCGATATAAGAGTTTCCACCGATTACCGTGGTATAGGGTTGGTAAATCACAAGATTCTGTTTGGTCATCAGTTGAAATTGGGCGCCCAGCTGTAAATTAGGGTTCATAGTGTAATCCGCGCCGAAATCAAAATCTGCCGTGGTAGGAGCGACTGCCGCCACATTCAACGTCGAAGGCGCTCCCGCGTAATTGTTCGTGATATCTCCGGTGCCGTTAAAGGTAAAGCCTGAAGCTAATTCCCAGGTCATGCTTCCCTGACGGGGAAGGTGGTAATCATCCGCCGCTTTCGGCATCGGGGGCGCGGAGTCAGCAGGAGGAACGGCGGCCGCCAATGCCGGCGGCGGCGTAGCCGAACTGGTCGCTGCTGGTGTGGGATTCACTTTCGGCGCGGCCGCAACCGGCGCGGGCGCGGCTTTCGCGGCGGGCGATGCTCCGGCGGCGGCAGGCGCGGTGCCAAGGAGAACCGCTGAGATAGCCGACGCGGACATCGGAGCCGAACCATTCGAACCGGCCGAACCCGTTCCGTTTCCACCCGGTAAACCTGCTCCAGTGGGGTGAGCCATCAGTTGATCTAAAAACTCTTTCAACGGTTTATTATCAGGGTTAATCGCTAAACTCAATTTGTAATCCCGAATCGCGTCGTCAATCCGGCCCATGCGAACTTCGCAGCCGCCCAGGGCCTGATAGGCCTTCCAGTTGTAGCGGTCCGCTTCCAAAACCGCCTGGTAATAAGGAACCGCCAAAATATAAACGTGGTTCACATAAAGCATGTTTCCCGCGCGGTAATAAGTATTTTTAGAATCCTGGGAAATAATTTGACCCGGTTTGGGAAGAGTCGGCACGTTAGAAATTTGATTCACGAAATTTTGAAGTTCCGGATTAGTAGCGTTGATCTGCAGGCTCATTTTGTAATCGCGAAGAGCCTCGTCCACATTGCCCACGCGGAATTCCGAACCGCCAAGCGCCTGATAGGCCTGCCAGTTTTGCGGATTTCCGTTAATCGCCGCTTTGTAAAAAGGGATGGATAAAAGATGCGCGCCGCGGAGGTACATGGTATTGCCCGCGCGGTAATAAAGGTCGGCGTCAGTGAGGGCCCAGGCATGGGCGGATGAGAGAGAAAACAAAAGAAATGTGAACCCAAGCTTTTTAAGCATTCATGCCCTTTTTGTGTCTGTCAGACCAAAGGGAATTATACGGTTTTAGAGGGAGAAATCTTTAGAAAGATTAGCTTTCGATGGGTTCGGTTTGACGCCAGCGTTCAAAACCGCCAATGAGACTGTAAACCTCAGTGAAGCCCTGATCCATTAAATAGGCCGCCCCGCCCAGACTGGTGTGACCGTGATAACAATAAACCACCACGGGTTTGGACTTGTCGGTATTCGTGACAAACTTCTCGATATTAGAATCGCTCAAATAATGCGCGTTAGGAACATGCGCCGCCTCGAAGGAAGCGGGGTCTCTGACATCCACAACGACCGCGCCATGGTCAATGAGTTCTCGGGCCTTCTCGACCGTTATTTCTTTCACGTCATCCATTATTGGCTCTCCGTTTTAAAATCTCTTTTTCCCAAAGCTTGGCGTATTTGCAGAAGTCATGAAAAGCCGAGAGGCCGCAAACCACCAATCCATGCCAGCCGTCCATAAAGCCCCTGCGGGAGATGTACATGCGGAAGAAAGTCAAAAAGGGCGCGACCGTCAAATAGAATTTCCAGAAGACAATCTTCTTACGCTTCACTTCGATAATGGAAAGGTCGGAATAGCGGTTCATTTTGTCCAGATACTGGCGGATGGAATCGTAGGTGTAATGGTTCATCGGCTCGTCGAGTTCCAGCGTATTCCCCTTCACTTCCAATCCTTCATGCACAGGCTCAATCGTAAAGGCGCCCCGTCCCCTTTTAATCAAACGGAGCTGCGCGTCCGGCCACCAGCCGCAATGTCTTATCCATTTGCCCAGAAAGAAAGCCCGGCGCTTGATGAAATAACCATCCACGCCTTCGGGTACTTGGGTCACCGTCTTTTCAATTTCTGAAATCAACTTCGAGGTCAATTCCTCATCGGCATCCAATGAAAGGATCCAATTGCCTTTGGCCTTCGCCAGCGCCCAGTTCTTTTGATTGCCGTAACCCTGCCAGGCCCGCGTAAAAACTTTCGCGCCCAGCTGTTTGGCCACACCGACTGTTTTGTCCTGGCTCTGCGCGTCCACCACGATCGTTTCAACCGAAGAGAAAACCTTTTTGGAAAAACGCAGGCTTTTCAGGCAGCGCGCGATATTGCGCTCTTCATTAAGGGTAATGATGACAACTGAGAGAGTGGGTGATTTAGACATCTTCTTTTCCTGTCCAGGCGCGGTAGCGCAGATAAAACCCGCTGGTTTTTTTGAAAAACTGAAAGCCGCTCGTCTTGGGGAACATATGTACCCGCTTAATCTCCATCAGGTCATCTTTCAGGCGGGTTGGCCCCTGCGTTACCGCCAGTCCAAAAGTATAGCCCGCCGCGCGGGTGATTTTTTTGATTTCTTCATTGAATGTGCCGTAGGGATAGGCGAAAGACAACACAGGACGCTTTAAAAAAGCTTCCAGCGTTTTTTTGGAGCCCGCGATTTCCTTCTCCATCTCGGCCTTTTTCAACGTCGTCAACCGGGCATGGCTCATTCCGTGAGAGCCAAATTCTACCAAACCGCTTTTTTCCATTTCCAAAATTTGAGCGGGCTTCAAAAGATCATGCTCCGCTTCACCCAGGGGAATATCCCAAAAATTGGTCCCGTGCTTGCGGTCGCCCAAGATATAAATAACCGCCTTCATGTCATATTGCTTCAGAAGGGGAAACAAAAATTCGTAGTTGTTCTCGTAGCCGTCATCAAAGGTCAGCATGATAGGTTTCTTGGGAATCTTTTTAGTCAGCAGGTCATTAAAGGTGATGGTTTCAAAACCATGCTTTTGCAGATATTGGAATTGCTTTTCCAAATCCGCGGCCAAAATGTGCAGGTTGAACTTGGACAAAACCGGCTCTTTATCCAATACCTGGTGATACATCAAAATTGGCAGTTCGTGAATTTGAGTCAGGTTGTGATTCAGCATGACCTTTTCATAAAGCTCGTTCATCTGGGGATAAACCCGCTTCATGTCATATTCTACTTTGAGTAGCTCGTGCCCCGTCTGGGCCACCTGTTCGCGTACTTTGGAATCCCGCAAGAGATGAATTACATCCGTCTTCAGCAATTCCCAATCAAAGGATTCAGTCTCAAAGCAGTCGCCAAAGTTGGTCGCCTTGGCCTTTTCGATATTCGCCACCCGTAACGGACCCACATAAGTTCGTTCACCGATAGCGACCACAGGTTTTTTGTATTTCATAGCTTCCAAGGCCACCCGGCCCGCGCCAATGACGATGGTGGCTTTTTGGTAAAAGGGTTTTAAGTTGGCCTGATGGCCCTTGAACTCAATAGCGGGATTTTCTTTTTCTAACTGGCGGTGACTGTCCGTGACGGGCCCGCCCAGCACCTGAAACTTCGCGCCGGGAAACACATCCAGAATGGCTGGCGCCTGACGCAGAATATTCAGAATCACCTGGTTCTTGGGGCCCGAGAGGCGGCCAACGATGAGGATGAGAGGTTTAGAGGTCGAAGCCATTACGCACAATCACCAGTTGTTCAGGTTGAAAGACTTTCGTTTCATTTAGCATTTGCTCCCGGATGTTCTCGCAAACCACCGCACAGGTCGGCCCGTAAATATTAAAATTCTCGTTAGAGAAATGCAGGTGCTGACGGCCATGCAGTGTGGAAAGATAAGCGGTGCCGGTTAAACGGCAGGCCCAGTAGCTTACCCAGCTGGCGGCCCGGGAATGGGCATGGACGATCTCAATCTTTTCGGTACGGATAATCCGGATCAGCCGAAAAATGTTAGAAAGACGGCTCCAGACCCCTCTCTTATAGATAGGAACCTGAAAGACTTTGGCTTCCGTGGGATGGGTAAACTGGCCGGAGGCGATAAAGGCCTGGTGGCCATCCTGCATTTGGGCCTCAATAAGAGCGGCTGTCGAGGTTTCGGCCCCCGAAACAAAGTCGCCGCTTAAAACGTGAAGAATGTTCAATTCAAACCTTATCAAAGTAATGTGGTAAAGACCGGCTTATTATATATAGATTCCTCATGACCGTAATTGAAAGGGACTGTGACTGATGAAAAAGAAAGCCATTGTGGTGGGAGCGACTGGTTTAATCGGCGGTTTTTGCCTGCAGGAACTGCTGAAAAATTCCCAATATAGCCAGGTGACCGCTTTGGTACGCAAGCCCCTGAAGCTCAAGCATTTCAAACTCAAACAGCTAGTCGTGGACTTTGATAAGTTGGATAAAGTCGCCAAGCAGCTCAAAGCCAACGATATCTTTTGCTGTCTGGGGACTACCCGTCATAAGTCGCCGACACCTGAGGCTTACCGCAAAATCGAGTTTGAGTACGCGTTTAAAATTGCCCGCCTGACTTTGCAAAATAAGGCGGAAAAGTTCTTAACCGTTTCTTCAGTAGGTGCCGATCCCGGCTCATCCGCTTTTTATCTGCAAACCAAAGGCGAGGTAGAAGAAGTGCTCAGCGCTCTGCCCTTTAAAGCCGTTCATCTCTTCCGTCCCTCTTTTATTCTGGGTGAAAACGACCGCAAAGAACGCCGTCCTTCTGAGGCGGTTTTGGAAATGATTTTCAAACCTCTCTCGGTTCTGTTTATCGGCCCGCTTCACAAATATAAACCCATGATGGGCCAAAAGATCGCCCAGGCCATGGTGAAAGCCGCCAACAACAAACTTCAGGGCGTTCACGTTTGGGAAGTTCCTTTGATCGAGTCTCTTGTTAAATAAAAAAGCCCCGGCTAGCGGGGCTTTTAAAGTTTAAGTTTTATTCTTTCGCTTATTCGTCGCCGGTTTGCAGAATGGTATAAAGCGTCTCGCCGTTGCGCCAAACAAACAATCTCACGCCGTTTTGCAAATCACTTTTCTTAAGCAGCACGGTCAATTGATTGGCCGACACAATGGGCGTATTGCCTAATTTCAAAATCACGTCGCCTTGCTGTAATCCAGCCACAGCCGCGGGACCTTGCTGGGCGATTTCCGTAATCACCGGGCCCTTGGGGGCGCCCTGCGGTAATTGACTGCGAATGTCCGCGCTCTGGTCTTGATAAACAAACCCTAACGAATCATTTTGGCCTTCGCCAGGCTGACCCTTCGAGTTGTCCCCCGTCTCACCGGCTTTTTTCTCCAGCGCCGCTTCATCCAATTGCTGTAAGGTCACCGGCATATCGCTTTGTTTGCCGTTGCGCAGAATGGTCATGATGATCACATCGCCCGGGTGATAAGTGTAAAGCCGGGAAACTAGATCGCCCGAATCCGTAATCGGCGTACCGTTCATGGCCAGCACAATATCGCCCGCCTTCAGGCCGGCCTTCTCCGCGGCGCTGCCGGCATTAATATCTGACAAGAGCGCGCCCTGGTTAGAGGTCAAGCCGAAGCTCTTGGCCATCGCCGGACTGAGGGATTGCACCACCGCGCCTAAACCCGCCCTCACAATTTTGCCATTGTTGTTCACTAAATCCTCAGCGGTCTTACGCGCGATATTAGAAGGCACCGCGAAACCGATACCTACCGATCCGCCAGACTGGCTGTAGATGGCGCTGTTCACACCAATCACTTCCCCTTCGATATTGCACAAAGGGCCTCCCGAGTTGCCGGGATTAATGGAAGCGTCGGTTTGAATGTAGTTTTGAACACCCGAGCCGCCTTCGCCAATCTCAACACTGCGGCCCTTGGCCGAAATGACGCCGGTGGTTACCGTATGGTCCAGCGCGAAGGGATTACCAATCGCGATGGCCCATTGGCCGACCTTGATGTTGTCCGAGTTTCCGAAAACCACATGGGGAAATTCCCTTTTGCCGTCGATAACCTTGATGACCGCGATATCCACCTTCTCGTATTTGCCAACGACTTTCGCGGGATAAGTGGTGCCGTCCTGCATGGTAACGGTGATTTTTTCCGCCTTACCCACCACGTGGGCGTTGGTCAAAATGTAGCCGTCAGAGGTGATCAGAAATCCCGACCCCAGCGCCCGTTGTTTGCGTTTATGAACCGGAACCTGCTGCTGCATACCGCGCTGGCCGTTGAACCAAAAATTGAAAAATTCATTCATGTTGCCGTAGCCCTGCACATCTTCGGTCCACTCGGCGCCAATGTTCACTACCGCGGGACTGACTTTGGCGGCCACATCGATAAAGGCGTTTTCTAATCCCAGCGCGGCGCTATTGGGCTGAAGCGGCGGCGCGGCTTGCTCTAAGGTCAAAGCCATCGCTGGCAGCGGCGCCAGGGTGGAAACGGCCATCGCGCCCGCGGTGGCCCACACCAGAATAGATTTTGATTTCTTGAATGAATGGTTCAACATAATGCCTCCCAACAAAAATAGAAAAACCTATGGATTCATAGGCTTCCCCACCGACTGGGGTTACAGAAAATCTTGGGGATTGAACTGCTTATTTTTTAGACGGTCTTCAATCTCCGGATGTTGCATGGATAGCCGAATCACTATCTGAACACCCGCTAAATTGACCCCGCATGTTTTGACGAGATAGATAATGCAATCGAGCCGTTCGATGTCGCACTGCGAATAAAGCCTTGTTTTTCGTATAGTCCGGCAAGGCGAGATAAGCCCTAACCGCTCGTATTGCCGAATCGTTTGTTCGTGCAATTGGAGCAGTTGGGCCACCACGCTGATCGTATAAACCGGATGTTCTCGATTGACTTCCATGACGTCTCTTACTTTCGTTAAGCTTTCAACTCATTTAACCACCAAGACACCAAGGGCACCAAGAAAATCTGAACAAAGATTTTTAAATCTTCTTCATTCATTTTTTTAGTCTTACTTGGTGCCCTTGGTGCCTTGGTGGTTAATCAAGGCTTTGCCTTAAGCGACAAAATAATCTTTTAAAAGTTCAGAGTCTTTTGAGTTGCGGATTTTTTTCATCGCCCGTTCCTCAATTTGACGGACGCGTTCTTTGGAGATCTTCAAACGTCTGCCGATCTCATCCAAAGTCTGCCCGCCCTGGCCGTCCAACCCAAAGCGCCAGCTGAGAACCTGGCCGTCGCGTTGATCCAATCCGTTTAAAGCGGTTTGAATTTTCTCGACGAGCTCGCTGTCCATCATTTGCTTCTCGAACACTTCGGCGTCTTTCGGGTCAGCCAAAAAGTCCACAATGGGCTTGTCACTGTCGCCGACCACCGTCGTATCCAGACTCAAATAGCCGTGGCTGTATTGCTGAACTTCGTTCAGGGTTTCGCGGCTAATGTGGGTCTTATCCATGACCTCGTTATCCGTTAAAACCCGGCCTTTTTTCTGCTGAATCGCCTGCACCTGTTTATTGATGCGGCGGATTTTTTTCGTCTGGCTTTGCGGCACGCGCACGATATCGGCCTTATCCAAAATGGCGGCCAGGATCGACTGGCGGATCCACCACACGGCGTAAGACACAAACCGAACTCCACGTTCGGGGTCAAAAGTGCGGGCGGCTTTCATCAAGCCCAGGTTGCCTTCGTTAATCAAATCCAAAAAGGTCAACCCGCGGTTGCGGTAACCCTTGGCAATAGAAACCACGAAGCGCAGATTGGCTTCGATCAGGTGGTTCAGCGCCTTCTCGTCGCCCTTGTGGGCTTCACGGCTCAATTCTTTTTCTTTGTCAGGGGTCAACAGGGGAACCCGAGCAATCTCTCTCAGGTAAGTCCCTAAAGATTTCTCTTCGTAAGCGAATGGTAAGCGTTCCATGACTGCCTCCTTGTCCCCTAGGATCAGGGGTCGTCCCTTGCAGGGGACTTTGACTACTCTTTATAAAACCTTACTATTAATCCTTATATAATCTCTACTTCTTAAACAGATTATATGAGTCACATAGGCTCATGTCAAAGATAAAGTTACACCCTTTGAAATAGTGGCTTTTTTATGGGGTTTTTAGGGCTTTTTAATGCTTGTGGGAGGCTAAAGCGTGCTTCTTCTTTTCTTCGGCATCGTGAGCCTTCAGGAAAGACCGCATGGTGTCTAAATAGAGGGCGGTTGAAACCGCGATGGGCAAAAAGAAAAACACAAAACGAAAAAGAATCGCGGCGACGAGGGTTTGTTCAAAATTCACTCCCAGCAGTTTAAAGGTCACCGCCAAAAGCGATTCGCTCACCCCTAACCCTGCCGGCACCGGGTTAATGTTGGAAGACAGGAACATCACGGTGAAGCCTACCATCAGAAGACCTAACGGCAAAACCACACCCGCCGCTCGAAAACAAAAATAGAGGGTCAACGCGGTAAAAGACCAATCCATACAAACCCAGAAAAGAACGATGAGAAGGTGCAGCCAGCCCCGGTGAAGAAAGGCTATGGTTTCTTCTAATTGTTTGCGGATCTGCACCAACCTCTTCAGTTTGGTCTTTCTGCGCAGAATGAAGCGATTGATCCAATTTCCTATATTGATGACCAGTTTTAAGAACCAACGACGGAAAGCGCTGTTAAAGAAAATCATCAGCATCAACCCCACCACTAGCAGCAGACCGCCCATAAAAGAAAAAACCACCATGGCTTTAGCTCCACCCACAAACTCCGGATGGCCGTGTAAATAAATCAGTCCCCCAAAGCAGACACAGGAAAGAACCAAATTGAAAATCATGTTCTGCGCGAAAGACAAAGGAATCGTCACGGAGTAAGGCACTTTTTCGTGCTTTAACAAGAATGCCCGAATGGCGATGCTCGACATACCGCCTGAGGAAATAATGAAATTGACCGTAGCTGAGATAAACATGATGGAGAAAAACTTGGGAAACGGAATGCGGTAAGGAGTCATTTCAAAAAGCGCGTTGAAAGAAAGCGTGAAGGCCAAATAAGCCACGCCAGTGCAAACCAACGCGAAGATCATCTCGGTGGCGTGCAAATGTTGAAACACGTTCACCAGCTTGCCCACATCACTCAACAGAAAAGTGGCAAGTCCCAAAACCATAACGCCCAATACAATAAGCGAAACAACAATGAGTGTTTTTTTGCTGGGCATTTCCAAAAGAAAATCCTATTCCCGTTTTCTAATCACGAAGCCAAAATAGTATAACCCTTACTTTGAGTCAGGGCTACGAACTAAGCGCCCCTTTAATTCCCTGCCGATCTGGATAAAAGTCAGCTGATTTAAAGGAAACTCCAATAACACATGGGCCAGACTGAGGAAAAACAACCAGCGCAACCCCACACTGTAGTTGTAAAGATAAAGACCCACAGAAATCAACCAGATCACCACAATGATCGCCAAACGGCTTTTTGGCACTTCATGCCAGCGAATGATGGACGTCTTGGAGAACCAATTGAAATAGTGATAGCTATAAGCGAAAGCGATGAAGGACATCAGCGCCAGCGCCGCAGGATTATGATAAAGGTAGTCGTTTAAGTAGGAAGCATCCCCCGCGATAGAAACCGCTGGCAAATGGAATCCTGTGATATGAAAAATCTTTGCAAAGTAGTAATTCACCGCCATAAAAGGGCTCGAAAGGTTTCCATCGTTTTGAAAAGTCCCGTAATTGTTGGAAGTGTACTGGCTTACTACGTAATCCGTGTGGGCCGGATGAAAAAAGATAAACGACAAGGAGATTAGCGCAAAAACCCCCAACGACAAGTACCCCGACTTACTGCGGCCTTTGAGAGCCCCCGCCAACACAAAGCAAGCGGTGAAGATATACACATGAATCAGGGTGGGCAAAAAGATACCGAAGGCTATACCAAACCAAGAAGCGGAGGCGATAAAGAAACCCACTAAAGCAAAGATCACCGCCAACACCCACCGGGCCGCTGTTTTAAACACCACAAAGGCTAATGCCGCGCCCAAAGCTGAAAAGGCCGCCCATTCGGGAATAAAACTTGGCAAACCCGGAATAATCTTTTCATTCGCCAAAGTCAAAACCGCTGTTGCCCCGACCAAGTAAAGATAGTCAAACCGGCCCTTGGTGTAATAGTTGCGCTCATGCAGCCAGGAGATTTCAGTGAGGTAATGCAGCGGACCTAAGACGGTATAAACGAAGAGGAAGGTTTCAAAAGGATAGGCAAACCCCAGCACCGCCGAGAGAAACATGAGACCAATGTTGAGGTAGTTGATTTGGTTTGTATTCAATTAATCTTGTTTTAACTCCCAAAAAAATTGACCTTCAATATAAGCCATGTTTAATTTAGGATTCGCTGGATCAAATAAAACTGAAACTTCTTTTCTTTCTTTATAAAGAACACCAGTAATAATTTTTACTTTTCCTTTCCAAATTTGGTTTTCAGCTTCGAATTCATACTTATGATTGTTCTTTTGGCTGTTAATAATTTTAGCGACGACTGTTTTTCCATTGATTAACAAATATTTTTGTTTTCGGCTCAAAAGATATATATAAATAAAAAATGATGGCCCCACTAAACCAAATAGCGATAACAACGAAAACTGAAAATAAAGATCACTTTCAGAAAGTCGATCCATATCTAACGACGGAAATTGAGGGGCCCAAGATAAATAATGGATATCCAATTCTTGACCTGGTTGTAACGACTTATAAACGTTTGTTGAAACCGTTTTTTCTACTGACCGCTCGTTATACGACAATCTCAACCTTAGGCTTATTCCATTTTTAACTCCGCCGTTATAAACCCATTTTTCAGATACAGTCGCGCGAGCTGGCAAACCATAATGATCAGCCAATATCGGCAAAGTAGCGGAATAAAAGGCAAAAATGGATAAAGACAAAAAACCTATAACTGTTAAAGAACTAACTAGCCAAAGTAAGCAAGATTTTGAAAATGGCGTAAGTTGAACTTCTCGTGGTGGGTTTGAATTAATACCAGTTCTATTTTGAAACATTCAACATCCTTAATTTATCGCTAATATTACCAACTCACCGGGCATTTCAGAATTTCGCCGCTCTGCTTGTGGGCAAAGAGCACGTGTTTGTTGTCCTGGCCGAATTTCCAAAGGTCGAGCGTCAATTTGACGTCCATTTGGCAATAGTCGATGACCTGCTGATAAAGGCCTTCACGCCACCATTTCACCGCCAGCAAACCATCGGCGCTTTTTTCGGCTCCGCCTAAAGTGTGTTCGGCCAAATGGGCCAGCGATAGGCGGTGACCCAGTTTCTTTTGTAAGTCCGCCATCAAATCGAGCGAGGGCATTTTGGCGAGAACATCTTTGGTATAGCCCTGCAGCACGCCGTAATCGAAACGAATAGTGTTAAAGCCAATCACCAGGCTGGAAGCCTGCAGGTGGGCGATTAAATCCTTCACGTTGGATTCTATATAGGTGTAGTACTTGGCCTGGTCCACATCGTAAACCACCGCGCAGGAAAGCTTCATGCCGGGCAGGTTGGCCCAGCCGCCGGGGATTTCCGCGGCCAGGTATTGGGTTTCAATATCAAACACCACCGGCCCAGTTTTGGTCGGGGGTGGTTCGGTTTTAATTTGGGGGCCAGACTTGGGTGTCTGAGAAAGGTCCGTCATTGGCTTCGATTGTACCTGAACCCCCTGCGGGGACTGTGTTGTTTTCGGTGGTGGCGGAGCGATTGCGTTTTGAATCGCTATCGGGTCAAAGGAAGCGGCGCCCTTTACTGGTTTCATATCCGTCCGGCCTAAAATATGGGCGAGGATCATCAAGGCGCCCTTTTTATCTAAAGGAAAATTGCCGTTACCGCATTTGGGCGACTGAATACAGGAAGGACAGCCATCCTCACATTCGCAATCCCGGATCATTTCAAAGGTCGTGGCCAGCAGTTGTTCCATGGTTTCATAAGCCCGCTCGGTCAGCCCCACCCCGCCCGGATAGCCGTCATAAATGAAGATTACCGGTTGGGGTACTTGCGGATGAGCGGGCGTGGAAATACCGCCTAGGTCCCAACGGTCGCAAACCACATGGAGGGGCATCATGGCGATGGTGCCATGCTCGGCGGCGTGAAGCCCGCCCATGAAATGGATTTTTTCGTTCATCCAGTTGCGCTGTAAATAGTCCGGCAGAATCATCCAGAGGGCGCGGGTCTCAAAGGTTTGCGGCGGCAGAGTCAGCGGAATGGTGGAAACCAAAGACTGATCCACAATGCGGTGGATTTCGTAGTTAATAAACTTCTGTGTGATTTTGACTTTTCCCCACTTGATCTGGCATTGCGCCGGGGCGTAACCCAAAGGCCGGCGGTTCATCTCCTCAAGAATTTCGGTTTCTTCTTCGTAATTCACTTGCGTGTAGTAATCCACCGGCTCGTCATTGACGATAATCTTGCGGGTTTCCCACTGCAGTTCCTTGACCACATACTGGGTGCCCTGATGCAAATACACCGCGCCCGGGTGGCAATCCCTAAAGGCTCTCATGCCGTCAATCGTGCCAATCAACTCGCCAGTTTGCTGGTAAACAATCTGGTAAGCCTGCCCCGCGTCGCGGATGTTGATGTTGCGCTGGGGGTTTTTATCCGTCACCAGCCACTTGTTGCCCTGAGCGGATTCCAACACCTGCCCCTCTTTCACCATGGGCGGCAGCAGCTCAAAAAACATTTTGCCGTAAATCGCTTCGTCTTCGCTGGTCAAAGGCACTTCGGAAGCCGCGCAGCGCAAATGATCCACCGCGATATTCTCGTTCTCAAAACCCACCATGAGCGACTCGGCCTTCATGGTGAAAAACTTTTTGGGGTGCTTCATCCAGTACTGATCCATCGCGTCAGCCATCGCCACCAAAAACACCACCGAGGGCGCTTCCCCGCGGCCCACACGGCCCGACCGCTGCCAGGTGGAAATCATCGTGCCCGGATAACCCACCAACACGCAGGCGTCCAGCCCACCGACGTCGATACCTACTTCCAGCGCCGAGGTAGAAATCACCGCCCTCAGCTCGTCCTTAAACAGTTTGGATTCAATTTCGCGCCGTTCTTCCGGCAAATAGCCCGCGCGGTAGCTTTTAATTTCCGCCGCCCATTCGGGCCGGGCCTGTGTGACCCACATACTAATGAGTTCCGTAATCTTTCGGGCCTTGGTGAAGACAATCGTCTTCATGTCCGCCTTGAGGCACTCAATTAAAAGTGTGGTCGCTTCGGTATAAGGCGAAGTCGTATCCGGATTCCACAACACAAAGGTCTTCGCGTTTTGCGGCGCGCCGGTTTCAGAAACAATCTCAAAATCCAATCCCGTCAACCCGCTCAAGAACTCTTCGGGATTACCCAGCGTGGCCGAACAGGTAATAAACTGCGGGTTCGAACCGTAGTAACGGCAAATGCGCCGAAGCCGCCGAAGCACATGGGCTACGTGAGAACCGAAGATGCCTCTATAACTATGAGCCTCATCCACCACCACATATTTGAGATTCTTGAAAAAGTCAGACCAGCCGTCGTGAAAAGCCAAAATGCCCAAGTGCAGCATGTCCGGGTTAGTGAGAATAATATTCGGCGGGTTCTTGCGGATTTTAGTACGTACACCCGTAGGCGTATCACCGTCATAAATTTCAGCGCTGAAGGTCGGTAACTTAGAGGTCTTGAGCTTGCCGCCCCATTCTTGCAGGGTCTTCAGTTGGTCCTGCGCCAGCGCCTTCATGGGGTAAAGATACAGCGCCCGGGACTGCGGGTTTTCTAAAATGCTTTGCATGACCGGCAGATTGAAGCAGAGGGTCTTACCGGAGGCCGTGGGCGTAGTGACCGCCACATGCTTGCCTTCTTGCAGCGCGGTGAAGGCCTTGGCCTGGTGCAGGTACAGCGCGTCGAACCCGGCCTTTTCTAAAACTTGAATCAGATCTTTGTTGAGGGTCTTGGGCCAGGCTTGATACTTGGCGCTAATGGCGGGTATCTGCTGGATATGCTTGATACGGTCTTTTAAATCTTCGCGGGACTGAAGATAAGACAACAATTGAACCAGAGGGTTTACGGCGGAAGCCTTACGAAAAGTCATGGGCCGATTGTACGAATTTCGGCCAAAGTTTCAAAGGACGTTAAACGATCCCTGGCTGATCTAGAAGTTCCTGAAAGAAAGCCCGACCTTTCCGTCTATATTAAGGGGCGTATGAAGCAAAAACTTCTTCGATATTTCATCACGACAGGTTTTATCCTCCTCTGGGCTGGTTTTACATGGCCTCACCCTGCCCGGGCCCAAATTATTAGCACGATCGCGGGCACTGGCACTTCCGGCTATACGGGCGATGGAGGCGCGGCTACCAGCGCCACTATGTCGGTTCCCGACGACGTGGTATTTGACTCCCTGGGGAACTTCTATATAGCTGACGCGGGTAACGATGTAGTACGCAAAGTATCCGTAGGTACCGGCATTATTTCCACTTACGCGGGAACTGGCACCGTGTCTTACACCGGGGATGGCGGAGCCGCCACCAGCGCCACCTTTAACTACCCATCGGGTCTGGCGGTAGACGCTCAAAATAACCTTTATGTCGCCGACTACCTCAACGCGGTCGTCCGAAAGATTAATTTTCTCACCGGCGTCATTACCACCGTAGTGGGCAACGGCACTATCGGTTATACGGGTGACGGGGGCCCGGCCCTTTCGGCACAGCTCAACCTACCCGTGCGCCTCACTTTTGATGGCGCTGGCAACCTTTACATTACGGATTCCAACAATTACGGCTCACCCGGCAACGGGGTCGTACGTAAAGTGGCGGCAGGAACCAACATCATCACCACCTACGCGGGTAACGGCACCATCGGCTATATGGGTGATGGCGGCGCGGCCACCAGCGCTGAAATGACATCCCCCAAGGCCCTGGTCTTTGACCCCGCGGGAAATCTTTATGTGACAGACCCGGGTGTATCGGTCGTGCGTAAAATCGCCGTAGGAACCAACATCATCACCACTATCGCGGGCAACGGCGTGACCGGTTTTTCCGGAGACGGCGGCCCGGCTACCCTGGCCAGCATGAGCGATGACGCCCCGGACGGCGTGGCAGTCGATTGCGACGGAAACGTTTTTGTGACCGACGACTTAAACAACCGGGTTCGGGAAATTACCGCCTCGACGGGCATCATTAATACCGTCATTGGAACAGGTACCCCCGGTTACACCAACGGCCCAGCTTTGACTTCTGAAATTGAACACCCCGAGACCCTTTTATTCCGGGGAGGGAATATGTATCTGGATCAATATGACAACTCGGTCATCAGCGAAATCGCGCCCATGGGTATCGCCTGCACTCCTACCACCACGCCCACCATGACCCCCACTCAAACTTCAACCAACACCTCTACCAATAGCCCAACGAATACATCCACCCAAACTCCCACTAATACAGCCACCGTAACCACCACGCAGACCCCTACCAACACCACGACCAGCACCGGAACCTGGACGCCCACCAATACAGCCACCCAAACCGCGACAGTCACTCCCACTCAAACGGCCACCAATAGCGCCACGATTACCGCTACCCAAACCCCCACCAACACCACGACCAACACAGCCACCATGACTCTGACCTATACGCCCACCTGGAACGTGTCGATGGGCAAGCAGGTATCAAAGACCAGCGCCGAGAGCGGGGATACGCTGACCTATTCCATTGGAGTCACTGTCACTGGCGGACCTTTTACGGGAGTCGTGGTCACCGATACCCTGCCCGCCAATGTTAGTTTTGTTTCCATCGTCTCGACCAGCGCGGGCACTTCTAACTTTACCCCGGCAACGGATCTTCTCACTTGGACTCTCACCAGCCCCTTAGCGGTAGGCACCTATAGCCTGACCTATGAAACCCAGGTGAATCCCCTGGCGTCGTCGACCAGGCCGTATAGCGTGCGGACTAATTCACCCGCCCCGTTATAAATACCCACCAAAACTTTCGACAGTGTCCGGTTGACCACGGCTGTTCGAACCACACTGGTCACCGAACCATCGGGGGCCACGTTATCGACCTTAATCAAGT
>Ga0206960_1115_pt1 | contig 20579 bp, 20 predicted proteins | sample Alteio_BWOrgHeat_29_FD_153255 | JGI IMG/M metagenome (GOLD analysis project Ga0206960, IMG submission 153255) | Enriched cells from forest soil in Barre Woods Harvard Forest LTER site, Petersham, Massachusetts, United States -... | ecosystem: Environmental > Terrestrial > Soil > Temperate forest >... | reverse complement strand
CATCTTAGGCGACGAAGACTTTTTAGGGGACATGGACTTTAAGGTCTGTGGCAGTGAAAAGGGTGTTACTGCAATTCAGATGGATATAAAAATATCAGGCTTATCTCGAGAGATTTTGACTAATGCTCTTGAGCAAGCTCGTGTTGGCCGCCTGCATATTCTTGGTTGTATGAAAGCAGCGTTGCCAGAAGCCAGAAGCGAGCTTCCTGTTCATGCTCCAAGAATTATTACTATGCGCATTAATCCTGATAAAATCCGTGATGTCATCGGACCTGGCGGCAAAGTAATTAGAGATATTATTGCGCGAACTGGTGCTAAAGTAGATGTTAATGATGATGGACAAGTGCAGATTTGTGCAGTTGGCAAAGCCAAGACTGATCATGCGCGTAAAATCATTGAAGACATTACTCGCGAAGCTGAAGTAAACAAAATTTACAAAGGCATTGTGCGGCGTATTGTTGATTTTGGTGCCTTCGTCGAGCTTTTCCCGGGAACTGAAGGGTTGGTGCATATATCTGAATTATCTCATAAACGAGTAAATTCGGTGGCTGATGTACTACAGACGGGTGAAGAAGTTAAAGTTAAAGTTATTAGCATCGATAGAGAAGGTAAAATTCGCTTGAGTCGCAAACAAGCTGAGGAAGAACAACCTACACCTGCAAGCTAAATAATTTTAAAATTACACGATAATCAATAGGCGTCTTTAAGGCGCCTATTTTATTTAGTATTCGCAATTTTACCAATGTGTTGCTTGTTAGGCTCTGGCAACAGTTTTAAAAAGGGTAAATACATGCGTTTACTATTGTCGTGTGTGCTTTTGGTGTTTTCTAGTGTTTCTTTTGCTAAAGACATAACGAAGCCATCGATGATGAACCATTGGATTCAGTAATCTCAGAAACCACCCGAGTAGTATAAGGAAAATCTTCAATTGTCGGTACTACTACTCTTACTGCACGTTCAGCTAAAGCGCCGTGACCAATTTCGCGTCTCGACGTACCACGCAGCATTTTTGCCTCACCTACCGAGAAAGGAGGGAAATTATAATGCAACATGAAACGATTCCAAGACTCGCCATGTAAGGTATCAATTTTCTGCTCATCATCACGAGTACCCAAAGTAAGGCTTACCAATGCCTGAGTCTCACCGCGAGTAAACAAAGCAGAACCATGAGCCTTGGGAAGCACACCTACGTCGATGCTAATAGGACGAATTTCATCAAATTTACGACCATCGATGCGCACTGAACGAGCTAATACATCAGCCCGCATAATGCTCTTTTTCATGCTATCAAAATAGGAGGAAACCAGCTTGGCTTTTTGACCAAAAACTTCATCACCCAAAGACTCTTTAGCCGTCGCAATTACTTCTTGTTTAGCCAAGGCAATTTTCTCATAACGATCTAATTTATCTTTAATTTGCAGCGCTTGCGCTAAGCCACAATTTTGAACTATCGCTTCTACTTGCTTCCACAATACTTCATCTTTCTTAGGAGCTTCAAAAACAATTTTCTCTTTGCCAATTTCTTTACGCATTTCATGGCAAGCTTTAATTACTTTCTGACCTTCAGCATGGGCAGTAAACAGTGCGTCAATGAGTTCAGACTCAACAACGCCATCCGCGCCACCTTCAACCATAACAATTGCATCTTCAGAAACTGCAACCATCATATCAATGTCACTTTTGCTCATTTCGGAAATAGTCGGATTAACGACAATCTTGCCATCAACACGCCCTACACGCACGCCTGCAATGGGGCCGCCTTCTAGCGCAAAAGGAATTTGACTTACGTGAAGCGCCATTGAGGCACCACAGAGCGCCATGATATCAGTATCGTGCTCACCATCATGGGAAACTACAGTAGCAATAAGCTGCACTTCGTGACAAAAACCCGAAGGGAAAAGCGGTCGAATTGATCGATCGATAATGCGAGAATTAAGAATCTCACTTTCACGAGGCTTAGCCTCCCGCTTGAAAAAACCACCTGGGATTTTACCTGCGGCGTAAGACTTTTCAACATATTCACAATTTAAAGGGAAGAAGTCGGCGCCTTCCTTAGGTGAAGATGACATGCACACAGTCACCAACACTATTGAATCGCCCCATCTTACCCATACGGAACCTGCAGCCTGTTTAGCAATGCGCCCAACTTCAAAGCTCATAGGCATTTCGCCGATAAGGGCTTCATTACTATAGAATTTTTCACTATTATGCGTTTGAGTCAAACGCTCATTACTAACAGACATGCAGTCTCCCCTCTCACTATTTAATATATTATACCGAATAACTATCGTTTAATGCCAAGCCCATCAATCAGCTTTCTATAACGAGCAATGTCATTATTTTTTAGATACTGAAGCAACCGTCTACGACGTGCTACTTGTGCCAAAAGACCTCTGCGAGAATGATGATCTTTTTTATGGGTCTTGAAATGTTCTGTAAGACTTGCAATTTGTGTAGTAAGCAAAGCCACTTGTACTTCAGGAGAACCAGTATCTGTTTCATGTGTACGATATTTTTCGATAATTGAATTTCTATCCATCATTTCCTCAATAAAACGCCCATATTGGCGAAGCCACCACTAAGACAGAAGAAGTACCATCTTATGGTCATTTGAGCAGCGCCCAATATGGTCCTTTAGGCATAAACTGTCAAGGCAGGCTCAAGGCAGAGATAAGCTAACTTATTTATTCTCAAGCCCTAGTTAATTAAAGAGATTTTGGCGCTCTAGCTATCCATAGTACATCACCTTTTCCCTGCTTAAAATTATAAAAACGGGAAAAGACAAACATCAGATCGCTTAAGCGGTTAAGATACATCACGACCTCATCACGCAAGGCGAAACCTGATTCTATCAATAACACCACTTTTTGTTCGGCTTCACGCACCGCTACTCGAGCTAAATGAAAACGCGCAGCCACTTCTACCCCAGTAGGCAAAACAAAGCTTTTAAGCTCAGGCAGATTTTTTTCTAACCTATCAATAAAGGTCTCAAGCTCACCTACCCGGACTGCAGTCACCCCACTATCCAAGCGTTTTTTAAGGAGTTCCTGAGCCGATTTCTTTTGAGCCGTAGCTAGTTCGGCGCCCATATCAAAAAGGTCGCTCATAATAATATATAATTGAGATCGGTGTTCATCACTTAATTGATCACAAGCAGCTACAAAGCCAATAGTTGCATTAGCAGAATCAACTGAGCCATAGGCCATCACCCGATTATCGGATTTTGCTACTCGAACACCACCAAAAAGGTCTGTATGGCCCTTATCGCCACCTTTAGTATATATTTTCATGAGTCTCCAGAAATTAAGCTATTTAAGAGAATCTGCAATCAAGAGCGCTTCATGTGCGGCTTTCACATTATGCACACGCACAATATTTGCCCCGTGCAAAGCAGCGTATACAACTGCTCCCAAAGTCGCAAAATCTCGTTCAGCGGCATTCTTAATGCCGGTAATTTCACTTAAAAAAAATTTTCTACTTGGCCCATATAAGACGCCACCGGCAATTCCTGCCAATTCTTGCAGATTTTGCGTGAGCAGAAGATTGTGCTTAAGACTTTTGCCAAAACCAATACCTGGATCAACCAAAATACGTCCTCGCTCATATCCAGCCTCAACCAAGCATTCGACTTGTTGACGCAAAAAATGCGTAACCTCTAACACCACGTCACTATATTCAATTTTACCTCGCTGCATATTCTGAGGAGAGCCCTGACTATGCATAACTACTACAGCGTCAGCTGCCTGCACTACATCGAGCATTTTTTTATCATATCTCAGCCCTGAAACATCGTTAATCCAAGATGCTCCTTCGGCCAAACAAATACGCGCCACCTCGGCTCGTCGTGTATCAATGCTTAAATTACGCACACCTTCTGCAATCAGTGCTTTTACGGTCGGTATAATGCGACTTAATTCCTCTTGAAGACCGATATCATCGGCAAAAGGCCTTGTTGATTCAGCCCCAACATCAATAATATCTGCGCCGTCGGCAAGAAGCTGCTTGGCCTTTTGGACTGCCGCTCCCGGGGAATTAATTTCTCCCCCATCAGAAAAGCTATCCGGAGCAATATTAAGAATGCCCATAATTAAAGTGCGTTTGCCTAACACAAAAGTACGGTCACCGCATAGAAGAGCCATACTAGTTTAGCTCATAATCGGCTAATTGCTCCCGGACCAAATCAAAAAACTGCGTCTTCTTCCCCATTACCATCAATGACTTTGGCTTCCACTAAATGAGCCAACTCGAGATATCGCCTTCTAATTATGGACTGACTGGCTAAGTCATCGAAAATTTCTACTTTTCCCCGCCGCAAATGGCGACGTTCTGCAGCGACGTGGTCATCAGCATCCACAATAATAGTTAAATCTGCCGCAGGAGCTTTACAATTCAGAGACCTTAGCCACTCCAGCTCCAAATCCATTCCCTGATAAACAAGACTTGAAAGCACATAACGATCACTTACCACCCATATTCCTTGCTCTAGCTTAGGCAATATCTCATTTTGGTAGTGAAAAATTCTATCAGCTGCAAACAAAAGTCCCAAAAAAGCATGAGAGACAATTTTTTGGTCATTGCGCTGAGAATCTAAATATTTACGTAGTAACAAACCTGTTTCGAGAGCCGAAGGCTCATGAGTAAAAAAAGTTTGCTGTTTTTTCTCGCTTAGATAGGCGACTAATTTTTTGCATTGCGTGGTAGAGCCTGAACCATCCATTCCTTCCACAGCAATAAAAAGACCTTTTTTCACGAATCACCCTATGCACAAGTTCAGCTCTTGCATACAGCAAGCAATTTGGCCGGCAAGGTGCGATTCAACACTTTTTCCATTTTGAGCGATACTTGGGTGAGCAAATCTACATTTACCCCAGTTTCCACTCCCATACTTTGCAGCATGTTGACCAAATCTTCGGTAGCAACATTACCTGATGCGCCAGGCGCATAAGGACAGCCGCCAAGACCGCCAACGGAAGAGTCAAAAGACGCCACACCCATGGTCAAAGCAGCAAAAATATTGGCTAAGGCCAACCCTCGAGTGTCATGCATATGCAAAGCAATCATTGATAGAGGAACTTTTTGCTCGAGTTGAGCCAATAAACCCAAAGTCTGGAGCGGATTTCCAACACCAATGGTATCGCCAATGCTCATTTCATAGGCACCCAGGTCTTTGAAAAAAACTGCCAACTCATTTACTGCATCAACACTAATGGCTCCTTCATAAGGACAACCAAAAGCGCAAGAAATATAACCCCTAAAAGGGATTTTATCTTTTCTGGCCTGCTCACCTATTTCCTTGTAGCGAGCTAGGGCTTCTTGAGTACTCGCATTAATATTTTTTTTATTGTGGGTTTCTGAAGCAGCAACTACAAATGCAACCTCATCAATTGATGCCTCCATAGCCCGCTCATAGCCCCGCATATTAGGCACCAAAGCTGCATAACTCACTTCTTTATGCCGCGTGATACCTCGCGCAACTTCCATCTGATCAGCCAAAGGAGGGATCCATTTGGGGCTTACAAAAGCTGTAACTTCAATACGGCGTAAACCTGCCGCATGTAAATGCTCGATAAAAGCTATTTTTGTCGCCGTATCAACAATAGTTTTTTCATTTTGCAAACCATCACGAGGGCCAACCTCCATGATCTTCACACTTTTCGGTATCTTTTGCTCCATAAGAGCCCGTCCTGCTTTTCTATACAATTTCTTTTAGTATATTAGATGCTATTACAATACGCTGAATTTCGCTTGTTCCTTCATATATTTCTGTAATACGAGCATCACGGTAATGCCTTTCCACCGGATACTCAGTCACATAACCATTGCCACCATAAATCTGCATAGCTTGATGCGCTACAAAAGTTGAGGCCTCCGAAGCAAACAATTTTGCCATCGCCGCTTCCTTTGTATAGCGCACACCTTTATCTTTCATACACGCAGCCTTTAAAGTAAGCAATTTCGCTGCTTCAAGCCGCATTCCCATATCAGCAATTTTCATCTGAATCGCTTGCAACTCACCAATAGATTTCCCAAAAGCTTTCCTCTCTTTAGCATAGCGAACCGATGCCACTAAAGCTGCCTGACCAATGCCAATGGCTTGCGCAGCAATACCTATGCGCCCACCGTCTAGCACCGCCATAGCTATTTTAAAACCTTCACCTTCCTGTCCCAGCATATTTTCTTTAGACAAGCGACAATCTTCTAAAATAATATTGCAGGTAGATGAGGCTCTAATCCCTAGTTTGTCCTCTTTTTTGCCTCGTGAAACTCCAGGGTGATCCATGGGCACGATAAAAGCTGATATTCCCTTATTTCCCAGGGCTAAATTAGTGGTGGCAAAAACAATGGCTGCCTCCGCCTCATAGCCATTGGTAATCCATGCTTTGGTACCATTGAGCACATAAAAATCACCATCTCGCTGCGCCTTGGTTGACGCAGCAGCGGCATCTGAGCCGTTTCCTGGCTCACTCAATGCAAAACAGCCGATTTTTCGCCCCTGCGCATACGCCACCAAAAAACGTTCTTTTTGATCAGCATTTCCGAACTTATTAATGGGATCGCAAAAAAGTGAATTATTGACGCTCATAATGACGCCAGCAGAAGCACATCCCCGAGAAATCTCTTGCATGGCTAAAACATAACTTACCACGTCTAAGCCTGCACCACCAAACTCACTGGGTACAAAAATACCCATTAAACCCAGCTCACCCATATTTTTAATTTGTGGAGCGGGATATTCATGATTTCGGTCAATTTCAGCAGCACGGGGAGCAAGCTCCTTGTCGGCGAAATCAGCGCAAGTTTTAACAATCATTTGATGCGTGTCAGAAAAGGTAAACATGGATAATCCTAAAAATTAGCGAAGTGAAAACTGTGCTTTTTGCTTTTTCAAAAATGCGCCAATTCCTTCTTCTCGATTTATGTGACCAAAAGTTTTTGCAAAATAAAGTTGCTCTAGACGGTGAGCTTGCTGCTCGCTGACTTCTTGACCTTCATATAATAATTGTTTAGCCATTGAGACAGCAAAAGGGCCACGTAGAGCAATTAATTGAGCTGTTTTTAATGCCGCCGCCATCACTTCACCGACAGGAACTACTTCGTTCACCAAACCAATGCGCAACGCAGTAGCAGCATCGATTTTTTTTGCGCTAAAAATCAATTCCGCTGCCCATGCACTCCCAACACGACGTGACAGTCGCGCAACTCCCCCAAAACCTGGAATAAGCCCAAGTGAGGTCTCTACCAATCCAAGCTCCGCATTGGCACTGGCATAAATAAAATCACAAGCCAATGCTAGCTCTAATCCTCCACCCAACGCAAAGCCATTTACCGCAGCAATAGTGGGAAAAGGGAGATTACTTAATAAGCCAACTACTTCTTGACCACGACGAGAATATTTTTCTGCCTCAGCGGCTTTAAAGGTGTCCATTTCCTTAATGTCAGCACCAGCAACAAAGCTTTTTTCTCCCGCACCCGTGATAATGAGCGCTGAAATACTCTTATCATCTTGCGATTCCACACACCACTTTTCCAAGGCCGACAATACCGCAGAGTTAATGGAATTATAGACAGCAGGTCTATTAATAGTTAGAATAGCCACCGATGATTCTCGGCTTAACAAGAGCTCAGTCATTATTTTTTCTCTCCTCAACATTGTCTACGCCGTCAAATCACACCAGGCCTTCTTCACTAATATTGATTCAAACGACACATTTAATATTGATAAACTCCACGTCCTTTCTTTTTGCCTAAATAGCCTGCATCAACATACTGACGAAGCAGAGGACTTGGACGATACTTATCTTCACCCAATTCCCGATGCATGACTTCGCAAACCGCCAAACAGGTATCTAAGCCAATAAAATCAGCTAACTCCAAAGGTCCCATCGGATGATTCATTCCCAACTTCATTGTCGTATCAATGTCTTTTGCTGACGCCATACCTTCTTGTAAAACAAAAAAAGCTTCATTAATAAAAGGCATCAACAAACGATTAGAAATAAAACCGGCAAAATCCCTACAAAGAGTGCTCACCTTGCCCATTTTTTGTGCAAGGTCTCTCACGCTTTCATAAGTCTCATCGCTCGTTTGCAATCCACGAACGATTTCAACTAATTTCATCACAGGCACTGGATTCATAAAGTGCATACCAATGCAACGCTCCGGCAGCCGTGACGCTTGAGCAATTTTGGTAATAGAAATTGAAGATGTATTGCTGGCCAAAATCGTCGTCGATCGAACAATTTTATCCAAATCAGCAAAGATATCTCGCTTAAGCTCAACTTTTTCAGGAGCAGCTTCAATAACGATATCAACCGTCTCAAAAGTTTTTAAACTCTTTACCCACGTTATATTTTTGCAAATGGATTCCGTCTGGCATTTATCAAAAAGACCTTTTTTGACTAAACGTGCCAAACTCTGTTCTATATTCGATTGCCCACGTTTGAGAACTTCGTCACCAACATCATTAACAAAAACTTCAAAGCCACTTTGAGCGGCGACCTGAGCTATACCTGCACCCATTTGTCCAGCACCCACGACACCAATTTTGCTAATTCTCATTCAGCCCTCGATATTACCATCGCCACTGCTTCCCCACCACCAAGACATAACGATGCACAACCTAGCCGCACATTTTTCTGCATCATTGCTGAAATCAGAGTGCAGACAACCCTTGCACCGGATGCTCCAATAGGATGACCAAGCGCAATTGCTCCACCATACACGTTTATTTTTTGTCGACTAATATCAAGTTCCTTCATTGCTACTAGGGGCACCGCAGCGAAAGCTTCATTTATCTCAAAAAGATCAATATCGGCAACGGTCAATGAAACTTTTTGGAGCACTTGTTGAATCGCCTTTATCGGTGCTGTGGTAAACCAAGATGGATCTTGAGCAGAACATGAAACACCTAAGATCTTAGCCAGAGGTCTAAGCCCTCTTCTTTTAGCTTCAACGCCACTCATGAGAACCAATGCTGCTGCGCCATCATTTATTTTTGATGCATTAGCAGCGCTCACCGTGCCATCCTGAGTAAAAACTGGAGCAAGCTGAAGCATCTTTTCTGGTTGATAACGCTTTGGTTCCTCGTCTTGAGACAGAACAACTTCTCGACCGTTAATCATTTCTCGAACTTCGCTTATTTCATCGTTAAAATAGCCGTTTTTCTGGGCCTCTAGAGCATAAGCATAGCTTTGTTGAGCAAAAGCATCCTGGTCTTGACGAGAAATTTTGAAAACACTTGCACATAAATCCCCAAAACTGCCCATATGTTTATTTTCATAAGGATCCCACAAACCATCGTTAATCATCGAGTCAACAGCGGTTTGATTACCCATACGCATACCTTTACGAGCCGTCGGTAATAAATAAGGCGCATTCGACATTGATTCCATGCCACCAGCTACAACAATTTGGGACTCACCCAAAAGAATGCTTTGCCTCGCCAACATTAGTGCTTTAAGCCCAGAACCACATACCTTATTTATTGTCGTACAAGGCACTGATGAAGGTATGCCTGATTGAATAGAAGCTTGCCGAGCTGGTGCCTGCCCAGCTCCTGCACTCAAAACTTGGCCCATGATCACTTCATCAATATCAGCGCCTTCTAGCGAGACTTTAGTCACCGCCGATCTAATGGCTATGCTTCCTAAAAACGGCGCAGTCAACGACTGCAAAGCTCCTTGAAAAGACCCTATTGGCGTTCGCGCGCAACTTACTATTACCACTTCGTCAGACATGGACTTGCTCCTTTTTAGTCTGCTAATTTTTCTAACATGAGCCAATTTTTATGACAAGCATCTATTCAGCCCTTGTGATTAGCATTTTTAACCGGTAATTCTTGCTTTGCTAGCCGACTAAACTAGGATTAGAGAATGAAAATAGAATCTCTCTTCGACCCACAAACCTTTACTTTTAGCTATATAGTATGGGATGAACAAAGCAGAGATGCTATCGTTATTGATCCAATCTTAGATCTGGACATGACATGGATGAAACTCTCCACTCATTCAATTTCAAAAATTGTCGAAATTATAAATAATCTCAAACTAAAGGTGCATTTTGTCATCGACACACACCCCCATGCCGATCATATTTCCGGAGCGAACCATTTAGCCAAAATAGTCGATGCAAAAAGCGCCATTGGCAAAAATTTTTCTCAAGTCCAGAAGGAATTTGCGGAAATTTTTGGCACAACCGTTGAACTTCTGAAAGGAAGTTATGATCACCATATTGACGATGGAGAAAAACTCGTTGCCGGCACTCTTTTGATTGAAGCAATCAGCACTCCCGGGCATACACCGGCATGTATTTCTTTGCATGTTGGTGATTCTGTTTTTGTTGGCGACGTTCTTTTCCAGCCCGCTTTAGGTACCGGCCGTTGTGACTTTCCTTCTGGAAGCGCGAAAGATCTATATCACAGTGTTTTTCATAAGATCTATCGCTTGCCAGATAATACTATAGTTTACACCGGTCATGACTATCCACTTTCGGATCAGCTGCCAAAAGCTTCTTTTAGTTTATCGGAGTCAAAAAACAGCAATAAGCTTATACGTCAAGAAACCAGTGAAGAAGAATTTATTGAAATTCGATCTGCCCGAGACCAACAATTGAGCCCTCCTAAATTACTCTACTTCAGCTTGTGGGCTAACATTCATTCAGGATATCCTCCGCCATCCCCGAACGGCCTGGTTCATTTTCCCATACCAGTAAATGCTACCTAGGCTAATTTAAGCTGAAATCTAAGCGCCATGCCAAATCTCAGCTAGTTACTATATATAGATATGCGCACGGCAATCATTGATATTGGTTCAAATGCCATTAGAACAGCGGTTTATAATGATGACACATTAGGTGCTGCAGAAATTTATAATGAGAAGTTTAAAGTCGATATCTCTTCGCTTTTAGAACAATCGGAATTTAATAGCGAACATGATATTTATGATATTTTTTATCACTTTTTGCATATTTTTCGGACACTTAAAGTTGAATCGCTTACCTGCGTCGCTACCGAGGCACTTCGCAAGCATTCAAGAACTCCAGAATTCCTCCTCACTATTCATCAGAAATTCGCTATAAATATTCAAGTATTAAGCGGGGAGGAAGAGGCTAAATTAACCGCTCTTGGGCTTCTATGGGGGATCCCTGAATCTCAAGGCATTGCGGCAGACCTTGGGGGCGGGAGTCTCGAGCTCGCTGAAGTCAGTGGTCATCAGATTCATCAAGTAAAATCCCTGCCGCTCGGCACCAAGACCCTTTCTCAACGACAGATGGCTGGAAATGATCTCATTAAGCAAGAAATAAAACAACAATTCAAAATTAAGCAATATAACAATTTATATTTAATCGGAGGAGCTTTTCGCCTCATAGGACGTTGCTACCTAGAGCATAACTCTAGTTTGATGAAAAATTTGCATTATTTAACAATAGATGCCGCCGAATTTACAACTTTTTTAGATCAAATAAGCAGCCTACCAAAATTTCAAGATTTTTTTAAACAAGATGGCAGAAATAAATATGCAATTGAAGTTGTAAAAGCCTTAATCCAATTATTCAAGGCTCAGCAGCTTACCCTCTCTAGCTTTGGCCTAAAAGAAGGGCTCAGACTTAATCTGCTTTCGCCAGAAGAGCAAAAAAAAGATTTAATCCTTGAGCGTTGTCTTTCCGTCGCAGGTTCCTTTTGTGATACATTAGATTTGCATTCATATAATGAATTATACTCATCACTTACCGCGGAAAATAATACATTATCAGAAAAACTCTTTTCTGCGGCCCTCATACTTTGTCAGTCAACTAGACATATTGATTCTCAACACAAAGCAGATTCACTCACTAATTTTGTTCTCAGCACTGATATTCCTTTTAGCCACTTACAACGCGCGAACTTAACGGTAGCCATTGTTTATGCACTGTCTGAGAAAGTAAAAAATATTCCGCGGTCTATCAAGCGCATGCTCACACAGGAAGAATTTAGTCACACACGAATTGCAGGTGCATTTATTAAGATTTGCTTACTGATCGACGGACCAATTTTGTCAAAGCCTACGTTTTCACTCGTTAAAAAGGGCAGGCATTTAGAAATAGCAAGTAAGCATACCTTACCCAAAAAAATTCTTGAACAGATTAATAACCAACTCAAATTAATCAACGCTGAAATCTCTCAAAATAAAACACTTTAAAGCTGAATTATCGACGATTAAGAGCATAGTGGGTTCACCTTCCTTTAGAAGATCAGTAATATAAACTTAGAACGCTTTGCAAAGCTCATAATGCGAAAACAATCTCGGCCTGTTGGCCGATAGAAATTAAATCCTTAACTCTGCATAAACGTAGTACTTTTCCACTGGAGTACTATGTATTTTTTTATCTTTGTCGCGATAGTTTCGACGCTCAGCGTCACTCCAGCTCTTGGCACTTCCTACAATTATCATCCATCAACCCCAATATATTTGGGCTCCGGCTTAAATCCAATTCATCCCGATCAGGCCTTTCGCAATTGCTTGGAAAGTGACGGCATACGCAAAGTAAGCGGTTCCGGCGCCATGAACACCTATTTCTCGGTAAATTTAATTAAAAGCCGCAAAGAACTATTTGAGCAGCTACAAATTTCAGCGAGCCTTTCAGCTCGGAGCGCTTTTTGGAGCGGTAGTGCGAGCGCAAACTATTTTAGTGAGCATCGTTTTCATTCTGATTCGTTAACATGGATTATCAAGGGAACTACCGATTACGGTTCTTTTGCTTTAGATAATCCTCGACTCAAATCATTCGCGCAACAGCTGTTGGACTCGAACAAGCATGAGCAATTTGCAAAAACCTGTGGATTAGAGTTTATCAATCAGGAACGTCGAGCAGTACTTATCGCTGCAGTATTTTCGATGGAGAATGTATCTCAGGAGCAGAAAAAGCAATTAGAAGTTCAATTCCAAGCTTCATATAACGCGCCATTTCTAAACGCCGATCTTAAGGCTAAATATGCAAACTTTTTCCAAGATGCAGCAAGAACTAGTCGCATAAGCATGACAATCTATGCCGTTGGAGGAAGTGGCATCACTACTCTTGCCCCATTGGTCTCCAAACTGGACAATCTTGATAATATTCAGCTTATTATACAATCCTACATGGCAGGGATGACCGAACAACAGGCGGTTCCCCTAGAGTATTTTACGGGTTCCATGACAGCGTTCGGTTGGCATGGTCAAACACCAATTGAAGCATTCCGTCGTGAAAGGATTCTTGGAGAGCTATTCCATCGCTACACCAATGCCGAAAATACTTATAGGCGTATTGAGTCCATTATCGACAATAGAAATTCTGCTGTTTATCAAAATTTAAATGATACAATTATGGAAGAATATCGCGCTAATTATAGTGCCTACGGTGCCTACCTGAATGAATTACTCAACATAGCGGACCTTTGCTATGAAAATTTTACAGATTGCCGTCTACCTGAGCATTATCTTCCTCGCATCAAATGGCCCATTGATGTTGCAGATAACTGCGAACGCATCCGTCTACAAGCTTTTAGCCTTAATCAAATTGATGATGAAGAATTAGCAATGCTACGAAAAAAACAGAGCATGCCATTTTACCGGCCCAATGGCTCACTCGCTGGCTTTATCTCATGCGCCTTTTCAAACTAACAAGGAAAAAATGAAAAAACTATACACTTTTATACTTCTATTATGCTTGCAAGTTGTGGCTGAGAACGATCTCATTATTATTGAAAAGCGTTGTGTTGAAGACCATCTTGATCCTCCTCAAGCATTGCTGCGAAATAAATGGGCTCGCAAATGCTACCCCGATCTTATCGAAGAAATAGATCTTTATGAAAGGAAAAAACGACCTCTCTACGCACTCGTTCAACATGTAAATGGGAGTTGGCATGGACCTACAAACCCAAATGATTCCTGTGATGGATGGATACGAAAAGCTTTTTGCCTGGCGTCTTGTTATCCAGCCGATCAACTCGTTTGGTTTCAGCAAGGATACGTACCTATCAACGTAGCTGTTGAAGCAAAATTAGATAACGTCATGACTTTGACAAAAAATTCAACTATCGACGAACCAAAATTTCAAGTACTTCCGATAAAAGGCTATAGCCGTTCCATTTGGGACAGCAATGAAACTATACTTACCTTTAAAACCGCCAGTGGAAGACAAATGCGCGTTACCACTAATCACCCCATTTTAACAGCTGACGGAGTTATGAGGCAAGCCTCACAAATTCAAGTTGGCCAACAACTAGTTAAACAAAATGGCATGCCTGATGAAATTATTGAAATTAATTCAACTCTCGAGTTTGGCAAAGTGTTCAATTTATCCCCAAATTCGGGCAACCCCATTGAAAATATTGTAGTAAGCCAAGGTCTCTTAACTGGCTCAGAACATTATCAGTATTTGGAAGAATTTAATAGTCTTTACGGACGTAAATTATTGAGACGAATGGTCGATTTAGATCCCCAAAAGAAGCAATAAGGCGATATCTATTAATGCTACTGAAAAGAACAAAGGTAAAAAGATGAAAAATAGATTTCAAGTTTTTTTATTTCTCGTCCTTGTTGTCAGCTTATGCAATTGCGATTCAATACCCCAATCTGAATCATTGGAAGTCACCAAAACTTCAAGCCAAGAATTTTGCGAAACTATTCGTTTACAAGCATTTCAAAGGGATTTTATTGATGAAGAAGAACTACACATGTTAAGGAGGAAAAAAAACATCCCGTTCTTTAGGGAAAACGGTACGCTAGCTGGCTTTGCACCCTGCGTTGAAAATAATTAATAACTCATTGCTGGAGAATTAATCATGAAAAAAGTACTCTGTATCCTACAACTACTTTTAGCTACCCAAGTCTTAGCTACTGAAGATATGACTAATATCGCGGAGCGATGCGCTTCTGACGAACTTAATCTGGTGGAGGCTTCCGCCCGAAATGAATGGGCTCGAAAGTGTTTTGCTCAGGTAGGAGAAAATCTTGATTTTTTTACTAAAACAAATAGAACTGGTTATGTGCTTGTGCAACATAAAAACGGTAATTGGAAAGGCCCGCTAGATCCGACAGCTTCATGCGATGGCTGGAAACTAAAAGCTTTCTGCTTGGCTAAGTTAGATTAGCAAGGCTCCATATTTAGATGCATGGCGGTTGATTTTGCCATGCATCAATAAATATATATAAAAATTAAAAACAAACATAAAATATAAATCATTTCACCATTACGCGGATACCCAATAAACCCTTGATTAATAATATATAAATTAACCGCTACCGCATGTCTATATATCTAATATTCATATAAGCTATTGATTTCTCATAAACACACGTATATTCTAGTTTATATAGTATAGATATTTAGCACCCTATCTTTCCTCTAATGGTAAAAAATGGATTACAATAAACTTTTTGTGTTTTATACCGCAGCAAAACAAAAGCGATTTAGTGGCGCAGAGCTCAACTTGAGCCCTTCAGTAGTCAGCCGCCATGTAAGCGATCTTGAAGACACTCTGGGTTATAAACTATTTTTACGTACACCTAAGGGTTTAGTGCTTACCTCCAAAGGCGACTTGCTTTATCATCAAGCGGCAGAATGTTTTCAAAAAATTCGGCTGACTCAAGATTTGCTTTCTTCAACCAACAATCAAATTGAAGAAGAACTTGATGTCTTCATTCCTACAGCCTGGGCATCAAGCCTTCTTGTTCAACATATTTCGCACTTTATAGAAAAATATCCCAATATCTGTCTTAATATTATGAGTGATGATTCAACTCCTCACATAGACTCTGCTGGCTCAACCTTGAACAGAGTTGCAATATTACCCTATACGCCCAAAGATCAAAATTTAGTACGACGTTTTCTCACTGGATTTCAGCTAGGCCTCTATGCAAGTCAAGATTATCTCGACCAGTGGGGAACCCCCCAAAATGTTGAAGAACTTGATAAACATCGTCTTATCGGCTCTTCAGGAAGAGACAAAAACTTTATCGATGTCGACTGGCATTTAAAAGTTGGTCTCCCTGAAGGACAAAGTCGCAAACCGATTATAAGACTTAATAACATGGCCTTTGCTGCAAGCGAAAGCTTAGGAATTGCCAGCTTAGCCGAAGGAAACCAAGAAATTGTTGCCAATAAATTAGTAAGAGTATTAGCAGACGTACAGGGTCCTACTTCTAGTGCTTACTATATATACCCCGAATACATGCGACATTCTTATGTTGTCAAAGCCTTTGGAGACTTTTTGATTGAAAGTCTTACACGTAAGCCCCTGTAAGCAATACTTTTTACGAGACAGAATTGACTCAGCAAAGACTTTAGGTCCAATGCCACTTCAACAAGCTAATTTTTGTGTTACAATCATATAACTTAATTGAGTTGCATTGTGGACCATTTTCAGCCGACTTCTATATCAGAAACAAATCATTGCGCACTTTCAGATACCCTTGAAAAACTTGGGATAGACGCAAAACTAATTAAAAAATTTAAAAAAATTGGCATTATCACCGCCCGTGACTTGCTCGCTATTGTGCCAAAACGTTATGCAGATCATAGGCGAGTTGCAAAAATAGATGAGCTAAGCGTAGGACAAATCGCTATCGTAGTTGCAAAAATTCAAAGCGTGAAAAAAATCGGCTTAGGGCAAAGGCAGCGCCTCGAAATACGTTTAAGTGACGACACGGGAAAATCTCTGACAGCGCTTTTTTTTCATGCTGCATACTGGGACACTAAAAGATATACGCCTGGAACGCTAGTTACTGTCATAGGTGAAATCTCTAACTATGCAGCCATCCCTCAAATGGCACATCCTCGACTTCTGTTAGGCGATCGCTCGCAAGAACTCTTTGGTCTCTGGGGCGTTTATTATAAAACTGGTGAAGTACTTCCAAGTGAACTAACCAAAGTTACTAAACAAATCATCAATAAATTGCGTGCTCAGTCCTCATTTTCTCCTTCTGCGTTCAGCATCAATGCTCAACAAGAATTAGAGAGCTTGAGCTTTCTGCATCAACCGCCAGCCAACTTAAATAACCTTGAAATTGAACGCCTCAACACGTGCGACCACGCCGCCCATAAATTACTTGCTATGCTCGAAATGTTTGCTTTTCAACTGAGTCTTTTGGTCAAAAGGCAGCTTTCATATAAAGTAAGCGCGCCTCTCATTACCAAAGAATCAAGCGTATCTTTATTTGGCCGACTCTTTAACTTTCCTGCTACACTAAGCCAACAAATGGCCATTGAAGAAATTAGTCTTGAAATGGCACGCCCAATACCCATGGCTCGACTTTTGCAAGGCGATGTGGGATGCGGAAAAACAGCAGTGGCGGCTAGCTTATGTTTAGCGACGGTCCAATCGGGCTATCAATGTGCACTAATGGCTCCCACTGAAGTGCTTGCCGAACAGCATTTTCAATTATTCAACCAAATTTTTTCGCCACTAGATATTAGAATTGGATTTATTTCAAGTTCTGTCAGTGGTAAATCCTTAACTGCAGCCCTAGACAATATTGCTCAGGGAAAAACTCATATAGTAATAGGCACTCACTCGCTGCTCTATGAAAAGGTTATTTTCCATCGCCTGGGATTATGCATCATTGACGAACAACATCGCTTTGGTGTGAAACAGCGAACTTTGCTTCAACAAAAAGGCACAGAAAATCAATGTCCACACCTCTTAGTTATGACGGCCACTCCAATTCCTCGTAGCTTGTCACTCACTCAGTATGGTGATTTATCGATTTCAACTATCCATGAGATGCCTCGAGGAAGAAAACCCGTCATAACAAAAGCTTATCAAGGAAATCTTGACTCATTACTCATTAAAATAGTGAGCAGAGTTATAGAAAAACAAGAGCAAGCATTTATCGTCTACCCGTTAATAGAAGAATCGACCACCTTAGATCTCGCGGCTGCCACAAAAAACTACGAAATGCTTTCTCATCAATTTGGTAAAGAAAAGATCGCGTTGCTTCACGGGCAAATGAAAGCCGACGAAAAAGAAAGAATTATACGGGCTTTCGCAAAAGGCTCGGTGAACATTCTTCTTGCTACCACAGTCATCGAGGTAGGCATAAATGTACCAAATGCAACGTCAATGATTATAATGAATGCAGAGCGATTTGGACTTGCCCAACTTCATCAATTAAGAGGCCGAGTTGGAAGAGGCCCAAAACAAAGTTATTGTTTTTTGTTTGCCGGGGAAAAACTCTCTCATGATGGCCGTCGACGGCTAAAGGTCATGACCCAAAGCACCGATGGGTTCTTAATTGCTCAAGAAGATTTGGCAATTCGAGGTCCAGGAGATTTCTTGGGTACCAGGCAAAGCGGTGAACCTTTATTTCGTTTTTGTGATGTCACCAAACATATTGATATTATTGAATCTGCTCGCTTAGAAGCAGCACACTATTTTAAAAAAGACCCCAGCATTAAGAACTCCTATGTTAGGGGACTTCTAAGCCCTTATTTCCGCTATCAAAATCATCTTTCATAACTAAAACTGTACACTGAGCAAAGACTTCATAATTCCACCTGGATGATGAAATTTTCCCATAATTTTTGCTATAGCTTTTTTTTGAATCATGGGCCGCCATAATAATTCATTTTTATGACTCATTGACGTTGCGCTCAGAGTGATTAAATGTTCACTGCCCTCGCTATCAAGCCAATAAAAACTCGCGCGACCATGACCGAGAGGACATTGCCAACGAATTATTATAGCTTGTTTGACGACATCAAAGGCAGCGCTGATAATAGAAAAGTCGTGTTCTACTTGATCCTTTTTGATTTCCACTGGCCCCATCAGCTCTGAAACTGAAAAATTACCTACACCGTCTCCGATTCGAGCAAAAATATAATAGTGTCCACTCAGTACTTCGCTATAATCCCAAAGCAATCTATTTTTGTTTTCATTATCCAGAACAAAATGTATGCGGCTGCCAAAATTAACTTTTGGTTCGGTAGTATAAAAAAGCTCGATAACTTTTCTTTCATTCAGCAGCATTACCTCTTCCGGTATTTGAAATGCTATAAAGTGATTTGGTAATTTCTCATAAACTACTTCGTATTTTCCTGGTTGAACCCATGATTTTGTCCGAGGAAATGAAAGCGCAGGTCCTTGGCCCAGTAGATTCAAGTTCCATGGACAATACATAATCAGACTATCATAAGGAAACGGTTCTTGACGACATGAAGACGCTGCTTTCCCCGGAGTCCCATAGCGACCAAAAAATAAAGGACAATCCTCAACCTGCCAAGATATCAGCTTATCGTTGCCCACTAAATTGCTACCAGAATAATAACGAGAATGGCCTTTTGGAAAAGAGCGCGAATTACTAAACTGAGCACAGTCCTCCACCTGTCCCACTGGCTGAATACACAATGACTGCACACCTGAATTATCTAGACTAAATGCCCTATCATGCACTACTACTAAAGGGATATCCAAACATAAGGGCAAACCTAAATCCCGTGATTGCGCAACCACAAAATAGTCGCCCGGCTCAATAATAAGGTCTTCATTGCTTTGAATAGTCAAGCGAAAGGCTTCTTCCGATGATGACCCATCTAAACGCCGAACAACCATCCCATTTAATTTAACAGGCATTTCTCCGGCATTAAAAAGCTCAAACCATTCTTGGCCATGATCAGTCGAAGAACCAAGTCCGTGTGCATACACTTCACTGATGAGCACCCCTTGCCCATAAGTAAATGAGGAAGCCAATAAAAAAATTAGACATATAAACATGGCACAACCTGATAAAAGATTACTCGGTGTGCCTAACTAATAATGCTCCAGGTGTCATCGGTCACTCAAGGGACGAAGTTCGCCATCATCTTTTAAAAATTAACCAAAGTGATGATCAATTATCGTGAATTTTAATATTGCGCGACCTTTGTTAACAGAGTACATCGTCTTATCCTACTTTCGTCCAATATCAATTCTAATAATATATTGTCATATTAATTTTTTTTGTGGTTGCCAAATGCCAGAAACTAGAACTCTTACTCGCAATATTTTCCTAGCGCTTATCATTGGAACCCTGGCCGGCGTAACTATACCGCAAATTGCTCCTTGGGTGTCCTGGCTTGGGCTCATTTTTAAACTTTCTCTGTCTATGATCGTCATGCCCATTATCTTTACCTCGATTACTTCAGGCATGGGCGCTATAGGAGACGTAAGAAAGCTTGGAAGATTGGGCATCTCCACCATGATTTATTTCATTGGTACTACTTTTATGGCCATTGTTTTGGGGCTATTAATTGTGTACTTTGTTCAACCCGGCGTACGACCTCCTGACTCAGCGGTCCAAAATGCCCTGGAGAATAGTCAACCTGCAAATGTAACTGATGCCCCAAAATACTTTAAACAAGCTCTTATCGACTCTTCACCTATCCCTCCGCGTGAATCTTCACTCGTTTACTTTGATAAAGCCCTCAGTAGACTTGTGCAGCAAAACCATTCCATAGATGATATTCGTCAATCAGCTATTAAACTCGCCGGCTCTTTACAATTTCGCGAACGCCTTTCTGAAGAACAGCAGCCCGAACCCATTCAAACTATTTCCCTAGACGAGTTTCTACATGCTCAGTTAAGT
>Ga0206960_1114_pt1 | contig 20588 bp, 23 predicted proteins | sample Alteio_BWOrgHeat_29_FD_153255 | JGI IMG/M metagenome (GOLD analysis project Ga0206960, IMG submission 153255) | Enriched cells from forest soil in Barre Woods Harvard Forest LTER site, Petersham, Massachusetts, United States -... | ecosystem: Environmental > Terrestrial > Soil > Temperate forest >... | reverse complement strand
AGAATTCCGACCAACACGCTTCTGTTCGAGGCGAATTGCAACGCCAAGGTCGTCGCTTCAGCTTCACAGCCGGTCGCTAAGTCGGCGATCAGCCGGTCGAGCATCAGTTGCCGACGCCAGAGTTCGGCTAACTCCTCGTTTGCCGGTGGCTCCGAATTTTGACCGATGACGTACAGGGACGTCTTTACGAAGAAGTCTTGCAAGGCCAGGTGCGCGACCGGGTCAGCCACGGTAGCCCTGATTGCCTCACTCATGTGTCCGAGCCAGGCAGACCTCTGGAGATCGCTGATCTTGAAGCGAGCGTGCGACTCCCGCAGGCTCAGCCACCAACGATATTGAGTTTGGTCTTCGTCGCCGCCGAAGAATTGGATTAGGAAGGCGGCAAACTCTTCGGTCGCACAGCGCATGCTCTTGCCCGGGAACAGCGGCTTGAGAACCGGGTCGCGACCGACCCGGGTGTAGAACTCTTTAGAAAGTCTCTTACACCCGGCTTCGCGCCCGAGCTTGTCGAATAGTTCGGTAGCTTCCCTGTCCATAGCTCAAATGATATGCCCTTGAGATCACTGCAGTCGAACTTCGAACCCGTGCTTGCCTGATCCGACCTCGGTTGGGGCGGCGCCGGGCAGAATGACCGTCGCCGTGCAGTTCGCCGGGATGGTGATGTTTAGCTTGAACTGGTGATCGCGCTTTGTCCAGTTCGATGCGATCTCGCCGTAGGGGCTCATGTGGGTCGCCTTGACCCACGTTAGGTCACCGACCGGCTGGGGGCGGATGACGATGTGCTTAAAGCCAGGCGCCGCGGGGTCGAGGCCGATTCCGCCGAGCCATTGGATAAACCAGTTGCTGACGTCGCCAAACATGATGTGGTTGAGCGACGACTCGCCCTTCCAGTCTTCCCACAGCGTCGTGGCGCCCTGCTCCATCCAGTAGCCCCACCCGGGGATTTCCTTCCGCGCGACGAGCTTGTAGGCGAGGTCGGTCCTGCCGCCTTCGGATAGGACGCGAAGGATGTTCTTGGCGCCGATGATGCCCGTATCGATGTGGCCCTGGCGCTCGACATCTTTAACCAGTGCCTGGAAAGTGAGCGCTTTGCGGTCCTCTGGGACGAGTCCGAAGTAAAGCGCGGTAGACAGTGCGGCCTGGCTTCCGTTGGAGTACACACCCTTCGTTTCGTCAAAGTAGACACGGTTGAACGCCTTCTTAGTAGTCACGGCTAGTTGGTCATATTTCTCGGCGTCAGTCGGAATGTTTAGAATTCGAGCGAAGTTGGCCAGGATCGAGGCATCCAGGTACAGAAACGCCGTCGAGGTCACCTGGCTCGGCGTTTCCGTCTTCCACGGCAGCCAGTCGCCAAGGCTGTCAAACGGGATTACTCCGTCTTTGGTTTGGGCGGCAAGTCCGTCGACGTACCGCTTTAGGTGCTCGTAGTGTTTCTCGATCATCGTCCGATCGCCCATATAGCGATAGAGGTCGTTAACGATGATGGGATAGGCGCTGTCCCACGCCGGGTGGCGGTCGCTCGCTCCCCAGCCCCAAGTCGGCACGATAACGGCGGTTCGGCCGTCGGGAAACTGCTCGTCGGCCAGGTCGTTCAGCCACTTTTCGTAGAGGCTGACCGAGTCGAAGTTCATCAGGCCGGCTTCGGCGGCGAGATGGGCGTCTCCTGTCCAGCCGTTCTTCTCCCGCTGAGGGCAGTCCGTAAAGATGCTTTGTGCGTTGCTCAAGTATGAGTATCGCGTCGCGTGCTGGATCTTGTTCAGCAACTCGTTCGAGCATTCGAACGAGCCAGCCAATTTTAGGTCGGTGTGGGCGAACCGCCCTCGAAAGTTGTCGGCCGTCGGTGTTCCCGGGAATCCGGTGACTTCCATGTATCGGAAGCCACTGTAGGAGAAAGTCTGCTCCCAGGTCTCGGTTCCCTCTCCGCTGCAGATGTATGTGTCGGTCTGAAACGGCTGCGGAGGGTTGGTCTTCTGCATGAAGGTCTCGATTTCCGACCGCTGGATCATGCCGCCCTTGTCGAGCCGCTCGCTATATCGCATGCGGATCTTGGTCCCCGCCGGTCCCGCGACCTTGATCTGCGCGTGCCCGGCGAAGTTCTGTCCGAAGTCAACGACGAAGACACCCGGCTTGGGCTCATGAATCGCGACGGGTTTGATGGTTTCGCCGATCACGATCGGCGGACAGGACCGGGCAACAAGCTGTCCCTTCGGAATGTCCATAAGGACGGCGTCCGGCCAGCGCGAATCGTCATAGCCGGGCGTATCCCAGCCGGTGATCACCTTCCTGGCATCATAGGTCTCGCCCGTGTAAATCCCGTCCGTCAGTATCGGGCCGGTTGAAGTCTTCCAGCTCGAATCGCTGACCACCTGATCGGTCGTGCCATCTCGGTACTCGAGGCGGAGGATGACGCGAACTCGCGGTCTCCCACGCCAAGCAGCCTTCTCGAAGTGCCAAGTCGCGACGTCGTGGACATCGTACCAACCGGTTCCCAGGACTGCGCCCAACACGTTCTTGCCCGGCTTCAGAAGTGGGGCAACGTCATAGGCGGTGTACAAAATCCGCTTGTCGAAATTCGTGTAGCCCGGCTCACGCTCGACGCCCGGAGCGACCGCACGTCCGTTCAGGTGAACCTCGGCGTATCCGAGCCCGGCCGCAAAGAGCCGCGCCCTTTTGACTGGCTCTCGCAGGTCGAACGAACGCCGCAAGAACGGCGCCGGACCTTCTTTGCCGTTACCGATCCAGCGGGAAGCCGACCAGTCGTCCGGCGAAAGCAGACCCATTTGCCAGGTTCCCTCTGGACTCCAAGCGGATACATTCCCCGCCGAATCCCAGGTCTGAACCTTCCAGAAACACTGCTCGTTAGAGGTGAGCGGCTTGCCGCGATACAGAATCCCAACCGACTCCCCCGACCCAACCTTGCCCGAGTCCCAAAGGTCTCCTTTGTCGCCTTTAAGGCCCTTCTCGGTAGAAGCGACAATCACCCGATACCCAGCCTGCCGCCAATCCGGCGCCGATGTCTGCGTCCGCCAACTCAACCGCGGCGCTTCAACGTCGACATTCGAAGCCTCCGAAAGATTCTCACACCGCAGGTCGGTAGTCTTGAAATGAGAACTCTGAACAACCAAATGGCCAACTGCCATAAAGGCCAACGCCGCGAGGGGACAAAGCATCGGCAAAGATTACCGGGATCGAGGGCCCCAGCTAGTTGATAAATATTCTAACGAACGAACACTGACAGGCCAAATACCAGCATTTGCCTCAGAAAGCCCATCATATTATTCGAGAAACAAGATTGGGCGAACTACGTTACGCATCCGCAATAACTCTTCTTCGTTGTGGCGGAGTAGATCGTGAGACCATGTCGCGTTTACGTCTTCAACACAATCCTTGGCTAAAAGCTTGCCAATTTGTTCGAATGAGCCAAGATTTGCCCTCTTCAGGTCTTCCGGTTCGCCCTTAGCACCCAAGATGAAAACTCGGTCATAGAGATCTTCAGGAATTGCCTTCTTCACTTCGGCTAATCGGTCTTCCCTATTGTCAAAGTCAATCAGCAAAATGACCACGCGCTGATCAAATCGCCTCATCTCCCCAACATGTATGCTGGAGAACTCATTGACAACAGCTTGCCAGCCACCAACTATCTCAAGAGGCTGAATTTGCCTGACATTTTTAATCCCGTGATCCAGCAAAAAGCCGTTTACTATATCCTCATTGGCCTTATCTTCTGGAATCAAAAATAAGTGAGGCAGGTATTTATTTATGCTCACGGCTCTAAATCGCCCCGAATCATCGCAGCTGCTAAGTCGCCCGTGACATCTAGTTCGCTCACCAGGCGAATCTGAGTATGTTCAATGTGGCTTCGACGATGAAGAAGAATTATATTTTCGCTGGAGAAGCGTCGCAACACTTCGGGATTGTGTGAAGTGACCAGCATCTGGCCGCCAGTCTCGAATGAACGCCTCATCGTTGTGATGAAGTGACCGACCTCTCCAATAGTTAAGTAGTTATCAGGCTCATCCCAAAAGCAAAAAATGGGGCCGTAGGACTCATTCGCCGCCAGAACTAGAGCTGAAATGAAAAAGCACTTTTCCCCATCTGACAAGTCGCCAAAGGGCAATACTAAACTAGCCGCGTCCGCTCGAAATTGAACCTGAATGGACCGTGAATCGGTCGCGACTAGTGGATTCTTGATGTCCCATAGATCCGGCATAACCTGCTTGAGATATCTGTCGATTTGTGAATAAGTTGCTGGCGAATAAGCGATCAGCCCCGCGAACCATTCCCCAATATTGCTAACTTCTCGATCCGGAAGGAGGGCCTCACTTGTCGACTCGCCAATAATTAGGCTCGGAATTGGAGCGAGGATGAGTAGCTGCGAAAGCCAACGTTTGAAGATGAACAAAGGGTCAAGTTCCGATCGCTCTTGTATGATAGGTAGGGCCACCAGATGCCAGTCCACGAAGAACCTGGCTGCAGACTCCTTTGCCGTTTTTGCCAGCTCAACCTGGGAAACGTCCCTGGAGAACACCGGTTTTCCTGCGGAAGAAAGTCTCTCTTCCTTAACCCTAAGCTCCTTGAAATCTTCCGGTAGTTCCAGGGCCAAAACGTACTGATACTGTTTGCCGTCAAGCACGACCTCTAGCTCAAGGCGCAATGGTTCGTCTCTTCTGTTCCGGTTCAGATCCCTTGGCTTAACCAACTGACCAACTCGGTTCGTCCCTCTCGCAATTTTTTGCAGTATTTCTAGGGCGATGCCGACCGTAGACTTGCCTGCACCGTTTTTCCCAATAAGAAGTGCCGATGGTTTAGCAGCAAGGTTCAAATCAAAGTTCACCAGGCATCTGAAGTTACTGATGTAGAGCCGTTGGATCACGTTGAAATCTTACCGCGTGGTACTGGATCGGGCGCTTATTGCAGACGGTCTGGATAAGCAATCCAGATACGGACGCTAAACCGCGCCTTGACGAATACCGATCAAGAGCCCGATCTTCTTACAGAAAGAACAATCGGATCATTGCAGGGCGGTCCTGCTCCCCGAGGTGGCATCGCACCGCGTCTTGGACCATGGCTTTGAGGTCGTTCCAGGCCTCACCGTGCGTGTAGATCCTGTGTCCAAGCGCGGCAGCCTCGTAGCCGCCCTCAGGCGATTCCACTACCTCGAACACTATTTGCTTCACAAATTCATTGTACGCCGCTGGGGCAAATGTAGGGCCGTTCACGCGACTCCCAGACCTGGATGACCGATCCGTCTTCGTTTTGACGATCAGGTATCCGGACGAAACCGGCTTTCGCGATCACGTTCTGTGAGGGCGAGTTGTCGGGATGAATGGTTGCGATCATCCTTCCGATCTTCCAGACTTCCCTCGCGTGGGCGATAAGTCCTCTGACAATCTCAGTGGCGTAGCCTTTTCCCCACTGATCGCGCCGAAGCCAATACATGACCTCCGGCTCAGCCTGCTGTCCGGGGTGGAAAACGCCGGCACAAGCCACCAGGTTGCATGCAATCTTGTCGATGAAGGCGATCAAGCCATACCCTCTTCGATCAAAGTTTTTCTCGGTTACATCCTCGACCCAGTAGAGGCAGTCCGCTTCTGTCAGCGTTCTGGTGTCTCCGACAAAACGCATGGTCTCCAGATCGCCAAAGATCGCGACCATCTCTTTGGCGTCTTGCGGCGAAAGCCGTCTCGCTATGAGGCGATCCGTCTCAAAAATCGTGTGCACCTGCACGATTCCTAGCCCTGCACGTGGTGCTGCAGGTCGGCGAGCCGTCGATCGAGGGCAGCGATGCGCCGCTTCAGGTAGCTAACACGCAGCCAATGAATCACACCAAGAACAATCCATACGATCCCCGAGGACAGGCGAAAGGGCTTGTGGTCCCCGGTCCACTCGACAAGATCCCAAAGTCCTACCAAGACGAAGCCGCTCGGCAATACCCAAGCCGGCATTGCCATGAAGGCGCTCCCGAGTCTTCGCGCAACAGCTCTCACAATCGCATTATAAGCCCAAGGAATCGCGCATCCCGATCAATTTCTGGGCCGTATATCGGCTTTCAAATGAATCTTGGGAAAAAGCGGTGGAGCGTTGTTGGTGCGAGGATCCTGCTTGCGGTTGTTTTTTTCGTCTATGGCGCCTTGAAGCTGACGGGCAATCAGTTTGGTCTTGGCGAGGGGCTGACCCATTCGAGGCTCTCCGACACTAGCCCGCTCATCGTCACGTGGTACTTCTTCAACCTTTCGCCTCTCTATCGAGACAGCATCGCGTTCGCCCAGATTGGTACCGGCCTCCTGCTCCTATTTCGCCGTACAGCCCCGATTGGCGCCCTCTGCTTCCTCGTCATCATCGTCAACATCGTGTTGATCAACTTTGGCTACAACATTGCCAACGACGTCAAGATATTGAGCTCAGTCTTACTCGCGATCGATTGCTTTTTGATCGTGAATTATTTGCCACGCTATCGAATGCTCCTTGATACGGACGACGCAAAACCGATTGACCGGAGCACCCAGGCCTGACTCACGGTTCGCAGGCGGTGGAACCGGCTCTGCGCTTCTTCTTCATACTCACGATATGTGGCGCTACCTACTCATCGCGATCGGAGCATGCTTTGCCCTGATGAGTACCGGCATGGCGAGGAACTGGGTGCAGATCGATAACGCCGCGACCCCTTTGGTGCTGGCGCTCGCATGCTGGGCGGTCGCCGTTATTGGTTGGAAGCCTCACCTGGCCCTTTTTTCGCTAGGCGTCGCCCTGATAGCAGGTGGCGCCGTGCTTTTCTTCGTGATGCCCTTAGTCGTGAACAACGGGAGTGGACAGGACGCTGTGGCCCTCTTTGCCACCGCGGGAGGCTTTATTTCAGGCCTTCTCGGCTTTTGCCTGCTAGTACTGGGAGTCGCTTTTCGGCGGATTACCAAACAGAATTCTTAACGCACGCCGCCGAGACTCCAGGCCGATTGCGCGCTTTACTACGCATGCCCAAACTGGAGCCGCGAGCTAGTTGTCTGTCGGCGTATTACCTAGCAGGTGGCTCACCGAGTACATCTGGCCCGTGTGGTAGGCCAGATGAAAGGCTTGATATTCGACGGTGGTTCCCCAGGTCCAGTTGGTCCGGTTCGGGTTCGGCTCCTCGGAGTCGTGAGGATTTGCGACAAAGGAGGCCTTGCAGGCCTCGTGGATACGCTTGAGCTCGCCATAGACTTCTGCCGCGCCCATTGGCAGTTCAAACGGCTCCTTGGAGTTCGTGGTGTAATAGCTGGCCATCTGCACGACGAGCGGGCTGTCGAAGCCTTCACCTAAGAAGGATTGTGCTTCCCAATATCCCACGTGAGCAGCCAGTTCCCCGATGCTCAAAAGGCGGGGATCGGGCCGCTTCCACACATCGGCATCGGGCAGGCCTTTGAAGGCTTCACCCATCTCCCAGTGCGCGACGTCCAACGCTTTCACGAGCAAATCCAAGTTAGCCATAAATCTCACCCTACCCGGCAACAATAGCAATTGCACAGCGCAAAACGACTTCGATTAGAATCCAACGATGCAGGACGCGCCGAGCAAAGCGGTACTCATTGCCTTCCGGTGCACCGACCCACCAACGCGCCTGGCAGGCGGACAAGGCGGGACTTGGCGCAGCAGCGCTGTCGTTCTGAAGCCGATGTATGACCCCGATGGTGCCATCTGGGAGGCCGAGACTTTGTCCAAGCTCCCTCAGCTTGGCTATCGAATTGCCGAGCCTGTTTGCACCTCCGGCGGAGACTGGACCTGCGAAGGCTGGACCGCTTCTCGGTTTGTAGACGGCATCTGCCCTAAAGGGTCCGACCTAACGGAACGCTTGGCTGCCTCGCGGGCCCTGCACGCCGATCTCGTAAGCATAGAGCGGCCGGCACATTTCGACCGTGCCACAGACCCCTGGGCCATAGCGGATGAAGTCGCCTTCGGCTTTGCGGACTGGTCGCCCGATGACCGAATCGCGTCCTGCCTCGAGCGCTTCCGGCGCCTCCAATCTCCCATCATCGGCCATTGGCAGGTGATTCACGGAGACTTGGCCGGCAACTTCTTGCTGTCTCCCGGCCAAGCGCCTGCAATTATCGACTTCACCCCGAAGTGGTCGCCGCGCGGATTCGGTGAGGCGGTTTTTGGGGTCGACGTCTGTCTCTGGGAAAATATCCCCCTGGAGATTGTTGTCTCAGCACTGTTGCCTATCGAGCGTCGGCTCCTGCCCTTGGCGGCCTCCCGGCGGCTGCTCGAAATCGACACCCTACACAAAATGCGTTCCCTATCCGCCGATATATTCGACCAAGTCTCTGCATACGCAGGGCTGGCGGACGGACTCGAGTCCCTGCACTGAACCGGTGTCCAGCGGGGATCGTGAGCTTCTTAGGTCAGACTCTCTTGCCGGCGCTTAGCTTCGCGGGGAAATCTATTGTCCAGCAAGACAAGCCACAAGGCGCAAAGGCTAAACGAAAGCCTCTGCGCCCAAGGGAGCAAGAATACGAGGATTCCCGTGTAGTAAATAGTCGCGCTCGATATAAGAACGGCAAGACAAACACATCCGGCTGCAAAAAATCTCACCTCGCGATTGACATAGAGACGCCGGGCGAGCGGGACCATAGCGGCCAGCAGGAAAACCAGCGAGATCGCGACCATCAAGTCGTGCATCGGCGTAAACGTAAGCGCGGAGTAGACCATAGCGCCGATACCGCCGATCCTGATGAATTGGGCGTCCTTGGAGAATTCCTCGGCTCGAGCCAACCGCACAAAAACGGGAGCGAGGCTGACGCAGAAGATCAGTAACCCGGCGATCGCCATGTTGCGCGCCGGACCGGCCGGTCCCCGTAGCAGCGTCGAAATGTAATGCCGCTCCCAATCGAAGCCGCCCGGATAAAGTTTCGTCGCGGCGAGCAGAAACGATATGGCAACCAAAATTCCGACGACTGAAAGCATCCTCCAAGCCATTTCCGATATATCTAACTGCCGATTCTCTCCCAGGTTGCGGAGTATCGCGAGTCGCACGACATCGCCGAGCGGCGTTACCAAAAGCGCGCCTAGCGCTCTACGATCTCAAGGCTCAGGCTGATCATGTCGCCTACCTTGACCGCTTCTGCCCGCTGAACGGCGACTTTGACGGGCACGAGGTAGGCCCCGTCCTTCGGAAAGAGCGAGGTGCTGTAGTCCGTTCGACCGATCTTGACGCTCGCTGGGATACAACCCCAACCGTAGGTGACGCGGTTTGAGATCGCCTTGATCTCCGCTGAAAGTTCCGGTGGGACGGGCACAAATACAAACGGCGCCGGCCCGCGCCACCAGATAGCCTCACCTTCGAATTCTAGGACCACGCGGAAAGTATGAGCGCTCAAATTGGCGGAGCGTTATTTGTCCAAATCGTCGGGAATCGTTTCCGGGATGTTGGGATGTTCGGTAAGAATGGTCTTCCAGGTGTGGAGCTTGCCGTCTGCTCCGACTTTCATCAGAACGATTGACAACCGGAAGTTCTTGTCGTCCCTTTGAGCGTACCGATCGAAATTGTCGAACGCCCACAGCTTCTTCCTTCTATTCCAAAGAATCGGCCCATTCGAATTCATGGCCGGCGGGCGCCCCATCTGGATGACCTTGCCTTTCCGGATAGAGAACAGCATGGTGTCCCAGTGGACGCCCAGCCGAATGCGGCGCGGACGGCAATGACCGGATAACCTGGATCGATCTTCACGCGGAAGGCGTGGCAAAACGGCGCCTCCAACGGAGCCCAACGTGCTTGTTCGATGCCGTTCTTGCAGATGATGACGAAGTCTTCTGCGATACCGTGCTCAGTATCTGCGCTTTCACAGCGGTACGAATCCGCCGACCACCTGGCCTTGCCAACATTTAGCTTGAGCGAGTTGTCCAGCCGGCACTGGCGTAACGGTGGAAACCGGAGCCGATCGGGTTGAGCGGACGTTACCAAGAGTAAGGGAAGCACGTGTATTGGACGACTCGGCAGGTGCACTATTTTCAGAGATTTGGCCCTATCGGCCGGCTGGGAGATAGGGCTTAGGACACCAACGAGCCACGCTTTGACAACTAATAATTTCCTATTCTGAAATCAAGAGCGAAGTCCGGTTAAACTACTGCACAGACCGCTGAACCTCAAGGCGAAACTCACCTTTCGATGCCTGAACAGCGGACGAGCCGAACATGCGCAGGTCGACCAGCGGAGACTTCCACGACGCCAAAATTATCGTTGTCGACGACGGCGAAGCGAACCTTAAACTTGCCAAGCAGGTTCTCACGATGGCCGGTTACGTCAACGTCACCCTGGTTCAGGACTCGCGGCAGGCCGTCGAGACGATCGTTCGCGAAGGACCCGACCTGGTTTTGCTCGACGTCCACATGCCGTTCATGGACGGCTTCGAAGTGCTGGAAAAGACGCTCAAGAAGCTGGGGCCCGAAGCCTTCGTGCCGATCCTGATGTGCACTTCGGACGACACGGTCGAATCGCGGCAGCGCTCCCTCAAGCTCGGAGCGAACGACTTTATCCGCAAGCCATACGAACAAACCGAGATGCTACTTCGCGTCCGCAACTTCCTTCGGATGCGCGGCATGCATCTTGCGATCCAACAAGCCAATGCAACGTTGGAGAACCGCGTCAGGGTCCGAACTCAGGAGTTGTTGGAATCCAGAGGTGAGGCACTCGACTGTTTGACACGCGCGCTCGGATATCGCAACGAGTCCGGCGCCCAAGGCAAGCGGCTGAGCGGTATCTGCGAGCGAATAGCACGCTCTGTAGGACTTGAGGAGGCGGAGGTCGAGATGATCGGCCTGATCGCGCCGTTGCACGATCTCGGCAAGGTCGCGCTTCCCTACTCGCTGCTGGCCAAGCTCGACCAGATCAACGAAGAGGACCTGCCAGAGATGCAGCGGCACACCGTGATGGGTGAGACCATCATGGGAAACGTCAACTCGCCGATCCTGCGCGAGGTCCGGGAGTTGGCCTTGCATCACCACGAGAAGTGGGACGGCACCGGCTACCCGCACGGACTCAAAGGCGAAGAGATCCCGATCGCGTGCCGCATCGTTTCGGCGGCACTCAAGTTCGACGAACTGACGACGGCCCGCCCAAACCGACCCGCGATGACACGCCAAGAAGCAGTAGCCGAACTCAGCCTCCAACGAGGCACCGCCTACGATCCCGACGTCGTTGACGCCTTTAGGAAGAGCTACGCCTAAAGAGCCTCGATCGCTCGGGCAACCTCGTCTACCGTCCGGAGGGGTGGGGTGGCGCCGGTGGCGACGAGCCTTGCGGCGGCGGCAAGTTTTGGGGTCACCGGGTTAGCCGGCTCCAAATCGGCAGCCTTGCGAAAGGCTGCTTCTGCTTCCGCTGCGCGGCCCGAGGTGAGCAGGGCGAGGCCGAAGTTAACGAAGAGACCGCCGTCTTCGGGAATTCTGGTTACGGCATCCTTTGCAATTTGCAAAGCGCGGTCCAGTTGGCCAAGTTGCATCGCGACCATGATCGATTCGCGCGCAACGCCGGGGCTCTGTGGAAGAAGCGCTTGCGCTCGCAGGAGATATCCCAGACAACCCTCTTTGTCACCGAATCGCAGGCGAATTCGGGCCAAGTGAAACGTAGCCGGGCCGTTTTCCGGGTTGATCTTCAGCACCTGCTCGAATAGAGCGGCCGCTCGTCGAAGCTTGAGCTTCGTGCGGAAATCCGGTGGCCCGGGTATGGCGTGACCATCGAGATGGAGTTCACCCTTGACCAGCGCACAAGCCTCCTCAAAGAGCCTTTTGTGCTTCTCCGCTTCCTTCGGGCTGAATTCCCTTGGCATGTATTACTTAACCAATCCACGCGTCGATGACGTCGCGGATAGTTCTTACCACATCCGCCGGCTCAGTGTTAGATGTATCGATTCGGAGCGGGTCCGTATCCCAGGGGTGGTAATCCCGTTCCTCTATTTCCCGCCAAGTAGGGTTGGTATGTCCGGTGATCACCGTCTTCCTGCCTTCGGCGCGGGTTCGGTGAAGCGCTCGATCGGAGCAAACGACTTCAACTTCGAGGTAACGAACCCCGGCATCGGTTGCTACCTTTCGATACATCTCGCGAGTAAGCAGCCACGGGTTGACGGAGTCAACCACGACGGTCCGACCCAGGCGCAAGTTCTCACTCGCAACGCAGCAGGCAACCCAGTAGCCGTTCCCGCCAATCTGGTCGTTTGTCAAACCCCCATCCCTCATCGCCTGCTCGATGGTGTCCGCTCTCAGATAGACGGCTTCTAGACACCGCGCCAATTCTGCGGCGATCGTCGATTTCCCCACACCGGGGAGGCCGGCGAAAATGATGAGCACAGCCATTACTTCACGGTTCCGGCCCAGGGCACCATGGTTCTTAGGCCGCCGTAATAGTGGTCGTAAGTGCCGGAATCGAGAAAAGGGTCGGTTGAGAGATGCTTTCGCACGTCGTCGGGTAACGGTTTGCCGAAGAGGATGAAGTTTGAGAAGGCGACCAGGTTGGCGGCCTGCGAGGGCTTCAACGAGTGGCCGCCGCCGCCCATGAAGATATCCAGGGCCAAGTTCTGCGGCGATCCGAGCCAGCGGTAAACCGGCATGGCTCCCTCGTAGCCGATCGAGTCGCCTTCGGCGTTGTCGGCATAGTCGTCGTTGGTATTAATGATCAAGACCGCCCTTGGCGCGATCGCGGCGACCATCTCGTGGTGGTCGAAGGGCAGGCGATCGGCATAGCCCCAGGTCGAGGTTTGATACATCCGAGGCTCGTTCAAAAAACGCCGAATCATCTCGTTCGAGTTGTGGGTCTGGTGGCGCACATGGTCACCGAAGGACTCGGCTCCCGGAGAGCGGCCCCACGGGTAAACGTTGCCGAAGGGCGGCTTCCGGAAGGGAACGCCGCCGAACGAATCGTATCGATAGGGCGCCGCGCCCCCGCTTCCGGAGCCGCCCGGCGCGGTCACTTGAAAACGGTCGTCCAGAAAGCCTGCCAGCAAAGCCGCCTTGCCCCATCGCGAGAAGCCGGTGACGACCAGCTTCTTCAGGTCGAGCAGGTGCGCATAGTCGGGATCGTGGGCAGCCAGATATTGCAGCGCATCCACGCCACGGCTGGCTCCCCACGCCCAAGCCAACAGCACACCGCGGTCGTTCCCCTCGCGATCCAGCCTGTAGGGATACAGGGTGTAAAAGGCGCCTGTGTGGTTGCCATCGTCGCTGGCAACGCCTTGAATGTTGAACTGCGGATTGTCGCTGGTCGGGATGCTAAGCACGGCATAGCCGCCTTGCAAGTATGCCCGGTTAGGCGGCGCCGATGCCCGGAACGACTCCTCCACGATGACCGGATATGGAGCGACGCCCACCGAAGGAAGGTACAAAACCGGCTTGAACGTCGCCGTCTTGCCTCCATCCTCAACCGTAACCGTGACAGCCTTCGAGCCCGAAGGGCCCGTGCTCGAGGTGGCGGAAAGCAATGCCGGCGGCGCCGGCATATAGCCGAATTCGTAGTACTGTGCCAGGTCCTTGATCTCAGCACGCCGCCTATCCCAATCGGCCGGCGAAGCCGCCTTCTTGCCGTTGATAAACGTGAAGGGGTCGGGCAGGGTGTTCAACGTCCGCAGGTCGTAAGGGTCAGGGTACTTCCCAGCCCGGCGCAGGCCGCTCAGCGCCTTGTCGAGCGACTTGCCAGCGCGATCGACCTCCGGTTGGCGCGTGCCCTTCTCCAAAGCGACCTTGGCGGCGGCAAGTGCGCGGTCGACCCGGCTTTCATCCTTCCAAATGCCCCTGACCAAGCCTGCGTCGGAGGTGGCCGCCGGCGACGCCTTTCGAACACTTTGCTGAAGCGCAAACGTGTTGAGCGGCATCGGCGACTTGCCGTCGTATCCGGACAGCACCACGTCGCCCCACATCGTGTTGTCGTCGGTCCCATGCAAGTTCGCACTGCTCCAGTGAAGCTGATACGGGCTCTGGGCAATCGCGTACACAACGAACTCCATCCCCAGCTTCGTGTCATTCCTAAGGGGCAGATCGCCGATGGACCATGCCACTTCGACGGTGTAGCCAATCTGCTTGCCGCCGGCATCGACGCGCGGAGCCGCCGCGTAGGACTGAAGGTGCGTCGACCAGATTGTCGGGAAATACTTGAGCCCGGCATTGGTTCGGTTCCCCGTCTGTTTGCCGTCTGCACCAACGACGATGTATCCGTCGTCCTCTTCGAATTTCGGAAACTTGTCGTCGAAGTGGTCGATATAGATCTGCACACCTGATCGCCTAGTTTCGGCCTGGGCCGACGTGTTGACGGACGGATCGGTGACCGTGAAAAACAGGTAGAGCGACGGCCCGCACCACAGGGCCTGGACTTTTGCCGATACCTTGCGCGAATCGGCCACGTCTGTGCCGACGGCAATTGCAATATCCGAGGACGGCGCCTTGTCCCACTCCGGACTGGGTTGGGCGTTTACCTGGATCGGCCCTGGGATGAAGATGGCTTGTAACGTCCGCACTTGAGCGTCGGCAAAGCCAGATAAAGACATGCACAAGCAGGCGGCTGCAAATGGCCGAGTCCAATTCATATAGGCGCTACCTCGAAGGCGAAACTCTTAGCGCATATAGACTACATGACCGCCTTTCATAAGTCCGCTGGGTCCGATTTGGAATTCGATTGTGCCAACACCCGTGCTAAGCCGCAAGGTGGAGCCATCCACCGACCACGAGCCGGTTTCGCCGCCGCTGCGGTAGCTTCCGTCAGCCTTGATGTCGAGGATCGAAAACAGGGCCGAATCGCTCGAACCCGCTTCCCGAAAGAAAGGCATCAGGCCTCGGTCGTCGATTTTGCCCCTCGTCTTTGCATCTAGCCTTTCCGGAAATGGGTCGGGGGCCTGCCAAAGGCCGACCACACCCGTACCGTCCGAAAGCCTCGAGCTCTGAATCGCCTCATCGCCCTGGTTCGTGGCGTACAACGAGAAGGACTTCATCATGCCCTTCACGGGATAGCTGATCCGCAGCACTTTCGTGACGTCGTTGTACTCTCCCTCGAAATCAATCATCGACTTCGCGTAGGCCTCTTCGAACTTCCGTCGAGTGGCAGGATCCGCGTCTTGAGTGAGCTTGTCGCGATCGTAGTTCTCGAGTTCGTTCGCCATGACGGCATGGAAGTAGTAGTGGCCGTTGCTCACCTGAAATTGGCCTTGCTGAATGAGGTCCGGCGTCTTAAACATATACGTCGTCGAACGCTTGTACCGCGTAATGTCCCAGCAATTGAAGCGGATCTTAGGGTGGTATCCACTGCTTATTTTTTGCTCGATGGCCTCTTCTTCCCAAAGCGGAGAAATCGGCACCTGCTTTGGTGACAAGTAACCTCCACGGTGCAACAGAGCCAGAGTAATCACAGCAAGCATAGGGTTATGATAACACCGATTTTTTGGAACTTTGCGTTAATTTTCTCACCTGTATTTGGCGAAAAGACCCCTGGACATACTCGAGGACATTTAGTAGACTAACGTCTATGGAATCGACAAATTCTCTCCTTGAATCGTGGGATCGCCAATGCCGAATTACCAAGGCCGTAGCAGACCTGATCGACGACTCCAGTAGCAACCTAAAGCCGTCGCCCGACGGATGGCCGCTATACGTCCACCTTGCCCACATGCACAAAGTGCGGAAGTTTCACCTGCACGAGTTGGATCCCGAGGGAGCGGCCGCCCTTGCTGAGTTATTCCGCGACGGATGGGATAACCCGATCGACGACCTGGATGCGATCAAGCAGGCGCTGGACGACAGCGCGGCTGCTGTCCGTCATGCGCTCAAGCAGACTCTCGACGCGGGCGAGGTCAAAGTCGGCGGTTACGACCATCCCGTGTTCTTCCTACAGCACCTTGTGTTCCACGAAGGCTGGCATATCGGCCTGATCTTCCTGGCCTTTCGCCTGGCCGGCAAGGAGATCCCTGAGGAATGGGAAGAAACGCGCGTCTGGGCCGAGTGGCGGTCAGACTAGCCCGCCGCAGCCGGACGTTATACGTGCTGGTCGATGAGAATCGTGTTCCCATCGGGGTCGGCGAGCATGAAGCTGGCCGGCCCCGTCGTCGATTCGTCAGCCTCCGTCATTAGTGCGACGCCGTCGGCCTTCAACTGCCGCTGCAGGTCGCGAATATCGGTAAAGGACGGCAACGGCTGCGCATTGCTGTCCCAACCTGGGTTAAAGGTGAGAATATTGCCCGCAAACATGCCCTGAAAGAGACCGATCACATGCTCTTCGTTTTTCAGGATCACCCACTTCTGGGCAGGGTTGCCGAAGAAGATCGTGAACCCAAGTTTCTGATAAAAGGCCAGTGAGGCATCGATGTCTTTAACAGCAAGGCTGACTGAAAAATTGCCAAGTTTCATGGTCCAAACTCCCGACAGCGGCGACTTTACCTGGTCTCAAATTGGGCTAGGAAAGTACGGCTAACATTGGCGACGTTCGGGCCGATACATATCAAATGATTTGAGACTAAACTATCGTCAAAGCGATGTTAGTCCCGGCGATCTCCCTGCTACTCTCGACCAACCTTTACCTAGAGTCGCCATTTCGCCTCTCGATGGCGAACGGGCGGATTGCCGAGCTGCGGTATGCAGACGATAAGGACCGAGTAAACGTTGTTGCCGACCGGCGAACGCTGGGCGACGTCAATGTCGCCTATCGCCAGGGCGGCTCCGATTGGCGCCAAAGCTCAACGCACGCGTCTGCCGACCCATCGGTGAACACAAGAGTCGGCGCAGACCTGCAAGTCGCAAGCTCCTTCGAGCCCCAGGGGCAGCGTCTGGTCTGGCGAGTTCGGCTCCAGAACCTTTCGAAGGAGCCGATGGAAATCGGTGGTCTGTCGATACCTTTGCCCATGCGCACCCGGCCCGGGCGGGCGCCATCGCCCTTCGTTTTAAAGCACAGCTTTGTATCGGGCTCCGGCTCATTCATCTTCTGGATGAAACCGAACAGCGTCGGCCGGTATCTGACGCTGACCTGCCTCGACGGCACGTCGCTCGAGTATTGGAATCACGATTCCACCGGTACCTATCAGGCCTTTATCCACTCGATTGCCGAGGAACCGACCATCAAAGCCCACGAAGGCAGATGGCGTCTGCCCCATACATCGAAAGCTCTTCCGCCTAACGGCTCGGCCGAATACGGCTTCGTTCTCGAATGGGCCAAGGATTTGGCCGGCGTCCGCGACATCTTGGCCCGAAACGGCAAGTTGGACGTCCAGATCGCGCCGGGGATGACCATTCCAAGCGACTTATTTACGGAGGTCGCGCTACGGTCCGACGCCAAGATCGAGAGCCTCACCGCCGAATTCCCGGCGAAGACAGACATTAGGTTTGTAAGAACCAATCGCGGTTACCGGATCTACAAGGTCCAGTTCAAGCAGCTCGGCGAAAACCTGCTGACCGTCAATCAGGCGCACGGCGCCAAAACCTACCTCGAGTTCTTTTCCTGCCAGCCCGTCGAAACCCTGATTAAGAAGCGGGGCGCCTTCCTTGCCAGGTCGCAGCAGCACAAGCCGGACAAGTGGTACGACGGGCTGCTCGCCGAATGGAACATGAAAAGCGAGGTTCAGCTTAGTCCGGACAACTACGATAAGATCACCGGCTGGCGCATCTACGAGGTCACCTGCGACGACCCCGGCCTCGGCAAGCCAGGATTCCTCGCTTCGAAGAATGCCGAATACCCGGTTCAAGCCGAAGTGACGGCCCTGGACGACTACATTGAGCACTTCGTATGGGGCGGCCTTCAGCAGACGGATAAGGAGCCCTATCCCTACTCGATCTATGGCATCCCGGATTGGAAAACCCTGCGCGATAGCAAGGCTCCGGACCCAACGAAGGGCGTCGCCCACGTCTGGCGATGCTACGACTACCCGCACATCATCCTGATGTATCACAGCATGTATCGAGTCGCGGCCCAACACCCTACGATCCAAACCCACATGCCCGCGCTGGATTACCTCAAGCGTGCCTACCACACCGCGGTCGCCATGTTTACGGTGCCGGCGAAACTCGTCAAATGGTCTGCCTACGACACCGGCTTCTATAACGAGGTTACGATTCCCCGCCTGATCGACGATCTACGGTCCGAAGGACTGGACGCCGAGGCAAACGAACTTCAAGGGTACTGGGAGAAGAAAGTGAAGACCTTCGTTCAAGGCCGAGTCGACCTCTTCGGATCCGAGTACGCATTCGACTCGACCGGCTTCGAATCGACGGAGGCCCTGGCCAACTATGCCTTGGCGAACGGCAAGCGGCTCGGCATCGACGAATCCCAGGCGAATCGGTTCCTGCAACAACAGATGGCTGCGAACGTCTTCTGCCGAGGCAACATCGAGCCTGCCTACTACTACCTTGGCAGCGACTACCGAGGCGACGGCGGTGATGGCTATGTGCTCTCGTACATGGCTCAAATGGGCGGGACTAGTGTTCTTGACTACTACTTATATCACAACGATGATCCTGCGTACCTCCGGCTCGGATATCAGTCGATCCTTAGCTCCTGGGCGCTGATGAATGCGGGCACCTCGGAGTCGGGTTACGGCTACTGGTATCCGGGCCAAGCCAACGATGGCGGCGCCGGCGGCGGCTTCGAGCCGGCTGCCTATGGCTCGACCTGGCTCGGCCAACCGCACAGCCGAGGCTCCTGGTTCTACTCGTGCGAGATCGATCTGGGCTTCTCCGGCGCTTTGCGCGCCGCCAGAACCGTCGTAGCCGACGACCCGATCTTCGGCCGTTTCTGCTACGGCGGCCTCGGCGCTCAGAAGGGCGCCGAATACCGTTTCATCCCAAAGGACGGCCTTCGACGCCGACTATCGATCCGGGTAAATCGCTTATCGGCAGACGTGGAGCTCAACGCCGACCGGTTCGCGCCCCAGTCCGAGATCGTTCTTGACGAGAAGGCCCACAAGCTCAGCTTTTGGTTGGAACCGACCGATAGCCCGAAGGCATCGATTTCGACTCATGGTCTGACGCCAAGCATCTTCGTGGAAGGACGGACAGTCTCCCCGGTCGACGGAGCGTGTTTGATCGGTCCGTCAAACAGCCGCCGCCTCGTCACGGTTTCCCTAAGTCGCTAGTCCGCCGGCCGGTTCGCCTGGATCTTCCAGGTTATGCCGAAGCGGTCTTTGACGATGCCGTAGCGCAGCGCCCAAAAGTTCGGCGCCAAGGGGACCTTCACGTCGCCGTTCGCGCGGAGCAACTCAAAGACTCGTTCGGCGATCTCGGCAGTATCGACGTGGACCAGTAAGGCGAAGCTGGCAAATCGGCTGCCATTCTCAGCCGCGTCGCTAAGGTTCAGCATCGTCTCGCCCAGCGCCAGCGTGGCATGGAACACCCTGTTCTCCCAGCCGGCAGGCATCAATTCCTTCGGGCCGTCCTGATACCGCAAAAGGAACTTTAGCTCCGCGCCGAATACTTCGACGTAGAACTCAATCGCTTCTTCACAACAACCGTCGAAGAACAGATAGGTCTGGGCGTTCATCTGTATGCATAAGCCCTGCGCCGGGAAGATAACGCCTTTCCTAAGGCGTTATCTTTAACTGCGCCGTCTTGCTGACGCCACCCTCGCTAGCCGTGATCGTCACGCTCGTCTGGCTCTGGACTGCGATGTGGGTAACCTTGAACGTCCCCGACACTTTGCCGGCGGCGATCGTAACCGATTGCGGAACTCCTGCCACGTCGCCGTTCGAGCTCGACAAGGCCACGACAAGACCACCGGCCGGCGCGGCGCTCTTGATCGTTACCGTGCCTGTCACGGACGTCGCCGCGCTTCCCTTCACCGTTGCCGGAGCGACGGTCACCGATACCAACGCCGGCGGCAGGATTGTCAGCGTCGCCTGTTGAGACGAGGCGCCGATGGAGGCCGTTATCATCGCGGCAGTGGACGTTCCGACGGGAACCGTCTTGATCGTGAATCGCCCCTGGGGCGCACCGGCCGCAATAACAACCGTGGCCGGAACGGAAGCAGCAGAGGCCGACGAAGCCAACTTGACTGTGACCGAGGCCCCCGTACCCACCAGCGCATTGAGCGTAACCGTACCGATCGCCGAAGTGCCGCCGGTCACACTCGTTGGAGTGACCGTCAGCGACTTGACTTGGAACGGCACGAGCGCCAGCGCCGCCGTCTGCGAGATGCCATTTAGGCTTCCCTTGATCGTCACGGACTGCGCCGCAGTCACGGCGAAGGTTTTGACCGTGAACTTGCCGGAAGTCTGCCCACTTGCAATGTGAACCGACACTGGCACGGATGCCTGACTGGAGTTCGAAGAACTCAGCGTGATGGTGGCTCCGGACGACGCGGCAGCTCCGCTTAATGTGGCCGTGCCGGTCACGACCGTCGTCGATCCGCCCGTCACGGACGTCGGCGAGACCGTAACGCTTTGAAGCGTAGCCGCCAGCATCGTCAAAGTAGCCGTCTTGGTGGCGCCGTTAAGCTTGCCGGTTATCGTGGCGGTCGTATTCGCAGCCACGCCCTTGGTCTTAACCGTAAACGCTGCCGTGATTGCCCCCGCCGGAACCTTTACCGAGCCCGGAACAACCGCGCTCGCCGAGCTGGATGATAAGGTAACAACCAGACCACCCGTAGGCGCCGCGCCGGTTAGCGTAAC